>Ga0123356_10008239_pt1 | contig 10373 bp, 11 predicted proteins | sample TergutEmb28metaG_2_FD_92546 | JGI IMG/M metagenome (GOLD analysis project Ga0123356, IMG submission 92546) | Embiratermes neotenicus P3 segment gut microbial communities from Petit-Saut dam, French Guiana - Emb289 P3 | ecosystem: Host-associated > Arthropoda: Insects > Digestive system > Gut ... | reverse complement strand
GCAATACTATACTTTGCGCTTGGACTTCTAATGCTTAAAATAATAAAAGATGAAAACATTATTGGTGTTATAAACATGATCAGGAAAAAAACATGAAATACAAAAAACTCCCCACAGTAGTTTTAGCGGGACGTCCCAATGTAGGAAAGTCAACGCTCTTTAACCGTCTTTTAAGAAAGCGTAGAGCCATTACAGATCCAACACCAGGTGTTACACGAGACCCTGTTGAAGCCGACTGCCTAATCGGCGAAAAACCCTTGCGCCTAATCGACACTGGCGGTTTTAAACTTACAGACTTAGAGCCAATCGACAAACTGGTTGTAGAAAAAACTTTGGAAACAATAAAAAAAGCAAACATTGTCGTTTTACTGCTTGAAGCGGGAGAAATAACAAGCGAGGATGAAGAATTAATCGGCATCATGCGCCCCTATCGAAAAAAATTAATCGTTGTCGTAAATAAAACCGAAGGCGGCAGGCACCAGGCTGACGCATGGAATGTTTTACAATTTGGATTTGAAAAAGTGTTGATGATCTCGGCAGAACACGGTGATAATGTAGCGGAGCTTCAGCAGGAAATTTTAAAACGGCTGGAAATATTAAAATTCGATTTTTCTAAAATAGAAGAAGACGATGAAAAGCAAATTATCCGCATCGCGCTTTTAGGAAAACCAAACACAGGCAAATCCACATTATCTAACAGGCTGACAGGAGCGAACGCTTCTATCGTAACCGATATTCCGGGAACAACAAGAGATACTGTCGAAGGCAGCTTTAGCTGGAAATCCAAAGAATGCCCCGCGGGTCAGGACTTCATAATTTTAGACACAGCGGGTATCCGCAGAAAAGCAAAGGTGACAGAAAACATCGAATACTATTCAGTTAACCGCGCGATTAAAACAATCAATGACGCGGATATTATTGTATTAATGATCGACGCGCAAGAAGGGCTTTCGGATCAGGATAAAAAAATCGCAGCTCTCGCTCACGATAAAGGGAGGGGCATCATCCTTGCGCTTAACAAATGGGATGTTATGCCGCAGGATAAATATACTTTCAAAACAGCGGAAGATCGAATTCATTTTCAATTTGGACAAATGGAATACGCGCCAATTATTCCAGTAAGCGCAAAAGACGGAACCGGTGTTGGAAAAGTTTTAAATACGGCGATTAAAATGTACAAACAGTTAAACATCCATATTGGAACGGGGGCGCTTAACGCGGCATTGGAAAAATGGATACAGGAATCTCCGCCGCCTTCCGGACCCAAAACCCGTTTTAAAATAAAATACGCCGTGCAAAAATCCGCAAACCCTGTACACTTTATCTTTTTTGTTTCCCGCATTCAGGCGGTAAGCGACCCGTACATTTCCTATTTACGAAACAGACTTAGAAAAGATTTGGGATTTTCTTTAGTACCGATTTTGATCGACGTGAAGAGTTCGTCGGAGAAAAAATAAAATTATACAGAAATGTATGCCTCTAAAAAAGGGTTCAAAGACAGACAGAATGACTGAAAATGATAATTTTTAAAATTTATTGACAAATTTAATAAAATTTATTATAGTCATACTAGTCAGATATAAAAATTTCAAAAGGAGCATAATATGAAAACCAAAATCAAAAAAAAGACAGAATGGCAATTACAGGAAGCAAAAGCCATGTTTAGTGAAGTTGTTAAAGCGTCATTATTAAAACCGCAAATTATTACCGTTCATGGCGAAAAAACCGCAGTTATTCTTTCTTATAAAGAATTTAACGAAATAACTGTTCCAAAACAATCATTAATTGAACTATTCCAAAACTCCCCTTTTTACGGTGTAAAACTGGATTTACCTAAACGTAAAATCGAAAAAATGAGAGAGGTTAATCTATGAAGTACCTTTTAGATACTAATGTAATATCAGAAATAAATAAGCCTAATTGCAATCAAAATGTAAGCGCATTTATAAAAACAGTTTCCATGAAAGAAATTTATTTATCAGCCATAACTATTGGTGAACTTTATTATGGAATAGAAAAGCTGCCTGTCAGCAAGAAAAAACATGATTTATCCGTTTGGTTATTTTCAAATATTTTACCATGGTTTGACGAACGTATAATAATTCTAGATACCGATGTATTGATTGAATGGGGAAAATTACGAGCCAAATCTGAAAGGACATTGCCTGTCGAAGATACTTTTGTAGCCGCATGCGCGATTGTTCATAACATGTTTTTAGTTACAAGGAATACAAAAGATTTTTACGATATTGAAGGTATCAAACTCTTAAATCCCTGGGAGGTTTAGTAATTACATAGATTTCGTATGTTTAAAAAAATAATTTTCTGGCAAAAGCTTATATCCCCAGTAAAAATTGTGAAGAGTTCGTCGGGGAAGAAATAATGGTTTACAAGTCTTTTTGCTGTTCACCTTATGAAAATACAAACAACGATAAACACTGCCAGGGTCTATAAAAAAAATGGTACTTTGTAGCTCTACATCACCAAAGTGATAAAGTGTTAAAAAGCCCGATCTGAGAGCGCGATAGCGCTCACTAAATCGTTTCCTTACAGCACGAGCCTAGAAGGCTCGTACAGCACGGACATCGTGGTTGTGGTACTTGTTGGGGCCGTACTGAATACCACTGTCGAAATCCTGCCCCCAGATGATAAAGCTACTGAGCTGCGAGGAAGACCAGTGCCATCCTGTTATCGGAAGATCTGCTACTGGATCAGGTTCCGCACTCGCAATATACATAACGTTTAATTCATCTACACTGGGCAAAAACCAATCATTAAATCCACCCTTAGCCGTTGATGCATTTGTATTAAATTCTAAAACATAACGAATTGCTGGAGGAGCTATAAAGTAATGTCGGGATTTCTGCCATCCGGAGCCGAAAGGCTTTTCGCAGCTCGCATTTTGATATTTATATTAATTGAGACTTGAGTGATGGAAAAGCTATGAATTATTATTAACAATTTTACCCGTTTCTCTTAAAAATACATCATCAATTAATAAAAATATTACTTGATTTTCATTATATTCAATGTTATATTTTATGTATGGACGCCTAGCGGGGCGAATGTAGAGAGCCATCGTAACCTATGCTTACGCAGGTACCACATCGCCGCAGACCAGCGTCCTATTTTTTTCTATAATATCCAATGCTTCTATAGAATATATATTACTTTCAACCATATGGTATTCTTTGACTGTAAATTTTATTATTACGATCCTTCCATGAAATTCCATTGGCGCAAATAAGTAACGACGGGATTTTAACTTCATCAAGTGTACCCCATTGATCAAGATGTAATTCCTTTACTTTTTCTCGTTTTTCATCCCAATGTTCCATAATATAATAAAATCGTAATTTTTCATTCAATGGTCAAGGGTTTTTTACATGATCATCATTACTCTGGATGAGCTACAAAAAATTGTCAAAACCCCAGCCAACAAGTATTTTGCAATATATTTAAGTTATTATTAAGGAATATTGCAGAACACTAAGCCGAAAGGATTTCCGCAGCTCGCAATTTAAAATTTATACTAAACTTCAACGTGAGCGATGGACTAGCTATTCTGTCTTATTTATCATCTTTTCGACCCGGCTTAACAAATCCGCTCCTTCGTAGGGTTTTGTTATAAGGTCGGCGGCTCCGATTCTGGATGCGTATAGTTTTTCCCTAACCCCGTCCAGTGATGTTAAAAACGCGATGGGGACATTGCGCAAAAGGCTTATGCCCTTTATTTTATTGTATGTTTCCCAGCCGTCCATTTCGGGCATCAATACATCAAGTAAAATAAGATTTGGAACAAACCCCTTTGAAAGAAGAGTAAGCGCGTCCTTGCCGGATTTGGCAGATGTAATTTCGTATTTAGCTTTTAAGATATTTTCAGCTATTAATAGGTGAACATCGCTGTCATCAACTAAAAGTATTTTTTCCATAAAAGTATCCCCTTCTTATATTTATTGTCGGATAAATTTTAAAACTGCACAATAGTTAGATACTTGATAAAATGAATAAATCTTTTTAATACTTAATATACCCCTTTTTATAGTAAAAAGCAAAACAAATGGTGTTATTTTTTAATCAATCAGATATAATAGCGGTGTCTGAGAAGTAATATCGGATAGTCCGAGCTTCCCGGACAGCTACTATTCATAATATCAAAAAGGAGATAAGCTAAAAAAATGAAATATAAACAACAAACAATTTGCGCGATATTAATCGCAATGGCGGTATTTGGAGCTTGTAACGGCAATTCAAACAACGTAGTAAATGAAGGAACTTTGGACAGGGATGTATCTTACGCTATGGGTGTAAGTATTGGCGCTGATTTTTTGGAAAACATGGAAGCCGGCGAAATCTATCTTAATATTGACGAATTTATTAAAGGTTTAAGTGATGTCATGAAAGGTAAAAAGACACGATTTGACAAATTTGAAGCCAATAATATAGTAGATAGAGCGTTCGCGGCAATGATGGATGATAGATTCGCCCAAAGCGAACAAGAGGAAATAGCTTTCCTCGCGGAAAACGCCAGAAGGCCGGGCGTGAATATAACTCCAAGCGGTTTACAATATGAAATTATAACCGAAGGAAACGGACCAAAACCAACAATGGCAAGCGCCGTTCAAATTCACTACGAAGGCAGGTTGTCAAATGGCATGATATTTGACAGCACTTATGAACGTTTAGAACCCATAGTATTCAGACTGGATCAGGTAATTCCTGGATGGGCGGAAGGCGTATTATTAATGAATGTAGGCAGTATATACAGATTAATCATTCCATCTGAATTGGGTTATGGACCGTATGGACATATGCAGATACCTCCATTCGCCACACTAATTTTCATTGTCGAGCTTTTGGATATAATAAACTAAAGGAGAAAAAATGAAAAAACCTGTAGTTTTTTTATGTTTATTTTTAATGGTAACCGCGTTATACGCGAGAGCCATTCAGGATGATTACAGAAGCGCCGAAGAAAAAGCCCGCGTAAGTTACGCTTTTGGCATGATATTTGGTTCTGATTTAGATTCATTTTCCATTGATATTGATTATGACGCTTTCACAAGTGGTGTCAGAGCGGTACTTGATAAAAATATACAGCCGCAATTTACCGAACAGGAAGCGATGGAAATTGTAGAAGCGGCATGGTATAGCGCGATGGAAAAAGCGGCAGAACAACACCGTATGAACGAAGAAGAGTTTTTGTATACAAATAGCCAGCGATCCGGCATTCAATATACGCCAAGCGGTCTTCAATATGAAATTCTTGAATATACCGAAGGTGAAAAGCCAAAAGCAAATTCAGTAGTTAGAGTACATTATACGGGAACTTTTACAGACGGAAGTCTTTTTGACTCTTCTTACGAAGAAAACGGCGCGCACATTCCACTTGAAATGGTAATAAGAGGCTGGACTGAAGGTTTAATGCTGATGAGTGTTGGCAGTAAGTACATTTTATATATACCATCAAACCTCGCGTACGGCAGAGACGGCATTCAGGGTTTTATTCCGCCGTATTCAACTTTGATATTCATTGTTGAATTACTCGAAATACTTGGCGATGATTATGATCCGTTCAATTTGGAATTCTAATTCTAAAAGTTGATCCTTGTCCCAAGCGGCTTTCCACTTCGGCATTTCCTTTATGTAAAAGCGCGATGTGTCTTACGATGGAAAGCCCAAGACCTGTACCGGAGGTAGTCTCTTCTTCTTTACTTCTTGCCCGGTCAATTCTATAAAACCTTTCAAATATTCTGTCGATATGTTCACCAGAAATACCAATTCCCTTGTCGCGTACTTCGATAACAAGCTCTTTATTAGTTTGATCATTAACCGCGCTAATCCATAATTTGGAATTAACCTGTGAATATTTAATTCCGTTGTCAATTAAATTTTTTAACGCCTGAATAATTAAAGAACTATAAAGTTTGATTTTTAAATTTTCATCACAATTAATAATTATTTCGATTTGTTTTCTTTTTAACAAAGGTTCCAATGAAGATACAGCTTCGTTAATAATGGAAACAATACTTACTTCGTCCATATCATGAGCGTTTATTGTATTATTTTCAAGACTGCTTAAGATTAATAAATCATTAGTCAGGTTTTCCATTATTTTCGCGTTCTTGTAAATAATTTCTATAAAATGTTTTGTTTGAGCGTTATCGGATTCCAATCGCGGTTCAAGTAATGATTCAGAAAATCCTTTTATAAGCTGAATGGGGGTACGCAGCTCATGCGAAACATTAGCGACAAAATCCTTGCGTATTCTTTCAAGTTTAATAAGACGCGTAACATCCTTTAATACAATAACAATACCACTGTCTGTACCGGAAAGAGGAGAGGCGTAAACAAGGAAATGTTTTTCACCGCCTGTATGTAAAGTTAACTCCGAATCCAAAGGCACGCCGTTATTTTTCGCTTTTTTAGCGATTTCCATTAATTCTGTAGAACGAGTCGCTTCCAACAAGGTCATTGTTTGAATATCATTATCTCCAAGAAAAAAAAGTTCTCTCGCTTTTGGGTTAACAAGATGCAGTTTTAAATTACTATCCATAGCGAAAACCGCTTCTGACATTCCGTTAAGAATCGCTTCCAGTCTTTTTCCTTCGGATTTTGTCTGTTCAAAACGCAGATTAAGTTCTTCATTAATCGCGCGAAGAGCTTTTTCTAAACTTGTAAACTCAAGCGCAATATTTTCAATAACAGGACTTGATAGCAATGGGGTACTTGTCTTGGCGATTTTTACAAGCCTGCCGAGCGATATGGAAAGGGAACGTGAAAACATAAAAATCGCGAATAAAGCGATTGTCAAAAAAATACAAATAAAAATAATAAATGGAATAAAAATCGCAGATACCCTTGCCGCGAATCCCGGTATCGAAATTGAAAGCCTGAAAACTCCTATAACATTTGAATCAGAAAAATTAGCATCATCAAAAACAGGCAGCGCAAAATAAATACGCCTCATTCCGGTAGTTATAGAATCACGGCTGGAACTTCCTTCTTTGCCGTCAAGCGCGGTGATTACTTCTTCCCTGTCGATATGGTTTACCATTCTGTCTGTAACATGTGAATCCCATAATACATAACCTGATGGAGCGATAAGTGTAAGGCGATAAGCCTCGCCGGAATCTACAGGTAAAATAATTTGAATATCATGTTGTTCCATATTAGTTTTAAATATTTCTGTCAAACGTTCATTTCCAATTGACTTCATTAATGATTTCGCGGTGTCTTTAAGAGTTATCATATTAATTTCGTAGTAAAGCGAGTTCATAAATACAAAAACAAATATTACAAAAACAGCGGAAAAACCTAAAATACAGGCGCCAAGAGTAAAAAAACTTTTTTTAAATATTGTCATAACATTTTCCCAAACGGTAACCGACGCCTCTAATTGTTTCGATCATATCCCCTGCCTTCCCAAGTTTTTTACGCAAGCCAAGTATTTGAACATCAACAGAACGATCCGTTACAGGATAATCGGGTCCTCTAATCGCTTCGATAATTTGATTACGCGAAAAAACAATTTCAGGGTTAGAAAGAAAATGTTTAAGCAAAGCAAACTCTGTCGCGAAAAGGTCGAGCTGTTCGTCTCCGTTAAAAGCTGTGTGGCGCGCGGCGTCAAGTTTAATATTTCCCTGCTGCCAAAAAGCGGCGGTTGTATTTGTAGCGCCTTCTTCCTGCCTTCTAAGAGCAACGCGGATCCTCGCGATTAAAACTTTTGGGCTGTAAGGTTTTACAACATAATCATCCGCGCCAAGTTCTAGCCCCGTAATAATATCGGATTCTTCGCCTTTTGCCGTTGTCATTATAACAGGTATATTTTTACATTGTTCGATTTCTTTAATTTTTTTTAATACTTTTAAACCGTCAATACCGGGAAGCATTATATCCAAAAGGATACAGTTAACAGTTTTTGTTTTTAACAGTTTTAAACCATCTTCGCCTGTTTTCGCCTGAAAGAGTTTCCAGCCTTCTTTAGACATTGTGTGGGACAAAAGTTCTTGAATGGCAGGATCATCTTCGATGATGAGTATGGCGGCTTTATCCATTTAACTCCTCATGTTTACCTTCGACCATGTAAATAATCGCTTCGCAGATATTTGTTATGTGATCTCCAAGACGTTCAAGCTGATTTGATGTGTGAAGTATTTGAAGAGCGCCTTTTACCATATCGGGATTTTTCTTCATTACTTTTAAAATAGTTTCGGTAAGCGCTTTATGTTCGCTGTCGATTTCATTATCCATAGACGCGGCGGCGCGGGCGGCTTTTGAATCCTGTTTCATAAAAGCGGAAATCGCCGCGCGAAGCATTTTCTGCCCTGTTTCCGCCATTTTTTCCAGATGTTCCTGTTCCTTAAAAGGAGAGTCGCCTTTTTTAGCAAGTTTTTTCGCGGCTTTTGAAAGATGAACAGCATGATCGCCAACTCTTTCAATGTTGCTTGTCAGTTTAAAAATTGTTACCATTTCGCGTAAGTCGCGAGCGACAGGCTGCTGGGTAGCAATTACAATCGCGGCATCATCTTCTATTTTTAACTGTAGCGCGTCTACCTGCGCGTCATCGGTTTTTACTTCTTTCGCCAATTCCGAATTGCGCGTACGCAACGCGACAAGCGCTTTGCCAAGATTTTCTTCTACCCTGGTTGCCATTGCCAGAATATCCTGCCGTAAACGGTTTAATTCATCTTTAAAAAATTTTCTTGTTTCCATAAAACACTCCTTAGCCAAACCTGCCGGAAATATAATCCTCTGTTCTTTTATCCCGCGGGTTTGTAAAAACTTCTCGTGTATCATTATACTCGATTAATTCACCCAACAGGAAAAAAGCGGTTTTGTTACTCACCCTGGACGCCTGATGCATCGCGTGGGTTACAAGGATTATACTATATTCTCTCTTAAGTTCCACTATCAATTCTTCAATTCTGCCTGTGGCTATAGGATCAAGGGCGCTTGTCGGCTCGTCCATCAAAATGATTTCCGGCTCCATAGCGATACTCCTCGCGATACAAAGACGCTGCTGCTGACCTCCTGAAAGAGCCTGAGCCGGTTTTTTAAGTCTGTCTTTTACTTCCCCCCAAAGCGCGGCTTTTTTTAACGAAGTTTCTACGATGTCAGATAAAACTCTTTTATCTTTAATGCCTTGCATCCTTTGACCGTAAGCTACATTGTCAAAAATAGTCATGTTAAAAGGATTTGGCTTTTGAAAAACCATACCTACACGGCTGCGAAGTTCTGTAACATCCATATCGCCGTAAATATCCTTACCATCCATTAAGACCTGTCCTGTTATACGACAAGACGGAATTAAATCGTTCATGCGGTTTAACACCCTTATAAAAGTTGATTTTCCGCAGCCTGAAGGTCCAATACAAGCTGCGACATCACCTTTGTCTATCGCGAAGTTAACTTTTAACAACGCGTGAAAATCACCGTAATAAAGATCGAGGTTTTTAACGTCAATTTTATTTTCGCTCATGTGAGACCTCCCAGTTTCTTTTGGAAATTATGTGTAAGAATTTTTGTAGCAGAATTAATAATTACAACAAGGATAACCAATACAGCGGCAGTCGCGAACGCTATGCCGAAATCTTCAGGACGTACAGCTTCGTTAGTCAAATAAAAAAGATGAATTGTTAAAGTTCTGCCCGATTCAAAAATGCTTCGCGGCATATTTTTTGTAAGCCCGACAGTAAGCAGTACAGGAGCCGATTCGCCGACCACACGCCCAATAGCCAAAATAACCGAAGTTAAAATGCCGGGCAGAGCCGAAGGAAGAACTACATGTATAGTCGTTTGAAACTTTGTAGCGCCTAAAGCGAGGGATCCTTCCCTGAATGAATCGGGAATTGATTTTAAAGATTCTTCTGTAGTTCTGATAATTACAGGCAAAATCATAATACTTAATGTAAATGATCCCGCGATAATTGACTGTCCAAAACCGAGCATACGGCAAAACATTAAAAGACCGAAAAGCCCGTATATGATCGAAGGAATCCCCGCGAGAGTTTCAATCGCAAGACGAAGGATTCGTATAAAAGGAGAATTGCCCGAGTATTCGTTAAGGAAGATAGCGGTCGCGAGTCCTACAGGAAGCGCGACAGCGATTGAAACAAGAACTACATAAAGGGTTGTTACGATCATAGGAAGTATTCCTGTTTCCGCGCTTGTTAAAAAAGACAGATTTAAGTAGCCCGCCTGTGATCGGAAGATATAAACTAAAACATAAAGCAACGCAACAATAACACCAGCCATAGCCATTGCCATAATACAATAAACTAAACCATCAATAATCTTTTGTTTTTTTAACCTCGAACCACACGAACTTAAAGTCCGATTGCTTTCTTTTTTTCGTGTTGGTTCGTGTTGGT
>Ga0123356_10008238_pt1 | contig 10374 bp, 10 predicted proteins | sample TergutEmb28metaG_2_FD_92546 | JGI IMG/M metagenome (GOLD analysis project Ga0123356, IMG submission 92546) | Embiratermes neotenicus P3 segment gut microbial communities from Petit-Saut dam, French Guiana - Emb289 P3 | ecosystem: Host-associated > Arthropoda: Insects > Digestive system > Gut ... | reverse complement strand
GTTTGTCTATAAATGCAGAGCATTTTAGACAAACTACCATAAAAAAGCATTTTCGTAGTCTTCAGACGAGAAAATGCATGTGTCGTACATAAAGTGACCGACTTTATGGACAGACACTAATTAATACAGGACAATAATTATGAAAAAACATTTTACAATTTTGGCTGTTTTTATTTTAACATTCACGCATTTTTCAGCTGCTTACTTAACGGGAGAAGAAACCGGACCGGTAACATATGTATCGGCAAGCCCCGAAACATTATTTATCAATGTTCCTTTTACATTAACCTTTATTATTGATCATCCTGTTACAGAAGAAGTAGATTTAATAGCGCCGCAGTTTCCTGGTTCACTAACCATAGACCGTTATGCAAAATTTGCAAGATTATCAGACGCACGGATCCAGACTGTTATTGAATACAGGTTAATCCCAAGAACCGCAGGTTACATTATATTTGAGTCATTTGCGGCAGTTACCCCTGCCGGCATAACAGAAACAGGTTCTTTTTACATATATGTACAGGGCAATGTAACACAGCAAAGGTTCATTACTCCCCTGCTTCGCTGGGATGTTTACCCGCAGCAAGTAACAGCAGGAGATCGGATAACGCTTACACTGCGCGCCGAATCAGGATGGAATTCATCTCAGCCGCCGCCTGCATTCTTTATGCCTGTTGTACCGCCAGGTGTAATCCTGTCAGCCCAAACTGTTTCGGCAGCAGAAAGAACCGGCGGCATTGTATTCAAGTTACTGCTCATTCCGCTTTCGCCGGGAGACTTTACGCTTCCTGCACGCATTCTTGAACACGAAAACATCCGCTTTGAAATTCCGGCATTGCATATTCGCATAATGGAAAGAAATTAAAAATAATGATATATTAATATCAGGGAGTTTTTATGAATAATAAAATTAAATGGTTTGGGGCTGCTGCCCTTATAACGATGATCGGATTATTCTACGGATGCGATTTACTGACAAGAAACGGTGATGAAGAAAAACTGGAAACAAAAAACCTCACCATTGCAGGTACTTTCGCTTCGCAAAATGACGGGAATGAAGATGCAAAGTTTTCGGCTACTACCAATAATGCAGAAGGGCGATCAATTACAGCAACATCTTTTGCGCTTGAAGGATTATTGGAAGACGGCGATATCACCTTCCGGCTGCATGGCAGTTATAACAGCGAAACCGGGACATACACACTTTCTGCCGCATCAAGCATTCTGCGTTATACCATTACCGGCAGTTTCAATACTGCAGGCATAGCCGAAAGCGGAAGTGCAGTAGTGCAAATCAAAAGCGCTGATGGATGGATTACAACAGAATTGGAAGTATCCGTAACCGGAACTGCACCTGTAATTGACGGAAGCGGGGAAATCGTGGATGATACTGCGGGCGGCATACCTGTGCAAATGCGCGGTATTTGGCGCGATGCAGTAAATGCAGATTTTTACGCGCTTGTAAATGCTTTTTCTGTAGTGGTTTACGAAAAAACAGGGAATGATTGGGCAGAAACAGATACAATGTTTTTCACTGATATTGAAACAGGCAGCGGCATTACTTCCGGTATAACTGCATTTATGGATTGGGATTTTGATGCAATTTATGATGAAAACAAAGAATGGTATCAGCAAATGGTAAAAGCCTATACCGATATAAAATACCCTGGAAAAACAATTGCAAAAGCAATAGAAATCAGAAGCAGTTACATTGCCGCACAAATGGCATTGCCTGATGCCAATAACCAAATATTACAAATGTTATCCGGCGGTATTCACATGGACGCTGCTTCATCGCCATGGAGAGATAATCGATGGGATTTTGGCTACGAAGTCCGTGATGAAAGTTCTTGGATGATGATTATGGATGCTTTGAGTCCTTTTAAGGATGAAGAAACCGGTATGTGGCTTTGCGATTGTGAATGGGAAACTGGAGGACAAGCGGAAGAAGCTCATAAAATTCATCTTGAAGAAATATTGGACAACCCTGCACTTGCAGAATTCCAAAATTATATTGTTATTTTATATTTAGACGAATGGTATTTTTCTGTTCCGGAAGATACCCCTCAGGCGTTTGAACGTTATCATGCATTTTTAGAAGCCGTTGACGTAATTGCGGTTGCCTGGGCTGCGTCTAACAATATAATCGTAGTAGATCAAAGCGTTCTCCAGCAGGAAATGCAAGCTGTAAATCATCAGGAAAAATGGCTTAAAGACAATTATCCGGCATATAGGGCTCAGTTCTATTCAAAAATGTCATTAAGACTGCATAACGGAAAATTAATCCCGGGCAATTACTATAAATCTGTTCCCGCCAACGGCAATATTATTCCTTACGACGTATACCATGTCAGGAATTACAGCGATGTAAACTCGCTGAATAATCATAAGGAATGGGGAGAAGGTCTTGGAAGATAATTAGTGTTTGTCTATAAATGCAGAGCATTTTAGACAAACTACCATAAAAAAAGCATTTTCGTAGTCTTCAGACGAGAAAATGCATGTGTCGTACATAAAGTGACCGACTTTATGTACAGACACTAATTAACAGGGTTTCTTTGCCCTGATGATCATCACATCACCAAAGTTAAGTTGTTTTGCAAGAAAATCTGCAGGTTTTTTAAGCCATAAAGGAGCCAAACCTGCAGCAAGACCGCCCCATGACCTGCAGTTTTCTGTTTTAAAATCTGTTTTTTTTAACAGTTTTGACAATGTGCGCCTGGAAAATAAATATAGATGATCAAAAATTGCAGAACGCCAGCGGCTGCCGGTAATTCGCGCCTGGAATCCGCTGATATCGGGAGTTGTAACAAATATAAATCCGCCAGGTTTTAAAATGCGGTAAGTTTCCGCCAAAAAAACCTGAGGATTGTTTAAGTGTTCAATCAGATGCGAAGCAAGAACTACATCAAAACTGTCTGCAGGAAAGCCGCATTCTTCCAGCGGAATGCTGCGAACATCAAGCTTCCGCTTGTTTACAGCATAATCCGCTCCCGGAGAAATTTCCACTCCTGTTACTCGCCATCCACGATCGCGTAAATCCGCAAGAAGCGCGCCTGTTGCGCAGCCGATGTCCAGAACAGACGGCGGTTCGGCAGAATCACCTGCAATCCCTGTAAAAAGCTTTTTTTCCAGCCGGTAAAAACCTGCATCTTTAAGGGCAAGCTGCTGAAGTTTCAGAAATACCGCTTCGTTATCAAGTTCGTACGACAAATAATCATTTCCATATATTTTGCTGTAACGTGCAATTATTTCTTCCTGTACAGGCTGCGGATTTCTCTGTACAAGACCGCAAAACCTGCAGCGTACAAACGAAAAACCTTCGCAGTCAAGTGCAGGTTTAAAAGCAGAATTACCGCAGAGGATACAGGGCTGTATTTTGCTTTTTCCGGCAGATACCGGCATAGCCGAAACCGGCATTGACCACGTTTTCACCTGATTATTGCTTCTACCTGATTATTATTACCTAATTAACTGTCAGCTGAAGAACTGTATTATGAGAATTGCCCGATCTGTCATGCACTATAACTTCCAGTCTTGCCTGTCCGCGGTTCAGAAAAACTTCTGCTGCTTCATAAGCCGGAGAATAGGCATATATCTGCCTTGCCGGAACAAGTCCGTTACGGGAAACCATCTGAACGCCGTCTCTTGCAAAAACAGCTTCAAAATTTAAAGAACCAACTTCGGCGCCGTTTACAGAACAATATATTCTTTGCGGCGCATATTGATTGGAAGAAAGCGATGCGGTAACTGCGCTCCCGAAACCGCGGCTTGCAGGATAAACGGGAGTTCCTCCGGCAATATTTACAACTACAGTATAACGTCCCTGGGTTAAATTATTTGTCTGTACCGCAAGCCCCTGGGTATTACGCAGACTGACAGAAAGAATTTGCGGAGGACGGGTTTCCTGTACAGGAGCTATTATCATTGCCGGATTAATCCAGCGGCGTTCGCGGCGGTCAAAAAGCTTGAAATAAAATCCTTCCTGGACAGACCAGCCGGAAATTCCCGAAAAAGCGATTTGCTGCTGTTTATCAATTTGATTCTCCAGGTCTTCTGCACCGTAACTGGTTATTATACGGTTGGATTCATCATACCTGCCGTAAATGCTGATCAACCCGTCTCCGTGATCGATTGCAGTCCATGAACCAAGCGGAGACGGAAGCCGGGAAGCTGTATCCTTTTCCGAACGGGAAAAAATTACCTCTCCGTTTTCTACAGCAAGAATTTCAGTTTCGCCTGCAAAAATCATTCCAAGTACAGGTTTTCCGCTGTTATTTGCGCCGAAATTCCTGACCAGAACTGCATTTTCCGAAGGCCAGTTCATTGCTTCCAGAAAATTTGATACAGAACCTGCTGCCAGAACAATTACAAAAAATATTATGATTATGCGCAATAATTTATTCATTTTAATTTTCCTCCAATTCAAAGGAAATCAGCCTGGTTCCTCCTCCGACAACAAGCGCTGAACCGGAATTATTTATCCGGGTTCTCCCAAGAAAAACATCGGCGCTTCTGAATGAGGCTTTCATAAAAATGGTTCTTTCGGCATTAATTCTGGAAACCCCGAACAATCTGTCAGGAGGGAACCTGATACCGACAAGTTTTTTTAAGTCATCAGCATGTGAAGTAACAAGAAATAAAAAGCCATTGTCACCAAGTTCGTCTATAGCGGCAATTTCACCTTCCAGGGGAATAAAAATTCCATGCCTGGATCTGATATTATAACTGCCAATTCCTCCGGTTCTTTCATAGACAACACGCTGGTCATCATCGACAAACAAAATCCGTACAGGCCGCCTGAATCCGCTTCCAAGATATTCATGGTAAATAACCTTGTAATCACCGCCTGTATTGCCATGACGTTCAAGCAGTAAAAACCGCTGCTGATCGATTCCGCAGATAATACCTATGCGGGAACCGTTACGGGACATTGCAACGCCGAGAATTATGGAATAACGGGAACCGTCCGGCTCAAAATAAAAAATACGTTCGCCGCTGCTGTCAAAAACTTCAACTGCGCCGTCAAGCGAACCTGTTACGACAAGATCTGCGGCGGCATCGATGCATGTAAGCGGAGCTCCGGATTCATATGCCCAGACAACCCTGCCGCCTGTTCCAATTTCAGATAACGAATTCTGATCGCTGCCAAGAATGAATATTCTGTTATCCAGAAGAACAGGATATCCTCCGGGATTATCAATATTAACCGCTGTTCCGTTTTGTATATTATTAATGATAATGTTTTCCGGTTCTGAATCATACTCTGTCCACATATTCCGGCTTAGGTAAACTTTACCGGTGATAATTTTATTTAATGCAAAATGACCGGATGAATCGATATAGCCAAAATTGGAACCAAGGACAAAAGGAAGAATAATATCACCGTTTGTAAAACCTTCGATCTCCAATGAATTTATCCATTTTGGAGAAAGAATTGTTTCACGCTGAACAGGTCTGGCAGCAATAAAAAAATATAAAATAAAAACTAAAAATATAATAATAAATTTTATTTTTTTCTTTTTTTTAGCCACAATCGCTCCCCTGTTCGACTAACATAAATTATTGTATATTAAAACAATAAAGGAAGCAAGCATGAAAAATATGGAAAATTTATTCATTAAAGCGCAGGAAGCAGCGGAAAAAGCATACTCTCCCTATTCCAAATTCCGGGTCGGTGCCGCCCTGCTTTGCGAAGACGGAACAGTTTTTACAGGCGTAAATGTGGAAAATCGCTCTTTCGGTCTTACAACATGCGCAGAACGGAATGCTGTCTGCACAGCAGTAGGAAACGGATACCGGCGTTTTATAGCTCTTGCGGTATCTACACCGGATTCGGCTGAACCAGTCGGTCCATGCGGAGCCTGCCGTCAGGTAATCAGCGAATTCCTGCCTCTTGATGCTCCTGTCCGTTTTGCAGGCAGCGGATTGGCAGTTGTAAATACTACTGTCGGCGAACTTTATCCATTTGATTCACTGCATGAATTAAGAAACTGAACGTTAAAATGCTGGAATCTGCTGGAATATGTTGACATTTATTGCCGTACCGTGCAATGATATATTTTATGACAGATGATGATATACTTACCCTGGAAGAAGTTGCCAAATATTTAAGAGTATCGGAGCGTACAATTTATGACTGCGCCCAAAAAGGAGAAATCCCGGCAGGAAAAATCAGAACAGCCTGGCGTTTTAAAAAATCAGAAATTGACAAATGGGTAAATGAAAAACTTACATCTACAAATTTAAATCCTCAGGTGAACGCAGTAAATGTCCAGTCGATTATATCGCTTCACCGCATTCTTTTTATAAATCATTCAAGCAAAAGAGACGCACTCATTGCTCTTGCCGGTAATCTGGCAGCAGCCCCGCAGATAAAAAACAGACAGGAATTATCATCAGAAATAATTAAACGCGAAGAACTGATGAGTACTGCTATCGGCTGCGGAATAGCCATTCCCCATGTGCGCCTTTCTTCAGTAACCGATCTTGTGGTTTCCATAGGTATAAGCCGCACAAACATTGTTGATTTTCAACCATTGGACGATGAACCTGTCAGGTTGATTTTCATGATTGCCGCAGCTCAAAATCAGCATGCATATTATCTGCAGACACTTTCCTGGTTCAGTACTCGTTTAAAAAATAAGGAGCTGCGGGATTCATTATTGTCGGCAGAAACTGAACAAAAAGTGTACGATTTACTAACAGTACATTAAAGGATCTTCAAAAAATTCTTTTTAGTTTCTGGAAATTACCTTAATCAAGGATTATTGCAAACCAGTATTGCGGATCACTTTGATCCTGCGCTATTAAACCGATATTCACATTGGCGGTTGTTTCAGCAACAAGCCATCTTGTCCCGTATGATTCAAAACGCGCGCCTTCCCCGGGAATGTCAACAAGCCCCATTGCATGGCCGTAATAGGGAGAAATCATCATTGCAGAACGTATATTTGCATTGGAAAGTATAATTGCAAAGAGCATTGCCCTGTTGTCACAATCACCGCGGCCTTCGGTAACAGCAGATACAAGATTTAAAAAATCACTGCCGCTGAAATCACGTTCATAATCAAAACCCTGTACAAATGTTAAAATATTCCGGGCAAATATCAGTCTTTGTTCATCGGTAACAGCAAGATAACCGCCGTAATGGCGCATAATAACCGATACAGCATCTGCAATCCGATCATAAGAATCACGGAAAATAAACTGGTAATAACGAATCCAGGCGTTTTGCAGATACGGAGTATTCATGTAAGCCTGAAGTATGTAAAATTCACGTTCAATCAGAACCTGCGCAGCTTCGGCATCATTTTCACGTATCATGGCGCTAAGACCGTTTATGGCAATGGGAGTGTTTCTTTGCTCTCCGCGCGGATAACTGTACTCCATTATGGGACCGGGATAATACAGTTCCAGGATTGTCGGACATATTGAATCAAGCGCTGAAAAGTGAAAAATATTTTCAAATGCGCCTGTTCCGGGACCGTAAGAAAGCGCAAGCAGCATTGGTCTTTGACCGTTATTAATATCAAGTTCAACAACAATTCCCCAGCCGTAATAACTGCCAAAAGCCAGTTCCATTATTGCTGCCTGTCTGCCCGAATACAGAAAATAATCAGTATCACCGCGGTTGTTAAGTCTTCTGTTAACATCATTGACTAATTCCGGCATGGAACTATATCGTCCATTATAAACAATAATATCGAACATTAAACCTTCAGGGCCGCTGAACGAAAAACGATCCCTTCCGTCTCCGTCTATATATTCATATCCTTCGGGAAGGTCAATGAAAAAACCCCATGTAGGCGAATACATGGATTCTGCGAATGTAAAAACCGGAATAAAAACCAGTAAAATAAATAACTTTTTCATATAATCTCCAGTTTCATAATAAATTAAAAAAACAATTCAATATTATTAATATACACCATTATGTTATAATTATCGGTAAATCAGAATATTATAAAATTGTTTGAATAAGGTTTGCTGGTATGAAAAATGTGGAAATTCTGTACGAGGATGATTTTATTGTTATTATCAACAAACCGGCAGGACTTGCAGTACAGGGCGGAAAAGACATAAAAGTTTCTCTGGATAAACTTCTGGCAGAACATTACAGTTCCCAAAATGGTTCACCAGTGCCGCTATTGGTTCACAGACTTGACAAAGACACTTCCGGAGCTCTATTGGCTGCAAAAGGGCGTGAATCAGCCGGACGTTTTTCAAAAATTTTCGGCGCTTATTACGATGATTCCGGTCATTACAGTGATATTTCCGGATCTTACGGAGAAGTTTCCGGAAATAAAAAAAAAGCTGTTAAAATATATACAGCTGTCTGCGCAGGGCGCCCTGATAAAAATAAAGGCATTATCACAGAAAAACTTATAATTCACGGCAAACCCAAAGATGCTGAAACAAAATATAAAACAATAAAAACCAATACATTGAAAGTTAATACAGAATTCAACATGGAATATTCCATTCTGGAAATTGAGCTCGGCACAGGAAGAATGCATCAAATCCGACGGCATCTTGCCATGAACGGAAATCCGGTATTAGGGGATGATAAATACGGTGATTTTCAATTAAATAAAAAACTAAAAAAAGAACTGGGTTTAAAACGTCTTCTCCTCCATGCTTCGCGTCTGATAATCAAAACAGAAAACGAACTGGATATTTGCGCGCCGCTTCCGGAATATTTTAAACAATACATATAAAACTATAAAATCAATTTCATATTTTGGGTATATACATGACAGAAATAAATGAATACCTAATAATACAACTTAGGTGGCTGGGTAGAACCGGGTAGTTACCTACCCGGAGCCCCCACAGACCCGGACGTGCCCAATTAAGGCATCCGGTTCCTCTGATAAAAGTTTTGCTTAACAATAAGAGTGTACAATTCTCGGTATTGGCAGAGGAAAAGTTTCTAGGAATTTTCTATACGAGTTCCAGTTATGTTTCCCCTTCCAGCCTCTGCGGTTAATCCATTTAAGCCATATTGCCCTAACATGATGATTAAATTTTGCAATACTTTTGGAATTTAGACTTATACCATAATATGCGTAATGTCCAGTGATTTTTGCTTTAAGAGTTTCCCATTGTTCTGGTATCGGACTATGACGGTTTTCTTTACACCAAACGTTTATTGCTGATATTGCTCGACTTAGCCGTCTGCCATCAGTTTTCCGTCCAACCATCCAATTTCCCTTGCGAGATTTTGTCCAGTAGTGTGTGAAACCAAGAAATGTAAAAGTATCATTTCCTTTTTTCTGTCCATCTTTTGGTTTCTTAAAATCAAGGAGTTTTGTTTTCTCAGGATGTATTTTCAACCCATACTTCTCAAATCTACCTCCCAGTACTTTGTATATCCTTTCAGCATCGTCTTTCATTTCGCACATTATTACTGCGTCATCCGCATAACGTATCATCGTGGCTTTACCCTTCATTCTGGGTTTTACCACTTTTACAAACCAATCATCCAATACTTCATGTAGAAATAAATTGCTAAGTAACGGTGAAATTACGCCTCCTTGCGGTGTACCCTTTTCTGGATACATTCGCCGTCTGCCATCCATTACTCCTGCATTGAGCCATTTACCGATTATTCTTGTTATCACTCCATCGCTAACCCGTCGGCAAATCATCTCCCTTAAAAGTTTGTGGTCTATCGTGTCAAAATATTTACTGATGTCCATGTCTATGATGTATCCGCCATTCATGCTCATGCTTTCCTTCCATATTCGCTCAAGTGCCTTGTGGGCTGATTTTCTTGGTCTGAAACCATATGAAAAGTCATAAAACTCTTTCTCAAGTATCGGTTCCAGTACCATGACTATTGCCCGCTGGAGTATTTTGTCCTCATACGTTGGTATTCCTATTGGTCGCTTTTCGGTTCTGCTTCCTGCTTTCGGTATATAAACCCGTTTCACAGGCGGCGCCCGATATATTCCGCTTTTCAGCAGTTCCACCAGATTTTGAAGCTTCTCCATTATTCCTATCTCATATTCAGCCGCTGTTACCCCATCTATTCCGGCTGCTCCGTCTCGTCTTGTCATTTCATAGGCGCAATACATCCACGACACATCTATGTGATGTGCAACACTTACCAAACTTTTTCCGGCATGTTTCTCTGCCGCATTTGCTATCCGTATTTGTTTCGTGTACATGTTATCCCAGAGTTCCTGTGTGCTCTGCATCTTTCCCTCCTACAGTTCTTTTCTCAGGCGCAGCCCTTCCCTAATCATATAGGTCAGGGTTCCGCGAACCGTTTAGGTTCGAACGGTTTCGGTTCCCCTGCTTGCGATACTTCGTATCAACGGTACTATGACTGCGCTACGACTACTCATTGTTTGTCCCGTTTGCTTT
>Ga0123356_10008237_pt1 | contig 10374 bp, 4 predicted proteins | sample TergutEmb28metaG_2_FD_92546 | JGI IMG/M metagenome (GOLD analysis project Ga0123356, IMG submission 92546) | Embiratermes neotenicus P3 segment gut microbial communities from Petit-Saut dam, French Guiana - Emb289 P3 | ecosystem: Host-associated > Arthropoda: Insects > Digestive system > Gut ... | reverse complement strand
TAGAGGCAAGGGAGTGTACACAGATGTACATGACCGCAGCCGAAAGAGTGAAGAACGCAGTGATAGGGCTTTTTCAACGCCATTAGGTGGCTATAGCGACGGGGCTCCACCTCTACCCATTCCGAACAGAGAAGTTAAACCCGTTTGCGCCGATGGTACTGCTATAACAAGTGGGAGAGTAGGTAGCTGCCAAATTTTAAAGAGGTTGTCCAACAGGGCAACCTCTTTTTGTTTTACTCAGCACTTGCACAACCTCGACACAAAAAAATAACGAGAAAATAGTGTCAGGAATATGAAGTAACATATTGTAACTAAAATGTCATATTTTTCTAAGGAATACTTTAAAATTGACTACGATTTCTAACGTTTTTTTTTGAATGTGTTGATTATTCAAAAATTTGGTGTTATTTACATTTTCTTTTATATTTTTGCTTTCCAAAAGATAACGAGAAAGGTGTAACAAAATGAAATTAATAAAAACTTAAAATATAAATTCCAAAACATTATTAACCTAAAAATCAGTCTATGAAGAAAATTCTACTCATTGCGCTAACGGCCCTTTTTTGTCAAGCGGCCATGGCGCAAATGCGGGTTACCGGAACGGTAACCGAAGAAGACGGAACTGCGGTTTCGTTTGCTACTGTTGTTGTAAAAGGCAACAATAGTTTGATCACAAGCACCGACATTGACGGAAGATTTGTTCTTTCAAATGTTCCCGGCAACGCCGTGCTTGTTATTAGTTCCATTGGATTCATCACTCAAGAGGTGCCTGTAAACAACCGCTCGGTGGTGAACGCTGTTTTGTCTCCGGACGCCTTGGCCTTAGAGGAGGTGATGGTGGTGGCCTACGGTACGGTAAGGAGAAGTACCTATACGGGTTCTGCTGCCATGGTCACTTCAGAAAAAATCAAAGACGTGCCTGTAACGTCATTCGAAAACGCCTTGATGGGAAAAGTGGCCGGTATGCAGATCACAACCAATTCGGGTCAGGCAGGATCCTCTACCAATGTGCGGATTCGCGGTATCGGCTCCATGAGTGCGTCAAATGAACCCCTCTATGTTATTGATGGAGTTCCTGTTGTTTCAGGTAACCCCAGTCAATTGGGTGGCTACATTTACACAACCAACAATGTGATGAGCTCCATTAACCCCAATGACATTGAGTCTATTACCGTTTTGAAAGACGCTGCTGCTTCTTCATTGTACGGCTCTCGTGCTGCAAATGGTGTGATCATGGTCACTACCAAGGGTGGTAAGGTGGGCAAAGCAAAGGTCACTTTCAGGTCTTCTGTAAGTCTTACCCCAAGTTTTGCCACAAAAAACTGGGAAATGGCTACGCCTGAACAGATATTCGAGATGTATTATGAACTTTTCTGGAACGGTTGGAAAGATGACGGCAGGACTGATTTGGCAGCCGCCACAGAGGCTACAAGACAGATGAACAACCGCTTTAATCGGCATGGTTATGAATTCTCCACTACCGACAACACTCCAAAGACTTTAACTGTTAAGCCAATCGCGGAAGTCACATCAAGCCACTTATCGATGAGCGGATTCTTAGGTAAGCCGAAAGAGTACAGGGGTGACGCACAAGGTAACCCTGTCTATTTTGACTGGGAAAAAGAGTTGTTAAAAACAGGTATCTATCAAACATATGACCTCTCTGTAAGCGGAGGAACGGAGAATACCACCGTCTATTCATCTATCGGATACACCAAAGACAAAGGAAGAACTGCGCTGAACGAGTTTAGCCGGATTTCGGGACGTTTAAATGTAACACAAAAAGTGGGGAAAGTAATGGAACTCGCCACCATTGTGGGATTGTCGTCAACCAGTCAGATTGGGCATAACGACTCACGAAATTTGCAGACTAACTACTTCTATTTAACACGCAATATGTTGTGGCCCCTCTACTGGCCTACCAACTTTACCAATGGCGAACCCTGGACCTTGGGATACGGCAGCAGCGCCAGAAATCCGGTCTACTATGACGACACTTGGGAAAACACTTCAAAAACATACAGAGTTTCTGCAAGTGAAGCGCTTACCATAAAATTTATGCCCTCCTTGTCATTAAGATCGATCCTCTCTTACGACTTTTCCGCAGTTCAGGATCATTTGTATTACAGCGCGCTCCATTGGAACCATGCAGCCACTAACGGAAACACCAGAGAGATGTGGACCAATATCTCTAAGCTGGTCTCTTCCACCACCCTCAATTATATTGAATCGTTTGCCGACAGACATCATGTGAATGTCCTGTTGGGTTTTGAAGCGGAAAGAAACAGTTCCGACTTTCTTCATGGAAATGGTACGCAATTACCAACCAGTACATTAACAACTCTTTCCACAGCCGGTAGCACCACAGCATCAGGATTTACCTATGGCAACACGCTGGTATCTATGTTTTCAAAACTAGATTACAACTATGATTTAAAGTATTTTCTGTCCGGTTCATTCCGTAGAGACGGCTCTTCGCGGTTTGGTGCAGATAATATGTGGGGAAATTTCTGGTCGGTTTCCGGAGCTTGGTCCATTCACAAAGAAGGTTTTATGGCAGGACTGTCCCATGTGGTTGACCAACTTCGCGTTCGTGCAGCTTATGGTGTAAACGGAACCACTCCCACAAGCGATTATGGTTGGCGTTCTCTAACAAACTATGGTTCAAGATATAATGAACAACCTGGCGGAGGTTTGGCAAATATTGGCAATAACAAGTTGACTTGGGAAACCAGCTATTCAACCAACATTGGTATTGATTTTGGCTTGATGAACAATCGTTTACGCGGAACCATCGAGTATTTTAACAGAGACTCTAAAAACTTATTGCAGAACGTTCCGGTTTCTCGTGTTACCGGCTTTACCTCTACCCTTCAAAATGTGGGAGAAATCAACAACAATGGCTTGGAGATCGAAATTGGCGGAGATATTATCAGATCCAAAGATTGGAACTGGGATCTCAGTCTTTCGGCATCGTTTATCGAATCTAAGATCACCAAATTATATGGTGGCCAGGATATTGTTGTGACCAGAGGTCCTGACGGCGAAGTAAGGACGATCCTCAGAGAAGGAGAACACTACCTCTCCCTTTGGGGACGGGAATGGGCCGGCGTTGACCAAACCAACGGTCAAAATGTTTGGTACACCAATAACGAAAAAAATGACCCCAACATCAAAGGATTTACGGGTGGTAATGTCTCCTACAACTACTTGGATGCCGATGATAAAATTCTTGGCAGCCTCAGCCCTAAAGTATATGGAGGTCTTATTTCCAATGTTTCGTGGAAAAACGTCTCGTTGGGACTAAACTTTATGTACAAGATTGGCGGTTACGTCTATGACCAGATGATGCGTGACGTAAATGACGACGGGTACTACTGGGAGCGGATTATGTGCGCCGACGCTTACGATGGTCGCTGGACCTTTGACAAAGGACACGGAAGATGGCCCAAACGTACCGACAAGGACCTGATGGATGGTATGCAACGCAGTTCACGCCACCAAAATTCGGCCACTTTCTTAAGGTTAAAAAACGTTACCCTCTCTTATTCGCTTCCTCAAACTGTAGTTCAAAAGGTAGGCGTAAGCAATGCACGCGTTTACTTTAATGGATCAAACCTGTTTACTTGGGCTGCTTATGATCTGTATGACCCCGAAGTTCCCTGGTATGGCGGAAGAGGCTGGGAGTTACCTATTGGAAAAACCTACACCTTTGGACTTGAATTTAGCTTTTAGTAATTAACCGTGAAAATATATTAGAATGAAAAAGTTATTATTATACACACTTTCTATCGCACTTGTTATTGTGTCGTGCGAAGAATTTTTAGACGTGAAACCCACCAATCAGGCAGACGCAGGTTCTGCCATTGGAACACCCGCAGACGCTCAAGTGATGATGAACGGGCTTATGCGTAGCATGAGTAGCTTGGTTTATTACGGTAGAGACATGTTTTTATATGCCGACTCCAAAGGGGGAGATTTGTGTGTGGGTGGACGCGGAAGAGGATATGACGGACTCTACGTTTTTAACCACTCCCAAACGCTCAACTCAGGGGGAGACTTTTGGTCTCAGATCTACTTCTGCGTTACTCTGGCAAACAATCTGATTATCAATATTCAGAAAATGATAGAAGAGGGCAAAGGCTCTGCCGCCTTAAACCATACGCTGGCTCAGGCGCTCACCGCTCGTGCGATCTTCTATTACGACTTGGTGCGTTTGTGGGGCAAGCCCTACGACATGGACAGGAACTCTTATGGCGTTCCCTTGAATTTAGAGGTGTTGGATGCAACGGCCCAGCCTACCCGCGCTTCTGTGGCAGAAGTTTATACCCAAATTCTTGCCGACCTGAACGCTGCCGTTCCTTTGTTCAATAGAACCCAAAGGAACAACGGTTTTATCAACTACTACGCAAACGTGGCCATGCAGGCGCGCATACACCTGCAAATGCAAAATTATGCAGCAGCGTTAACGGCAGCCGAAGATGTGATTCAAAACGGAGGATATGCCCTGTACACCAACGAGAACTGGATCACTTCCTGGTCAAGACAATTCCAGAGTGAGTCGATTTTTGAATTGCACCACCTCCCTACGGAGCTTGGCGGAACGACCGGATCTCTGGGAGCGATGATGATCCATACCCAATCTACATTAACCGCTTGGAACTATTTTATTGCCAGCACCAGTTTTCTTGAGCGACTGGGCGAAGATCCTGCCGATATTCGTTGGGGACTTATGGACCTGGACGAAAAAGCAAAAGAGTCGCCGAGCAGCGTTCAGTATATTGAGAATCGTCAAGGTTGTTGCTATAAGTATGTAGGCGGAATAAGCGTCCGGGCTACATACGATACAGGAACCATCGCTTTGGGAGACGGTAAATCAACAAGAACTGCCGTAAATATCAAGGTGATTCGTCTATCTGAAATTTACTTGATCGCAGCAGAAGCTGCCTTGGGAGCAAATAACAGGGATAAAGCAGCTACCTATTTACAGGCCATTCGCAAGCGTGCACCCAATCTGGAACCTGCCACCGCAGCCAATGTAACGCTTCAAATGGTTAAGGACGAGCGTAGCAAGGAGTTACTTATGGAAGGACACCGTTTCTTTGATATGTTGCGTTGGAACGAGACCATCGTTTATGACAGCGATTGGCTATCTCAATCGCCAGTAACCAGCCGCCCCGAAAGCATAGACAGGACTTATTTTAAAGCCATTTACCCGATTACCCAAAATGAGATCAATGCCAATCCGGCCATTGCATCTCAACAGAACCCCGGCTATTAATAGTAGAATACCTCATAACTGATGAAAGCCGTCTGTAAAAAAGTGCAGACGGCTTTCTTCATTTCCACAGTTTTGCCTCCTCCCTGATAATGGTTCCATCATTGGCCAGACCTTGGATCATTACGGTATATGAAGTTGCTTCATCTGCAGTATAGAACTCAAAGAGTGCTCTACCAAAACTGTCTGTTTCTACTACCGGTTGCCAATGAATAGTGGTACGCAGGTCGGGCTTGCCGTTGTTGCGCTGTGCTTCAGTTTCGTATTTAGGGGCGTAAAATTCCGCAGGTTGTTGACAGCCTAACGGCATAATCATCTTGATATGAAAGGAACGGGTAGGTGTTTTATCGATTTCGCTACCGTCTTTTGTATGAATCACAATCACTCCGCCACTGCTCCGTGCGCCAAATATGGAGGACATAGCGGGAGTCAATTTATCAATTTGTGCGATATGAAATACGTTAATCTCATCCAAATAGGACAACTCTGTAACTATGTCGTCTACAAGAAGCAGAGGGAGAACCGGACCACTCAACGACATGGCGCCGGCTATGTGTGGCCGATATTTTCCATCAATCAATATCACTCGTACACCTGGTATTCGCCTCAACAGCTCGAACACATTCAATGCAATATTTTTTTCTATCTGTTCAAAAGTAAGCGAATTATCAGGCTCTAAGTAGTATACCGATTTTTTGGGCGGTTGCCTCTGGGCCGTAACAACAGCTGCTTCTAATTGCGTTACCCGTATGCCGCCCTCATAAATGTATTGCTGCTCTGCTTTATCGGCGTACTGCGCAAATTGACCCTTGTCGGGCAGGGTGGGGGGAGTTATGGACAGCGTCTGCTGTGGAAAAGTCTCCATCTCTAAGACTAACTCCAAACGTGTCAGCCCCTTCTGTGGGTCTACACTTACCATAAAACTTGTACTGTCGGGTAACTCACCTATGGGCAGGTGAAAACGTCCATCCCTGTCCGTTTGTGTAGAATTGAAATAGTGCCTTGTGAGTGAGGTTGAGACTACAGTAACATCCACATTCTCCATTGGTCTGCCCGTCAAGACGCCTTTAACGGTTCCGGAAATTTCTGTCCCTGTCTCAAGTGGCGATGTGGGTTGGGTAAAACGCCCTTGTGCAACTTCTGTGATGTTGTAACGCCTCCAGCCTTGGGTGCGCATCAGCAGATCGAGCGCTGATGCAGATTTGGGTGTGTTTTGGAAATAGTACGCCGGGTTTTGGATATGTCCCCGCAAATCGGAGGTCAGTAACAATTGTGTAAGGATATTGGCAGTGGAATCTTGTGTAACTTCCCTGTCGGAGGTTACCGACACAGAGAAGTTGCCCTCCAACGGCTCTCCATAGCTGTTGGTGACAGTTACGCTGTTTTTTACCAATATGCGTTTGGCATAATCTTTTTTGTCGGGCTCGTATACGACTTGTGCCTGATCCTCATTGTGAACGAACACCAGTCGCTCACTTACCGGAATCAAGTTGGCGTCAAACAACACAAAGTGCGATACGCCGGAGGGAAATATCTCTTTGGGGAGAACAACCATGCCCCGTTCATAGTCCCATGAATCCATAAACTGCACTAACCCGCGTGTGTGGACCAGTAAATACAATTCTTTGTTTTGAGCGTTCTCTGCCGGTTTTAATACGGATACATAGACGTTACCCCTTGCCTGACTTACAGAGAGCGCATATCCGTCACCAACGGCTGCAGGGATCTCAAAACGTTTGGACGCTCCCTTTTCGTTTTGGCAAATAACGTAATAGCTTTTCCCTTTTTGTGGCAGCAGCGTAAAACTTCCCATACCCAGATAGTCCGACCTGATCTCTCCGATTTCAACTCCGGATTTCTCATATACCATACCGGTGATGTCCGTTGGCTGGCCATTGGACTTGATGGCCTTAAATGCGACCTTGCTGATTGTCCCCAACATGAGAGAGCCGCCTTCAGGGTAAAAAGAGAGGTCAAAATCGTGATCGGGAGTGGGAATGGTGATGAACCGGCGGTAGGAAATGTTGTTTACGACTGTTTCAAGGAGCATCACTCTTTGGCGCGAAGAGGCAGGCAGGTTGAAGTTGACGGTGGCTGTTCCGTCTGCATCAACATACAGATTCATGGGCCTCCCTTCATTTACACTTACTTTGGCCGATTCCGGAAGGATCGGGGCGTTGGTTTGGACGTTGGCAAACCGGAATGTGGCATGTACCCTTCGGTCAGTTTCAAAAAAGAAGTCGGTATCGATGTCAATGGCCCGCGCCTGCGGATCACCTATGTGGATGCTCTTTGTGAAAAAAAAGTGTTCGTCCTGACTGCGCATGAACATGGTATAAGCGCGTAATGAATAATCCCCCTGGGGGGCGTCGTCAGGAATAACGAGATGTCCGTAGTAGGCTTCCTCATTTTTGCCTATTTTAACACGGGTAACTACTGAATCGACCGGATTAATCAGCTCAATATAAACATACCGGCTTGCCAAAACGGGAACATGTGTCACCGCATCGGTCAGGTAGGCCCTAAACCAAATCTTCTCTCCCGAAAGGTAGTAGGGTTTATCGGTATGGAGATAGATTTTTTCCTGAGGAAAAGCGATGAGTTGATGGTAAAACAATGACGCCAAACTGTCCGGTATGGCGCTCTGGCTGTAAAGAGTCGTGAAGAAACAGCAGAGAGAGAGGCTTAGTAAAATTTTTTTCAACATATTTTTTTCAAAGATACCAAATTCTACATATAGCTCCAATATTTTTTTTAACCACCAATCAAAAAAACGCTACCTTTGCTTCATGAAGATCCTATTAGAGATATGCGCAGGCTCAATCACTTCTGCTTTAAACGCTCAGGAGGGCGGTGCAGACAGGATCGAGTTGTGTTCTGCGTTGCCCTTGGGAGGCCTGACGCCCGGATGCGGGACGATTGAAGAGACAAAACGCTTGTTATCGATACCTGTATATGTGCTGATTCGTCCAAGGGAGGGTGATTTTACATATAGTGATCAAGAATTGAAGGTGATATGCCGGGATATTGATGCGGCCAAAGAGTTGGGGGCGGACGGCATTGTTTGCGGCGCTCTGGACAGGGATGGAAATATTGACCACAAGGCGGTAGAAAAGATGATAAAAACATCGCAGGGTTTGCCCTTTACGTTCCATCGTGCTTTTGATTTGTGTAGAGACCCTTTTGAAACGATTCACATATTGATGGAAATGGGGGTAAATACGTTGCTCACATCGGGACAGGCGCCGACTGCAAAGGATGGGGCGGGACTGATCAAAGAGCTCATCTCGCTGGCTCAGCCCAAGGGATTGACCGTAATGCCGGGGAGTGGTTTACTTGCTTCAAATATTGCTGAAGTTGCCGGAGCAACGGGCGCTGTTGCGGTTCACCTTTCCGCCAAAAAGAGGGTAGCAGGCGCCATGGCAGAATCTATCTACGATCAGACAGACGTTGCCGAGGTAAGAAGTTGCAGAACAGCTTTGAATTCGATAATAAACACAGGTTCGAATGGGATTATTACATAATGACAAATACACAATGACTATGAAAAAAATACTATTTATGCTTGCCCTTGCGGGTTGCTGTGCATGCCAGCCCAAACCTCAGGCGCCGATTGCCAAAGTGATTCCCTATGAGTTACAAGAATTTGATAATATCAGAATGGACAACTACCATTGGATGCGCCTTAGCGACGAGCAAAAAAACGCAACCGACCCAGATGCTCAGACACAGGATGTGTTGGATTATCTGAATGCAGAAAATGACTACCTCAAAAGCGAAATGGAACACACTCAAAAGTTACAGGATGAGTTGTTTGAAGAACTAAAAGGAAGGATGAAACAAGACGATGAGTCGGTTCCCTATTTGAGTAACGGCTACTATTATTGGACAAAATTTGAAACAGGAATGGAGTATCCCTTCTACTACCGCAGGGCCGACAAAGAGGGCGCTGTTGACCAATTGTTGCTCGACGTCAACGTTCTGGCCGAGGGCAAAGCGTTTTGCAACGTCTCCGGAGTGTCGGTAAGCCCCGATAATCAACTGATGGCGTTTGCTACCGATTATGTGAGCCGTCGTCGTTATGCTATTCATTTTATGGATATTGCCACCGGAGCCCTCCTGGGAGACTCCATTGCCAACACCACCGGAGGCATGGTTTGGGCAAACGATAATAAAACAATCTTTTACATCACCAAAGATCCGCAAACCCTACGCAACAACCGCCTCTATCGTTACCGTTTAGGAACGGAACCCGGGAGCGCTCAGCTTTGTTACGAAGAAAAGGATGAAACCTTTAACATAGGAGTCGGCAAGACAAAGAGCAAGAAGTATATTGTGCTTTCATCTTCACAAACACTCACTTCCGAAACACTCATTTTGGATGCAGACAAACCAGAAGGCACGTTTAAAGTATTTACCCCAAGGTCTCACAACCATCTCTATAGGGTTGACCATATCAACAACACCTTCTATATACACTCTAATCGGGATGCCCTCAATTTTAAATTGATGAAAACAGGTGAAAACGCAACAGAAGAGAAAAACTGGAAAGCGGTGATTCCTCATCGGGCGGATGTGTTGTTGGAAAACTTTACACTTTTTAACGACTACTTAGCGGTCAATGAGCGCCAGGAAGGACTTAATAAATTGAGAATTATAAATTTAAAGAATGGGGCTGAGCAATTTGTCCCCTTTGCAGAGGAGGTTTACACCACCGGATTCAACGCCAATGCAGAGCCGGGTTTAAAAACGTTACGTTACAGCTACTCATCCCTCACCACACCCAACTCTGTCTACGAGTACCAAATGGAGACCCAAAGGGTTGAGTTGATTAAAGAGACAGAGGTGCTGGGTGGATTTGACAAGAACAATTATGAAACCAAACGGCTATGGGCTACGGCAGGAGACGGCGTAAAGATTCCTATTTCGATTGTGTATAGAAAAGGTTTCAAACAAGATGGGAACGGGAAACTACTGCTCTATGCATACGGTTCCTACGGCAGTTCCACCAATCCCTCCTTTAACAGCAATGCCCTAAGTCTTTTAGACAGAGGATTTGCTTACGCTATTGCGCACATTCGCGGCGGCAGCGAACT
>Ga0123356_10008236_pt1 | contig 10374 bp, 8 predicted proteins | sample TergutEmb28metaG_2_FD_92546 | JGI IMG/M metagenome (GOLD analysis project Ga0123356, IMG submission 92546) | Embiratermes neotenicus P3 segment gut microbial communities from Petit-Saut dam, French Guiana - Emb289 P3 | ecosystem: Host-associated > Arthropoda: Insects > Digestive system > Gut ... | reverse complement strand
TTTCTCATCAACCAAGACCGCTGCCAAACCTTCGGAAAAAGAACGCGCATCCTCGAAAATGCATGGCACAACTTCGTTGCCCGTTGTGTCTATGAAGCCATATGTGCCGGTGCCATATTCGAGGGCGCTAAACTCGCCCCTGGTGGCTCCGTACAATACCCGTGCGAACCCTTCGCTAAACTGCTCTATTTCATCATAGCGGCCAACTGGGACAACCTCCCTGCCCGTTTTGTCTACGAGGCCACAGCTATTCCAGTATTGTGAACCGCGGGAATCATCGCCGAATCCAGCGAGGGCCAGCCCATCGTCAAAGTTCCAATGGTACCCACGTTGCCAAATCCAATCATATTGGATGGGCACAACCACCGCGCCCGTCCTGTCAATCATGCCATATTGCATGGTCTCATCCACTATTCCTTTGCTGACGCACGCAAGTCCGCCGACAAAGAATTGCTCCAGCAGGATTCCGTGTTCCTCATAATCACAGTCATACATCAGCGGCACGATCATCTCGCCAGCCTTATCGATAAAGCCAAATTTCCCCTCCGTGGCGTCAGGGTCATATTCAAAAATGCTGCCTTCACTCACATATGCCAGCCCTTCGGAAAAAGGCGCGGCATAGCTATATTCAAACGGTATGGCCACATTGCCGTCCCTGTCGATATAACCATATGGGCCGTTTGCCATATCTTCAATCCAAATTGCAGCCAGTCCTTCGGAGAAAAATGGCATCACATCCTGATACGACGCCATCAGCGGAGGCCAATCGAACTCATAGGTCAGCGGAATCACAACCGCGCCGACTTCGTCAACGAAGCCCAGCAACCCGTCCTTGATAACGCTTGCCCGGCCTTCGCGGAATTCACCGATCATGTCATACTCAATGGGCACAACTTTCTTACCCGTTTTGTCAATGACCCCCCATTTTCCTCCGTCAACAATTCCTACATCACCCCATCTTGCATCGCCAACAAAAACCGTTGCCAGGCCATCGTTAAATTCCCCTACCCAGTCGTACTGAGGCGGTATAACTTCCTTGCCCATTTTGTTAATGAAGCCCCATTTTTCCGTTTTCCCGTCGCTAATCATGACCGCCGCCAAACCCTCGGAGAATGAACCCGCATTGTCATACGTACACGGCACAACTTCTTTGCCCATTGCGTCAACAAAGCCGATCTTTCCCGTGCGCCATTCGCCAACCATAACGCCTGCCATGCCATCGCAAAAAGCACCAGCATCGTCGTTCCAAAACCAGTCGCTCCCATGTACACTGTCGTACTTCGGCGGCACAATGATTTTGCCGGCCGTATCAATGAAGCCCCATTTGTCGCCAACCCTAACCGCCGCCAAACCCTCGCTGAAATTTCTTGCATCGTCAAACTGCGGTGGTATCACCCAAACATAGCCTTCGGCCAAGGCACCCGAACTCATGGCCAAGCACATCAGTATCAACAAACACCGCGCAAAAATATATCTCATACCAAAACCTCTTCCCGTTTACTTCACAATGGCTATATAGCCCCATTTCTCATCAACCAAGACCGCTGCCAAACCTTCGGAAAAAGAACGCGCATCCTCGAAAATGCAGGGCACAACTTCTTTGCCCGTTGTGTCTATGAAACCATATGTGCCGGTGCCATACTCGGCCATGCCATACTTGTCTCTGCTGAAGCCACGAGATACCTTCGCGAGTCCTTCTTTAAATGTCGCTATATTATCATAGGTGCCAAACGGAACAACCTCCTTGCCCGTTTTGTCTACGAGGCCACAGCTTTTCCACCATTCCCAGCCGAAGCAGCAATCGCCGTAATCACTGCCGAACCCGGCGAGGGCCAGGCCATCGTTCAAATGGTAAACCCAATCATATTCAATTGGCAAGATGACGGTACCTGTCTTGTCCATCATGCCATATTGCATGTCCTCCCCAAAAACCCCTTTACTGACGGTTGCGAATCCATCTACAAATTGCCGCTCGAAGATGATCCCCCAATACCGATAACCGCAGTCGTACACCAGCGGCACGACCACCTCGCCAGCCTTGTCGATAAAGCCGTATTTTCCCTTTAAGGGGGATTCATAGGTCTCAAGAAATCCCCCCTTGCTGACATACGCCAGCCCTTCGGAGAAAGGCGCGGCATAATCATAATCAAACGGTATAACCACATGGCCGTCTCTGTCGATATAACCATATGGACCGCTTATGATATCACCGGCCCAAATCGCAACCAAGCCTTCAGAAAAAAATGGCATCACATCCAGATACCACGCCGCTTGCGGGGGCCAATCAATGTCATAGGTCAGCGGAATCACAACCGTGCCGTTTCCGTCAACGAAACCCAGCTTGCCATCCTTGATAACGCTTGCCCGGCCTTCGTGGAATTCGCCGACTTTGTCATACTCAACGGGCACTACTTCCTTGCCCGTCTTGTCAATAAAGCCCCATTTTCCTCCTTCAACGATGTCCCAGTCACCCCACTGCCCATCACCAACAAAAACCATTGCCAAGCCATCGCAAAAATCCTCCGCCCAGTCATATTGCGGTGGCACGACTTCTTTGCCCATCTTGTCAATAAAACCCCATTTTTCCGTTTCTCCATCGCTAACCATCACCCGTGCCAAACCCTCGGAGAATGGACCCGAATCGTCATACGTACACGGGACAACTAACTTGCCCGTTTTATCAATGAAGCCGCACTTTCCTGTGTCCCAATCGCCAACCCATACCCCTGCCAAGCCATCGCTAAAAGCAAGTACATCGTCAAACTGTGGCGGTATCACCCAAACATAACCCTCCGCCAATGTACCCGAGCTCATTGCCAGGCACATCAGCATCAACAAGCACCGCGCAAAAATATGTTTCATACAAACCTCCCGGATAATCAATAGCGGCAGGAACCTCGATTGCTCAAGGTTCCTGCCTGCTTGGGTTAGTAATGCAGCGTGTGGACCGGCACCCAGGCGCGATAGCTTTGGATGGAGGTCGTCCACTCCACTTGGGCATAATCGCTCTCAATGGCAATCACGGTTACAGTCTGCCCTTGTTCAACCGTCAGTTCAGTGTAAGTGGCATACTCGTCGCCCGGCCCGTACATGGCCTTGGATGTAGCGGTAACCTTGGCCTGATGATCCAGCGAAACTTCCTCGGACACGCTGCCAAGATCGAATGTAGCTGCATCAAAGCGCTGTAAACCCGTATAGACGCGCCGCAGCTTGTTGCCGTAGAGAACCTCGCATTGCACCCAGCAAAGGCCGTTTCTGTCGTATGCGCGGGAGATGATTTGGATCGACTCACCTTCAACCTTGTAGGTTCCTGTTTCCCTGTACTCCGTGCCGGGGCCGTTGCGGGTCGCCAGCCTATCGATGGCCAATCCTTCGATAGGCGTATCAGTAGGAGCCAAACCATCCGCAAGCGCTGCCAAGGGTATCAGCACAACCACCAAGCCCAAACACAGGATCCATTGCCGCCACCGTTTCATACCTTTCGCCTCCCATTTGTTGTTTTTGTTTGTTGTTCCGATATGAATACCGCGGCGCTATCCATAAGGTTACAACAAATTTAGCGAATGGAGTGGGAGCCAGGCGCGATAGCTTTGTGTGGGGGTCGTCCACTCCACCTGGGCATACGCATTTTCTATGGTGATGACGGTAACGGTTTGGCCTTCGTTTACCGTCAGTTGAGCGTAGGTGTCATACCCTTCGCCTGGGCCATACATGGCCTTGGATATTGCGATAACCTTGGCCTGATGATCCAGCGGGGTTTCCTCGGGCACGCCGCGAAGATCGAAGGTAGTCGTATCAAAGCGGGTTAAGCCCGTATACACGCGCCGCAGCGTGTCTCCGTACAGAACCTCGCATTGCACCCAGCAAAGGCCGTTTCTGTCGTATGCAAAAGAGACTAAACGAACATATTCGCCTTTGATTTGGTAGGTTCCCGTTTCTCTATATTGGGTGGCTGGGCCGCTTCGCGTAGCAAGATTGTCTGTTGCCAACGCTTGAACGATGCTTTCTGTAGATCCATTGGTGCCACTAACAACAGGCGGATGCTGTATATCTACTCCACGATTGGATAGGCGGGGTACGATCACCGTGAGGCATAGGCACAGGCACGCGGCAACAGGCAGCGCCACGTGGGTAACCCAGCGCGTTTTCTTGGGCGAAACCTTGATTTGATTCAGGTCGGCAAGGTCGGTGGCCGCTTCGGTTTTTACTTCCAGTTGTTTATGCTCTTCCAGCATCCATTTCAGCGTTTTTTCAACAAGCGCGTCGGGCGCCTTCACGGCATCCATGGCATCTTTGTACACGTCCTTCACGATAGGGCCCCTCCATTCATCCACATTCTCAGCTTCTTTCGGGCATTGTGCAGCCTTTGTTTTACCGCGTTTTCGTTTCGCCCCAGCATCACCGCTATTTTCTGAAGGGGCAGTTGCTCGTAGTAATGCAAAAAGATGACTGTCCGGTGATCGGGCGACAGCCTCTGAAGCGCTTGTATCAATTTTTCTTCACGAAGGTCTGTTAGTTCATCGCCCCGCATCAGGACATGGGGTTCCCGTGTTTGCCCGCCCCATTTCCCCGATTCCAGATTTTCTTCATAAGAATCGGTTTCGACCCTCTTCCACCGGTGAAACCACGTGCCGCATTGTTGAAGGGTTACACGAATCAGCCAATGCTTGATATGCTCCGGCTCCCTGCCCACAAGGGTGTGGCCAAAGCGCACGGCTTTCACAAAAACCTCTTGGAAAATGTCGTCTGCGTCCGATGGATGCTTTACCCTATTGATGATAATGCGGTACACCATGTCCTTGTACGTTTCGATCCATAGGGTTAGCAATTCTTGAGTAAGCGGATTTTCTGGCAAGCTGCATGCCCCTCTTTTTATTCTGATGTGTACTATGAATACCATCGTTTTTCTAGGATGGTTACAACGAATAGTATAACACAAAAGATGGCATTATGAAAAAAACGTTGCTCCCTAAAGCAACGCCTTTGAATTACAAAGTAATATGAATCACATCGCATCGCCAATCGCTGTGGGAATGGCTTCCGGCGGTATCGGGCACTGATAGCCGTCCGCGGTTTTCTCGGCGAATTCTGCGGCGGCGGCTTTGAGTATTTCCGGCTTTTCGTATAAGTCGATGGCTGACGCGGCGAGTACTTTGCCTGCGTAGAGCACGCCCTTATGCCCGATGCTGGAAACGCCGCAGGAGACGTTTTGCCAAGAGTGCCCCGGCGTGTTCGAGGGATAAGTCAGTGCGCGAAACTGTGCGGTGGGCGTCAGCCAGCTCACATCGCCAACATCCGTGGAGCCGAAGCTATGCATGCGTGATGAAAAATAAGGCACCACAAAGTCGTTGAGCGGTTTTTGGCCGTTGCCGGTCCATTCCGCAATGGTTTGGGCGATCTGCGCGTCCTGCTTGGCGGCGAAGCTGGGCAGGGCGTCGGATTTGTTTTCCACGGTGCCCAGCAGAGCCTGTGCAAAAGCCGTCTCCTCGTCGGTGTATTTTGGCGCACCGACAGCTTCCATGTTTTGGTGCAGTAGTCTTTCCAGCGTAAAGTTCGGCACGGTATTTGCGCAGCCGTCAATAAACCGTACGGTGAGCTTCGTGTCGGTCATCATGGCGGCGGCTTGCGCAATTTTGTCCACCCGCGCTTGTAGGGCAAGGGTTTGTGAAACCTGGATGTCGCGAACCATGTACAGCACCTGCGCATAGGGCTGCACCACATTGGGCGAGTGCCCCCCCGCATCGGTGATGGCATAATGGACACGGCCTGTCTCCGGCATATGCTCCCGAAGGAACTGAACGCCGATGTTCATCAGCTCCACCGCGTCCAGGCCGGAGCGCCCCAGATGCGGATCCCCCGCCGCATGGGCCGAGACACCGGAGAACTTGTACTCCTTTTGGATGCATGAATTACAGGTGCCGGTGGCGATTTCGTTTACATCGTCGGGATGCCAGGTAAGGGCAGCGTCCAGCTGCTTCCAGAGGCCTTCCCGGGCCATAAAGGCTTTTGCGGCGCCGCCTTCTTCGCCGGGGCAGCCGTACAGCACCACGGTGCCCGGGCTCCCCGCGTTTTCCAAATAGTGCTTGATGCCAATGGCTGCTGCCAGCGCACCGGCGCCGAGCATGTTGTGGCCGCAGCCATGCCCGCAGCCGCCGGGAACAATTTCGTTGCGGAACAGCGCGCCGCCCTGCTGGGAAAGGCCGGAGAGGGCGTCGTATTCCGCCAAAATGCCGATCATGGGCGCGCCCGATCCAAAGGAGGCGCTAAAAGCCGTCTTGATGCCGCAAATTCCTTTTTGCACGTGGAATCCAAGCCCTTCCAGCACCTCGCAATAGAGCTTGGCGGACTTGACTTCCAACAGCGAAAGCTCGGCGTATGCCCAAACTTGATCGTTCACGCTGCATATCAACCCGGCGTTTTGATCGATTGCTTGAAAGCTGGCGGATTTGGTTTTTGTCATCATATTTAATACAACACCTTGCTTAAAAATTCTTTGGTCCGTTGATTCTGGGGATCGCCAAACAGCGCTTGGGGCGGCCCTTGTTCGGCGATCATACCTTCGTCCATAAACAGCACGCGATCAGATATCTCGCGGGCAAAGCCCATCTCGTGGGTCACGATCACGCTGGTCATTCCCTCGCTCACAAGGGATTTGATCACATCCAGCACCTCGCCCACCATCTCGGGGTCCAGGGCGCTGGTGGGCTCATCAAAGAGCATCACGTCCGGCTCCATCGCCAGCGCGCGGATAATGGCGAGCCGCTGCTTTTGGCCGCCGGAAAGTTTGCTGGGATGTTCGTTTCTTTTGTCCTGAAGCCCTACGCGCTCGAGCAGCAGCTCCGCAGCTTTTTTGCTTTGGGCCTTGGGGATACCCTTGAGCATGGTGGGTGCGATGCTGATGTTTTCGATTACACTCAGGTGCGGAAAAATGTTAAAAAGCTGAAACACCATGCCCATACGCTGCCGGTGCACATTGATATTCACGCCTTTTGCGGTGATTTCCACACCTTCGAAAAACACTTTTCCGCTGTCTGGCTCTTCCAGCAGGTTCAGGCAGCGCAGAAAGGTGCTCTTGCCCGATCCGGAAGGGCCGATGATCGACACAACTTCGCCCTTGTTCACATGCTCGGTAATACCCTTGAGCACCTTGAGCGTGCCGAATCCCTTATAAAGGTCTTCCACATAGATCATCGGTTGATCAGTCACTGGTCTTCAGCCTCCTTTCAAACGCCGCAACCACCTTGCTCAGCGAGAAGGTCAGCATAAAATAGATGATACCGGCGATGAGCAGCGGTTCGATTACCAGGTAGGTCAGCCCCTGTATTTTCTTGTATTGGGACATAATGTCGCCGATAAAGAAGGTGGAGGCCAGAGAAGTCTCCTTAATGACCATGATAAATTCGTTGCAAAGGGCGGGCAGGATGTTCCGCACGGCTTGGGGCAGGATGATACGGAGCATGTTTTGTACGCCGCTCATGCCCAGGCTTCGCGCCGCTTCCGCTTGCCCGCGATCCACGGCTTGTATGCCCGCCCGCACGATTTCGCTGATATAGGCTGCCGAGTTAAGAACCAGCGCGATGCATATGCAGAGAAATTTGTCGTCCAAAAAGGGGAGCAGGTCGGGGAGTAAAAAATAAAAAAGATACAGCTGCAACAGCAGCGGCGTTCCCCGAATGATTTCGATATACGCTGTGGCGATGAAACGCACAACGGAAAAACGGGACATACGCAGCATCGAGAGCAGGGAGCCCATAATGGTTCCAAAGAAGACGGTGATGGCGGACAATAACAGCGTATAGAAAATGCCGTCCACAAACATGTACCCGTATTTCGTTGCGACGGCAAGTGTTTTTTCTAGAAAAATCAAAAGGCATTCCCTCCTCGTTTTGGCTAACCGGCACGGCCTATGGCCGCGCCGGTTAGCCTGATAACGATGTTGCTAACGATGTTGTTATTTTGGTCAGTCTTCGCTGACGCCCAGTTCCTTCGCGAGGGCCGCCGCCGCTTCTCTCCACTCTTTGTACAAGCCAGCCTCGTTCACCTCCGCGAGGATTTCGTTGATGGCCGCCATCAGCTCCACTTCACCCTTGGGAACCGCAAGCACATTTCCTTCGGCCTCAAAGTCGTAAAAGAAAGCGCTGATCGTGATGCTGGGGTAGTTATCCACAAAGCCCTGCCCATTTGTTTTGGCCACGCCTACCGCGTCCACCTTGCCGCTGATCAGCATCATAACGCCGTCGCTCACCAAGGTGACGAGCTCCGGAGTCGCGTCCGGAAGCTGTTCTGTGAGCAGGTTGTACTGCAGAGAGGCATTTTGAACGGCCACCTTCTTGCCGGCGAAATCCTCGGCTTTTGTGAATTGATCGGCCTGCTCGGTGAGCACCAACAGCCCTTGCTCGCTGTCGTCGTCCATGTTATAGAAGATAGAAAGCTCCATGGCCTCCGCGCGCGTCTCTGTGTACGCAAAGCCGGAGATGCCCATGTCCACCTTGCCCTGGGCTACCGCAGCCTGCACCGCGGCAAAGTCCATCGCTTCGATCACGAGCTCCACACCCAGCTTTTCCGCGATGAATTTGGCTAGCTCGATGTCCGAACCGACGATGGCGTCCTGCCCCGTCTTGGTGGGGTCGATGAACTCGCTTGGCGCAAAATCCGGGCTGGTCGCCATCACGATTTTGCCTGCCGCCAGCACCTTCTCCAATCTGTTTTCCGCCAAGGCCTGCCCGAGGCATAAAGTAACCAGCATAAACGTAACCAACGCGATACCAATCATTTTTTTCATTTTTGACATCCCTTTCAATTGTGTTATGAATTATTATACGCAAAATCAGTCGAATGTCAAGAGCAAAACAAATAAATATTTACGAATGATGCATATCGATGCATAAAGCGCGCAAAAAAACGCCCCCCTCTTCACCTAAAAGAGGGGGGCAAACCTTGTTCTATACGTCCAGATCCTCATCCCGCGGGCGGGTTGGCGGGGCAGGCTTGTTCTGCGGGTCTTGTGCGCGGGTGCGGCGCTGGGGTTGATTGGGATCAGGCTGTTGCACCGGCCTGGCGTAGGGATTTGGTTGGGCCTGCTGCCCGGGCTGGCGGGGCGGTGCGCCGGGCTGCGTCTTGGCGGGGGGCTGACCCTGGGGCCGCCGTTGGGCCTGGGAAGCGGCTCCAGCCATGCCTGCCGCGCCAGCGGCGCCGCCTACTGGCGGCATACGGCCTGTGCCGCCTATTCCGCCCGGTGGTGGGGGCATACGGCCCGCGTTGCCCATGATGGTGGAGGTGCCCGAGGCGCTGCCATCCCGCGGGATGGGTTGTGTGACGGCGCGGCGCTGGCCTTGTTGCGCTTGCGTTCGGGCGGCGGCGTTCTTGGCTTCCGCCTTGCGTTTGTTGTTTTGGTATTGCACATAACCGAACACACCGGCTGCGCCGCCCATGAGCACCACACCCAGCACCAGCAGCAGCACGGGGGAACCGCCGGAGCGATCCTCGTCCGTAATGGTTACGGGGGGCGGGGTGGAGAACAAGTCGTCCGGATCAGCGAAGGGATCGGGGGTGTAAGTGGGCTCCGGGGTTTCCACCGGCAGGGGAGAGGCCCCGAAATCCGGCATCCCGTCGCGGATGTTATTGCTCCAGCCTTCTTCGATAGCGATCAGGTCGGCCAGGCCGCCGTTACCATGCTGGGGCGTGGAGGGAATCGTGATGTTTACATTGCCGCCGGTGCCGCCGCTTCCGCTGCCTCCGCCGCCGGTTCCTCCGCCGGAGACCTGGTTTTGCAGGTTGCGGATATAGTCGTTGTACTGGGAGATGGTCATGTGGTTCACAAAATCACCACGGATGAAGCCCATCGTGCCCTGTACGTCTACCCTGTACCAAGTGTAGCCGTCGGAACCGGTGGAGGTGCCCAGGATCAGCACCAGCGCGCCCGAGTTCAAAGACCTGAGCCTGTTGGAGGTTGTGCTGGCGCTTGCACGCAGGTTTACGTTATTGCTTTTGATCGTGCCATAGCTGGACAGGGTGCTGGGGGTAACCGGCTGTGGGGTAAATACCGGGGTGGGGGCGGGGGTGGCCATGCTGTTGATGTGGGCCTGCTGTTCAGCGCCGGTTAAGAACCGGGTGGTGGCGGCCAGTATATAACCGTACCTATTGTTGTACTGTATCAAGTGCCAGGGGCGGCCCTCATCGTCGTACACCTGGGTAAATACGTATACGATTTGGCCGTTCATCAGCACGTCTTGGGTGGGCGCCGCGTGGATGTTGGGGTTCACGCGCACGGGCACGTTGTCCGCAATGGTGCGGGCGTAAAGCCCCTCAATGGGCTGGGGCCGGACCGTGGGGGTGGGTGTTGGCGGCGCTTGGGTGGGGACAGGCGAGGGGGTA
>Ga0123356_10008235_pt1 | contig 10376 bp, 10 predicted proteins | sample TergutEmb28metaG_2_FD_92546 | JGI IMG/M metagenome (GOLD analysis project Ga0123356, IMG submission 92546) | Embiratermes neotenicus P3 segment gut microbial communities from Petit-Saut dam, French Guiana - Emb289 P3 | ecosystem: Host-associated > Arthropoda: Insects > Digestive system > Gut ... | reverse complement strand
TTGATATCCGCTGCTACGACTTTTGCGCCTTCTTTGGCAAAGAGTTTGGAACTGGCCTTGCCCATCCCCGAGCCCGCACCTGTTATGACGGCAACTTTATTTTCCAATAACATTTCAAAACCTCCTGATATAATATTGCAATGCTACTTTTTATATTTCTCAGGCCCGACCTTATACTGATCAGTACCTTCTGAATCGATAACAACGATTGCCGGAAAATCATCTACTTCCAATTTATAGATCGCCTCCGGACCAAGATCCTCATAGGCTACTATCTCTGCCTTTGTGACCGATCTTGAAATCGTGGCTGCAGCTCCGCCTATTGCGGCAAAGTATACAGCTTTATTCTGAATCATGGAATCTATTACGGGCTGTGTCCGTTGCCCTTTACCGATCATGCCTTTCATGCCCTTGTCCAGCAGCGTCGGCGCGTACGCATCCATGCGAAAACTGGTAGTCGGACCGCAGGAACCAAATGCCCGCGGGGGCTTCGCAGGACAGGGTCCCACATAGTATATGATTTGCCCGTCTATACTGAAAGGCAGTTCTTTTCCCTCCGACAGTGTTTGGAGCAATCTCTTATGAGCTGCGTCTCTTGCGGTGTAGATCACACCACTTATCGATACCATATCTCCTGCTTTGAGATCCTTTATCGCCTCTTCTGTCAAAGGTGTATTTATCTTCTTGATATCAGCCATTATTCACCTCCTTGCTCACCTTGCTCACAACACTGTTTCCGCATAGCGTGATGCGTGACAATTGAGATTGACCGCTACAGGCAATTGCGTTATATGTGTCGGGTAATACTCTATTTGCACCGAGAGCGCGGTAATAGAGCCACCCAGGCCCTGCGGACCGATGCCGGTGGCATTGATTTCCTCCAGGAGCTCTTTTTCAAGCCGGGCATATTCCGGGTCGGGGTTCGGACTGCCTATTTCACGGGCCAATGCTTTTTTTGCAAGGTATGTGACCTTGTCCATCGTACCACCTATTCCAACGCCCACAATGACAGGAGGACAGGGATTACCGCCGGCGTTTACAACGGACTGAACTATGAAATCCTTAACTCCCTGCAGTCCCTGTGACGGAACAAGCATCTTCATCTGACCCATGTTTTCGCTGCCGCCTCCCTTAGGCAGGATGCAGATTTTCAATCGATCACCTGTGGTTATTTCGTAGTGAATAATCGCAGGTGTATTATCGCCTGTGTTTTTCCTCTTAAAGACAGGATCATCACAAATCGATTTACGCAGATATCCTTTACTGTATCCACGCCTCACTCCTTCATTGATTGCATCTGTCAGTCCGCCTTCAGCGATATGGATGTCCTGGCCGACCTCGGCGAATATCACAGCCGTGCCTGTGTCCTGACATATCGCTATCTGCTGCTTGCGGGCATAATCGACATTCTCAAGGATCTGGTCAAAGATATATTTTCCAAAATCCGATTCTTCATCTGCCCCTTTGGATTTGATAAATGACTCGACTTCACCGGGAAGATCATACGCCGCCTTGTAGCAAAGCTGCTCAACTGCGTCAGTTATCAAAGAAGCCTTGATTTCTTTCATACCATCTCCTCCTCATCTGTCTTTCCATTTACGTGCCACTCCGGTATCGATCGCCGCCTGTGCAACCGCAGCGGCAATGACTTCCGGGATCTTCGGATCGAACGGGTTCGGGATCACGTAATCGGCATTCATCTCATCATCGCTGATCAGGCTCGCAAGCGCCTTAGCCGCTGCCAGCTTCATCTCTTCATTGATCTTTGTCGCCTGCACCGAAAGAGCGCCCTTGAATATCCCGGGAAAGCCAAGCACATTGTTGACCTGGTTCGGGAAATCAGATCTTCCGGTCCCGACAACAGCAGCGCCGCCGGCTTTCGCATCATCCGGAAATATCTCGGGGGTCGGATTTGCCATCGCAAAGATGATGGCATCCTTATTCATGGTCTTCACCATTTCGGTTGTGACAAGTCCCGGGTATGAGACACCGATGAATAAATCCGCGCCGACAAGCGCGTCGGCAAGTGAGCCGCTCTTGCATTCCGCATTCGTGATTTTAGCAAGATCCTTATGCGCCCATGTGCGCGTCGAGTTCTCATCATTCCGGTTTAAGATTCCTTTACGCCCGCAGACGATAATGTCACTAATACCGGCATTGAGTAGTATCTTGCTCACCGCCGTGCCTGCCGAGCCCGAACCGTTGATAACAACTTTCAGGTCTTCAAGCTTCTTGCCGACGAGTTTTGTCGCATTCAGGATGCCGGCAAGTACAACAACGGCTGTGCCGTGCTGGTCATCATGAAAAACCGGGATGTCCAGTTCTTCCTTAAGGCGATCCTCTATTTCAAAACAGCGTGGAGCGCCGATATCTTCCAAATTGATGCCACCGAATACCGGTGCAATCAGCTTGCATGTTTTTATGATCTCCTCGACATCGGTAGAATCGATACAAATCGGGAAGGAATCCACGCCGGCAAATTCCTTAAATAGAATGGACTTGCCTTCCATGACCGGAATGGCAGCAGCAGCGCCGATATCTCCGAGCCCGAGTACAGCAGTTCCATCGGAGATGACAGCGACCATATTGCCCTTGCACGTGTATTTATACACATCGTCCGGGTTTTCGTTGATCTTTCTGCATGGTTCTGCGACACCGGGAGTGTAAGCTGTGCTAAGATCGTCTTTGGTCTTGACAGCGACTTTACTGACGACTTCCACCTTTCCCTTATTCTTTTCATGCATTTCGAGTGCCAGTTCATTATAATTTTTTCCCATTTTTATCTCCGATCCTTTTCAATACTTATGATTTGCGCTAGAAAATAAATATGATTCACGGGAACTCAGTCGAGCCACACGCTTCTCTCTTTTAATTCTGCAATACTTATCCTCTTTTGTATTTCCGGGCCATGATCAAGTAGAAAACTACTGTCGATATTACTGAGTCCCTGTTCTTTAAATACTGCGATCACATCTTCACACAGCATTTCGATCAGCAATTGCTTTGTCTTATGATCAGAACTCAGTGCTATCTGATTTAGCGTATTATATGTTTTTTCACCCATTACGGGCAGAGACTTGACCGCACGATGCATCCACTTGTAGAAAGGCTTATATCGTTTATTCAATAAAAACACGATAGACAGGATATCTGTGCAGAATTTTGCCTCCGCGTGATTCGCCGCCACAAATTCCTCTCTGCTGATGCAGCGGCTATAATTGTACTGCCCGCTCTGCGCCGCGCTCATGCATTTTGATGCGATCTTTTTTAACTTCACATCTTCCGGAAAAAATGCGATGAGTTTTTCCCTGTATGCGGAAAACTCTCCCAGGGGATCGTCAAATACCTTACCGTTTGTACAAGCTGCAAGATTAGCTTCCGGGATCCGCAGCCATTCGCGCCAGTCATCCGGGGGCTTTGTCAGTCCGATGAAATTCCAGTAAAACCAATTGGTCTCAAAAGCTCCGGTGCGTTTTGCATTTGCTGCTTTTACTACATCGCTTTCAATGCGCCCGGGGAAACCCGGTGCGTCCCTTTCAAGCACACGCAGTGCAACATCCATGTCATCGCCTATCTTGTCGTAGTCGCTCTTGCTAAGCCACAGGCAAAACCCGGCGCCCCAGTCATGATCACGTGAGATCTCATCATCAAAGCCGTAACACTCCGATCCATCACCCACCAGCCCTGCAGCGACCCGGTCTTTATAAGTCCCGAATTTGTCCGCTATCAGCTGCTTCCCATAATCATTATAGAATTGTTCGGCAATCTCTAAACCTTGCATACCACTCTCCAGATACAAAACACGTCTATAGGAACTTTTCGGATATCACCAGGATGTTCTGCCTAGCCATTGCGAGTTTTTCCTCGTCGCCTGTCACCTGATACAGCAGTTCTGCCTTGGTGAAATAGTCGACGGCTTCTTCATACTTTTCTATCGTGAAATAGATATATGCGATGTTACTGTATTGATTTGCGATCCCGGGCTTGAATTTGAGATTCTTATAGATATCAAGGGACCGGCCATAATAATCAAGAGCCTCTGATGCTTTGTTTGTGTCCCGGTACACCGAACCGATATTTTGAAGCTGGTCGGCATGCTCCCTCTCAAAACCTTCTGTGCGAAATACTTCCATTGCCTCTGTGAATGCAGCAAGCGCACCGTCAAATTCGCCTTTGCCAACCATTTCAAGGCCGGCATCATTCAGCAATTTTGCCTTTTCCACTGCGGAATTATCTGTCATGATTCGTACCTCCTAGATATCCTGTTCTTTTTCCTGTTCAATTTTCTCATTTGCTTCCTGGAGCGTTTCAAAGCCATATTGTCTCACCGTGTTCAGCAAGATCGTCTCTGCTCCGTTTTTTCCATACTTCTCCTGCTCTAACACGTCGTTTAAATACAGTGTCAGTGTCTTTTTCGAATACGTCATAAGCTCACCGCGCATATAAGTCTCAAATGACGTTACCCAGGGGCTGTCATCAGCGCTTGTTATCGGCCTGCCTTCTCTGAGGACATTCGGGTATTTTGTTTCAAGTTCCTGCTCCCATCTCACCATGATTCCTACCAGGCGCTCGATCAGGGAATTTACGCCTTGTTCGAGCTCCGGAAGTTTCCATGCGATCTCCGCATACCTCGTCGGGCGGGTATACTGCATCATGCGAGCGTATTTTTCACTGAGCAAATTGCGGCTTTCTCTTTTTGCCATTTCCAGATCTTCCAGATAGCTTCGCAGGACTGCAACGGTCCAGCTCTTAGCCTGACTGCTGCGCATCACCTTGAATACATCCGGGCTGTCCTGACAAATTGCCCTGCCATCTTCGTTCTCCACCAGCTGGAACATTGCCCACTCAAGTGTGAGGATCTTTTTGATCAGCGACTCCTTTTCCTCTTCGACTTCATGCGAATCATATCTCTCATAGATCATACTGCAGCGTGAACACTTTCCCGGAATAGACCCATTCATATCGCTTAGCAGACAGTCGGACCGGCTATCGATATCAGAGATCAATGATGTCCGTTTTTCGGGATCGCTGATTTCTACAGGTTTTGATTTGATTATTTCTGAATATCTTTCATCCATGGTTTCTTCCTCTTCACGTCAATCATTCCCGATTAGCCCGCCAATAGTGAGCATAGAGTTTTTTCCTGAGAATCCGACTTTTGTCAGTTTCATTGCAAATCCCTTTAGGTCTTCGGCTTGTAACGATTCAGCCTCTTTATATTGATACATGTCCCATCTGTCGCTTGCCCGGTATTTCTTTGAGGCATAGGAGTGAAACGGCAACAGATCCAATCCACTTAGTCCCCTTTTCAGCAAACCGCCGAGATACTCCGTGAAAAGATCCGTCTCTTCATCGCTGTCATTAAACCCGGGTATCACCGGAACTCTTACGCGTACCTCCGCTCCGGCGTCAAGCAGCTTTTCGATATTTTCCTGCACCAATGACAGACTGCCGCCTATAACTTCACGATATTTTTTCTCATCCATTGATTTCAGGTCGATCAGGAACAGATCCGTATATGGCATAAGGTTTTCCAAATATTTGTATTCACCGCAGGCCGCTGTATCGACGCATACATGAATCATGTTTTCGTGCAGACGCCTTGCGACTTCTTCTGTAAAATCCGGGAAAAGCATTGGATCGCCTCCGCTGATAGTGACTCCGCCGCCGGATGAAAGGAAGAACATCTCATCACGCATAACGTCGCTAACGACCTGATCGATCGTAGTTTCCTTGCCGCTAAATTCGCGCGCACCGGCAACGCAAATGCCGATGCACTTCCCGCATAATACACATTTTTTTCTATCCGTCAGGAGTACACCTTCCACTGCCTGGATCCCATTTTCGTCGCATACTTCTATGCATTTTCCGCAGCCGGTGCACTTATCAGCATCATAGAGCAACTCTTTTTCCAGTTTCTGTGTCTCGGGGTTATGACACCAGGGACAGCATAATGTGCATCCCTTGACGAATATCGTCGTACGCGATCCCGGACCATCCTGAAGCGAATACTGCTGTATATTGTAGATTATCGGCATTCTATCAAGCAGCGCCGGCATAATCATTTCATTCATTTTTGTTTTTCCTTCTTCGTTCATGATCATAAATTTGTAGTGTTCACCAATTTGGAGAATAGCTGTGGCAAAAATGAGATATCGTTTACGAAACAAACCTGCTTGCCGTACTCTTCCCTTAGCAGCGTCTGTGTCGGCGCTGTAGCGCCGATCCCTAGAGTTACAAGCCCTATACTTTGCTTCCGGCAGTAGTCGATGGCAATATCAACACTGCTGCCCCAGTTGGAAGCGCCGTCTGTCAAATGGATGATCAACGGTTTCTTGCGATTCCGGCGATTTTCCAGAAGCATCGCTACTGCTGTGATCGCTTCTCCAGATGCCGTCTTTCCCTTTGGTACCACAGTGTATAGTTTGCCCTTTTGAGACAGCTCTGATAAATAGCATACATTGCCGTACTCATAATATGCAAATACCCGCGTCCTCTTGTTGAAGTCTTTAAGCGCCTCGAACATAGAATAAAAAATGCGCTGTGCTATCTTCCATTTAGGACCGATCATTGAGCTCGATGCATCCACAAGTAGGATCACATCATTTTCCAGTTCGAATATCGGCTTTTTATACTGAAACACTTCTCCGGTGACAGGCGCCCTGTAGAGCCGGCGCTTATCTATAGAGCCGCTTTTAAGACCCCGGCTGATCCGGCTTCTCGCCCGCGATCTCATCCTGAGCGCAGATTTCAGTTTCAGATACAGCTGCTTGTCGAAATGCTCTTCCATAGGAAGCACCATGTTATTCATCTTTATCTTCACGACAGCTTCATACCCGTCGGTCAGCTTCATCATAGCTTCGGTAAATTCAAAGCCCTCGCCCATGGCATTTTCGATTGCCTTTAGAGTCGAATCCGGAATTCCAGTTGCAGCTCCGGAAAACTGGTCCTGATCCGTTCCACCTTCTTCTGAAAACCGGTCTATTTGCCATCCCTTAACGAGCCCAAGCAGATCTACCCAGATGCTTGCGTAAATATCCGAACGATGCTGGCACCGGTCCGTAAGGCTTTCGCGTTCCATGGTCTGCAGAAAACCTACAGCCGCTCCCGCGCGCAGCACACTAAGCGCATCCCCGTACAGAGCTGATATTTTTGGAATATCCTCTTGTTTATGGTTTAATGCAAAGACTTCAGAAGGCTGCAGCTGCGTTACACTCGATATCCACCAATAATGAAGCAGCTCCTCCACGGATGGTGACGGCAGAAAATTCCTTAGACTGTTTTCAAGATCCTTGTTTCGAGCGACTTCGATATACAGATCAAGCACACTGGATCGTGCAATCAGCTGTTCAAGATATATCCGCTCTGCAATATCGATGAACATCTGAAATAAGTATCTTTGATCCACTTCTACCCAGGGCGCTTTTTCCCACGTGAGTTTTTGTGCGCGCTCGCTCCATTCGACAAGCCGGTACGCGCCGAGTGTTGCCGTCCCGATCACGTAGTCTGTCTTGACAGCGGGAATAGGATATTTTCCACGTACAACTTCAGGATCAAGTACTATGCAACTTGAATCGCCTTCCTTCATTCCTTCCCATATGATGCTGCCCGTATTTGACCCCAGATGCGCAGTGAATTTTCGCACTCCTGTAAGCAGCTGAGCCAATTCCAGTGCAGGCACCGTGGATTTATTCCTTCTCCAGTATTCAGAGATCCCTTCCTCATCAAGAAAATAAAAGCTATTATTGTCTCTCCGGACTTCGATTTTAGCTTTCTCCTCAATAGCCATTAATCGCCTTTCCTACACATATAGGGTATATTTTGTGGTCTTCTTTGCAGACGTAGAGCCCTGCTCTAGATGCAGAGTCAAAAGTATTGACTCCAGTTGATCCTTGTCGATCTGCAGAGAATACGTTATCGCATCGTTTACTGAAGCGCCGGATGCAACAAGCTCGCTCATCATCAGTGATGTCCGCGTCGAAACATCCATAGGAATGTCCGGGTTTGCGCGCATTTTATTGACGATCGAAATGATTTCCTGAACCTTCTCCCGCTCGACACCTGTCTTCTTCATCAAAACCTCGATCTCGACTTGAGAGGGTATGTAATCCAGAAGGATCGTGTAGAACCTGTCCCTCAGCGCCGGATCGACCATTTCCGTTCCGATGAATTCTTCGCCCTCATTCATCGTTGCAAAAATTATGACGTTCTCCGCGACCTTGATCAATCCGATCTCATCAAACCATACGGAGCGATCATCGGACAAGAGCGAAAAGAGCATATTCAGCGCCTTAGGATGCTCCGGGCGATTGATTTCTTCCAAATGTATAACGCAACCGGGCGTCTGGATAGCTTCGGTGAAGAGAAATGGCTTAAACCTGGTCTCGCCGTCCGCAAGGACATACTCACCGAATAATTGGCCCGGTTCGGCAAGGATACCGACTTGAAACGTCGCCATCGGGCGATCGTTTACAGCCGCAAATTGCCTGACAAGGCTTGTCTTTCCACATCCCTGCTTTCCGGTGACCAGAATATTTACAGGATGCTTTTTGCTTATCGTATCGAAACGCTCCAGCATCTGCTTTGTTTCATTTTCTACGTAATAGTACGGGTCTACTTTTGGGATTATTAGACTTTCATTCATAACACAACACCTTCCCGAAAAAAGCAGGAACGAGAAGAATCATTGACTCTGCCAGGTTCCTGCTTAAATTCAGCTATTAATTACACGAGCTCTCTAAAGTCTGCTTCGCCCGCTTCAAATAATTCGCATGTCGTGTTGAAATAATCCGGGATCGCCCTCTGCCAAATCGCGCCAAGTTTATTTTTCATGACGTAGCATTTGCCTTTATCAACAACAGCATCCTCCGGTGTTCCCCACCTGCATTCATTGCAGGTATGGGCAGCTTCGTCTGTATGGTGCATCCCTATGCCCCGGTGTCCGCCCACGAGCGGTTCACGTCCGGCCGGATCGGTCGGTGTTACAACGCCGGATGAGATGATTTTTTTATAGAACTGATCCATTATTTTTCTCCTGTATTCCCCGCGGCTTAAAGATCGACGTCCAGATATTCCATGTCAGTAGAACCGAAGTCCTGATTATTTCTATTGATCAGTGAATCCTGTGCGTATTTGCTCAGGTCAACGAAACGTGCGCTGTACCCGGCGATACGAACGATCAGATCTCCGTGCTTCTCGGGCTCTTCCTGTGCAGCATTCATCTCTTCATTGCTGACAACATTGAACTGGACATGGTCGATATTCATATCATACCAGGTGTTCATGTAGTTGAGCCAAATTTTGAATCCATGCTTACTGCGCATAATGGACGGTTGCAGCCTCTGATTGAGAAGCTCCGCCTTCTGCGTTGCCGCATTGACCTTTGATACCGATCTGAGCACTGCGGTCGGACCATTGATGTCGGTGCCCATATATGGAGAGATACCGCCATCGGAACAGGGATCTCCGCCAAACCTTCCATCCGGAGTCGGACCCGTTGTGCTTCCCATCTTGAGATAGTAGCCAACAGACTGTCCACCGGGTGAAACAGGCGCGCCTGAATAGTTCGTGATCTTCTGCATTTCACCGGAAATGATATCCTCAAAGAATGCCTTTCCGATCATATCGCAGTACGCATCGTCATTTCCCCATTTTGGTGCATCAAGAAAGTCTTTGTGCATGACCTCATAGCCGTTCCAATTACTCTTGAGCGCCTCGATGAGTTCGTCCATCGTGTATTTCTGCTCATCAAAGATGAGTTTCTTTATCGCAACGATCGAGTTGAGTGCGACCGTATTACTCTGCGGATTGTGCCACGGATTTGGTTGCTCGGACAAGATCAGGCCATCAACGCCATACTCCATGCAGCCATCGTCAAGGCTGGATACATACGGTAGCTGGAACAAGCGCCCTTCCATGATCCTGGAAGTATCCTTTGCACGGATCGCCAGGCTCATTGCATGCTGTATCTGAACGCGTAACGCCTCCCAGAATTCTTCAAATGTCCTGAAGTCTCTCGGATCGCCCGTTGAGGGACCAACCTGTTCATTTGAATAGCTTGGATCGTAACCGTTGTAAAGCACCAGCTCGACAAATTTGTCCGTGCAGATAGACCCACCGCCCTCTGAACGGGTCTTTTGGGTCTTACGCCGTCCGACAAGACCGGGAGACATGCAGAGCACGTTCGCCCACTCATTTGCTTCCTGACGTGTTGCGCCGTTATGGTTTTTACTGTACTGACCCAGCCACAGAAGCTGTGCAGTATTAAGAGCCATATGCTTGATGGACGGATAACCAAGACCGTCACGAATGCATTCGAATACCAGCCGTTTGGTTTTGAGACGGCACATCGGGTGCCAACGGAAAACTATGGACGG
>Ga0123356_10008234_pt1 | contig 10376 bp, 9 predicted proteins | sample TergutEmb28metaG_2_FD_92546 | JGI IMG/M metagenome (GOLD analysis project Ga0123356, IMG submission 92546) | Embiratermes neotenicus P3 segment gut microbial communities from Petit-Saut dam, French Guiana - Emb289 P3 | ecosystem: Host-associated > Arthropoda: Insects > Digestive system > Gut ... | reverse complement strand
GGCGCATATTCCATTTGACCAAAGAGGAAATTTATTCTGCCAGAAACATCTTTAAAAGTATTTTTTTGCTGAGGCATTGCGTCCCACTTATTAAGTGCAAGAATTATACCCCTTCCCTTGTCGTGCGCGGGGATGGCAATCTTTGTATCCTGTTCAGAAAACCCTTCTATAGAGTCGATCAAAAGTACAACTATATCTGCGTTATTAATTGTTTTAATCGCGCGGTTAACAGAGTAATATTCGATATTTTCGTTTACCTTGGTTTTTCGCCGGATACCTGCCGTATCCAAAATGACAAAGTCCCTTGACTTCCAGCTAAAGTTTCCTTCTACGGTGTCTCTTGTTGTGCCGGGAGTTTCACTTACAATTGAGGCGCTAGTGGATGTCAGTCTGTTGGAAAGAGTGGATTTTCCCGTGTTCGGTTTTCCCAGAAGAGCTATGCGGATTTTCTGGTTTTGTTCATTGACTTCTTCAACTTTTGAAAAATCCAGGCGCCTGATTATCTCCTGCTGGAGTTCGCCGATGTTGTCGCCATGCTCAGCAGAGATCATTAATACATTGTCAAATCCAAACGACAGAACATTCCATGCATCCGCCTGAAGCCTTCCGCCTTCGGTTTTGTTTACCACTGCGATTAATTTATCCCGGTACTGACGCAGTATACCTATAAATTCTTCGTCTTCACTTGTTATCTCTCCCGCATCAAAGATTAGGACAATGAGATCGGCTTTTTTTATTACAGAGAGAGTTTTTTCCACAACAAGTTTATCTATACCTTCGCACCCAGCAAGCTTAAAACCGCCTGTGTCTATTAGACGTATGGGTTTTCCGTCAATAAGACAATCTGCCTCAATTGGATCGCGGGTAACGCCGGGTGTGGGGTCGGTTATAGCCCTGCGTTTATGCAGCAGCCTGTTGAAGAGCGTGGACTTTCCGACATTCGGACGCCCTGCAAGTACAACCGTTGGAAGATTTTTATATGTCATGTTTTTTTCCTGACTACGTTAAGTAAACCTTTTAAATTTTGATCTTTTACAAGCGCAAGCATTGCTGTTCCAAGAAGCAGATAGATTATTGCGTTGACAGCTAAAGGTACACCATAAGCTACTACGCGCCAATAGCCGGAAAACGCATTGTTTAACACAGGCGATAAAAAATAAACCGGAACAACTGCCAGGACAGAAAGAATCAGTATTTTTAAAACATAAAGCAGGGCAGGACCTATTAATAAACCCAGATCGATATTCGGGTTTCTTTTTAAAAAGATAAAAAGCATAATTGTATTTACTGCGCTTGCGAAAGTCAGCGCAAATGCAATTCCTGCGCCGCGGAACGGCCCCACCAATACGGATGCAAGCGTGATGTTAACTGCAAAGGAAATAATCCCTGCCCATGTCGGGGACTTGGTATCGCTCTGCGCATAAAAAGCCGGCGCAATTATGCGGTTAAGCGCTATAAATAAAAGACCGGGCATGTGAAAAGTGAAAGCTGCAAGAGTCAGAGCGACAGAGTTGTCATCAAAACTGCGGCTCTGAAAAAGAAGGCGGATTAAATTCTGCCCTTCCATGAGAGAGAATATGGTTACGGGTATCGTTATTAATGCGATAATCTTAATCGAAGCGGACAACCTTTTGTTATAAGTATCCCACTGTGAAGTTTTTGCATACTCGGTAAGGTTGGGCAGAAGTACCGTCCCAATGGAAACTGCGAACACGCCCAGAAATAGTTCCTGAAGCCTTAGTGAATACTGAAGGCTTGACACAACGCCCTCTCCGGCTCTTCCGGCTAATGCAGTGGAGACCAGATCGTTTATCTGATAGGCTGCCATCCCTATAATCGTAGGGGCTATCAAACGCAGGACTTTTCTCACACCTGGATTGTTAATAGCCCGCTTTAATCCCGTAACAAAAAAAGTTTGTCCCCTTTTTAAAACAAATGGCAGCTGAATTGCCGCTTCCATAAAGCCGCCGGTTATAATGCCAATCGCCATTGCACGCGCGGGGTTTGCGGTATAGGGGCTTAATGCGTATGCGCAAATAATTGTAATAATGTTAAGTAAAATCGGAGCCAGGCCGGATGGTGTAAAAATGTGTAGGCTGTTAAGCACTCCCTGAAACAGAGCAGCAAGGGAAATAAATCCAAGAAACGGAAACATGATCCTTGTTAGAAAGACTGTTTCGTCAAATTCTTCTATTCCGAAAATCCGTACAAGAAACGGAGCGGCAAGTATCCCGGCGCAGACCGCAAGCGTTACAAAGAAAGTAAGGAAGGTGAACATGCAGGATAAAAACTCACGGGTTTTTTCCCTGTTGCCTGCAAGCAGATATTCCTTGAATGTAGGAATAAAAGCCACCGAGATAGAACCTTCAGCAAAAAGCCTGCGGAATAAATTTGGCAGCAGAAAAGCGACAGAGAAAGCGTCGGACAGGGCAGAAGTGCCAAGGAATCTGGCTTTTGTCATTTCCCTTAGAAGACCCAGAACGCGCGATATCAATGTGAGGAGGGACAATACAGATCCATGGCGAACCAGCGAGGCTGCTGTTTGCGCGGGAAACTTCGTTGCATTATGCGGAGTGTTTTCCGGTTGAGGAGCTTCCTTTGGTTCGAGTCGCGGTTCTTCCATGTCTTTTCAAGAGTATTAAAAAAAGGCTGCCCGTTCAAGGCAGCCTCGTGTGCAGTTTGCGCATTGCGCAAACTGCTAATATAAAAACTGCTTGCAGTTTTTATTAATAATCCATTCCTCCCATACCGCCCATTCCGCCGCCCGGCATTGGCGGAGGATCTTTCTTCTCAGGGATGTCGGTAATGGCGCATTCAGTTAAGAGGAGCAAGCTTGCAATGGATGCCGCATTCTGTAATGCAGAACGGGTTACCTTAGCCGGGTCTATAATACCGGATTTTACCATGTCTACCCATACCATCTTGGCAGCGTCAAAACCAATGCCCTTCTTTTCCTTCCTTGCCTGATCTGCGATGACAGCGCCGTCGAGACCGGCATTTTCTGCGATCTGGCGGATCGGCTCTTCAAGTGCGCGCTTTACAATTTTAAAGCCGACTTTTTCATCATCACTGAGTTTGGATGTATCTGCCTTATCCAATGCGAGTGCTGCCTGAATTAATGCAATTGCGCCGCCGGGGACGATGCCTTCGTCGATAGCTGCGCGTGTTGCAGACAGCGCGTCTTCTACGCGGTGCTTCTTTTCCTTGAGTTCAACTTCGGTAGCAGCGCCGACATTGATTACTGCAACGCCGCCGGCAAGTTTTGCCAGCCTTTCCTGCAGTTTTTCGCGGTCGTAGTCGCTTGTTGTATCTTCAATCTGTGCCTTGATCTGGGCAATCCTGTCCTGAATATCTTTCTGTTTGCCGGCGCCGTTAATAATCGTAGTGTTGTCCTTATCGATTTTAATGGTCTTTGCTTTTCCGAGCTGGGAAATATCCGTGTTTTCCAGCTTGAGGCCGAGCTCTTCAGAAATAACTTCGCCGCCTGTAAGTATGGCGATGTCTTCAAGCATTGCTTTGCGTCTGTCTCCGAAGCCCGGGGCTTTTACGGCGCAGGTTCGCAGAGTGCCGCGAAGGCTGTTAACTACTAATGTTGAGAGCGCTTCACCGTCGCAGTCTTCCGCGATGATAAGCAGTGGCTTGCCGCTTTGGGCGACTTTCTCGAGCAATGGAAGCATGTCCTTCATGCTGGAAACTTTCTTGTCATGGATAAGAATGTACGCGTCTTCATAAACGCTGGTCATTGTATCGCGGTCTGTTACAAAATATGCTGAGATGTATCCGCGGTCAAACTGCATGCCTTCCACGAACTCAATGGATGTATCCATGGTTTTGGATTCTTCTACGGTGATGACTCCGTCTTTTCCGACTTTTTCCATTGCATCGGCTATGGTGTTGCCGATTTCTGTGTCGTTATTTGCAGAAACAGAAGCAACGTGTGAAATTTCTTCCTTATCTTTGATATCTTTGGAATTTTTCTTGATATCTTCAACAGCGATTTCCACTGCTTTATCGATACCCCGTTTAAGTTCCAGCGGAGTTATTCCCGCGGCTACTGCTTTTAGGCCTTCTTTTACAAGTGAATAGGCCAATACTGTAGCGGTTGTGGTTCCGTCTCCGGCTACGTCGTTTGTTTTTGTTGCCACTTCTTTAAGCAGCTGTGCGCCCATGTTCTCGTAAGAATCGGCGAGTTCCACTTCTTTTGCAACCGAAACACCGTCTTTTGTCACCGTGGGTGCGCCAAACTTCTTGTCCAGGAGGACATTCCGCCCTTTGGGGCCGAGCGTCACCTTAACGGCTTTTGAGATCTGCTCAACCCCGGAAAGCAACTTGCGCCGGGCTTCTTCGTTGAACATCAACTGTTTTGCCATATTTTTCTTCTCCTCTTAATTATTACCGGAAACATGTACTTTGCTCTCCGGTATTTTTTGATTAGTTACAGGTATTTACCAATACCCGCCTATAAATTATCAAATTACCGTGATTTTTGCAATAAGGTGAAAAGCTGTTTTTAATTTTCCTGTTTGGCAAGCGCAAAAACCAGCAGTTCTGCCAGTTGGGCGGCTTCTCCCTCTGTCAGGGTGACCCCTTTGCCCATTTTTTCATGACCCGGCGCCCAGTCTCTGATATCCAGTTTCGGGGTTCTGCCGTTCCACGAAATCAGATTCAGCTCTTTTTTCCAGCCGCTTTTCTCTTCTGATATAACGCCAAAGTGTTTAACCAGATCAAATTTTATTTCGCTCATAAAATAACCCTCATATGTGATAAATTACCAAAAAATCTGCTTTTTTCAATATAACATATCTTTGACTCGGTACATACATTTAATTATTTAATTGATAAAATTAACAGGCTGATGTATAATACTGAAATTATTCAAATAATATCATTTTTCTGGGGGTAGTCTGATGAAAATAAGGATATTTACTATATTTTTCCTTTTTACTGTACTTGCGTATCCGGTGTTGGGTTTGGAAAATTCCATGACCAGGGCAGAAGATGCCCGGAAACGCGCTGTAGATTTTGATGTTCCGGCATATTTCCCGAGTGAATGGGAAGCTGCCGAGGCCTTATACACCGCAGCCGGTATTTTGCCAAGAACGACACAGAATCAGATTCAACAGGCTATTATTTCTTTTAACGCAGCAGCAGATACTTACGACAGCCTTTTTGCAAGAACCGTTCCGCTTTATGCCCAGGCACGGGAAGACGAGATAATGTTTGCCAGAAGTGAATTGATCCGCACCAGCCTTACCAGATCATATCCGGAGGCTCTCTGGATTGCGGACGAGGCGGCTCTTGCGGCATATGATCAGTTTCTGGCCGGAGACTATTACAGAGCCAAAACAACTGCCGCAGATGCGCTGGGTAAATATGAAGATATGTTATTTGGAACCATGATTTATTTTACAAGAGAAGAGCTTGTCCGCACCGGCCTTATGGATCTCTATCCTGAAGCTCTGGATGGTGCAGATGATATGAGTCTTGCAGCAATCGATCAATATTTGGCAGAGCGGTATTTTCAGGCAAGAATTACTGCCGCAGAAGCCCTGAATGAATATGATACCCTGCTGTTTGCAACAGACACATATTTTGTCAGGGAGGAAATTGTCGATCGCGGTTTTGAAATTTACGATCCATTAAATTTTATGAAAGCGGATATTTTTGCTCTTGCAGCCGTGGATTATTATGAAGCCGGGAACAGAAGTTCTGCCCTTGCCAATGCCGAAGATGCAAGACTTCTTTATAATACGGTGCTGTCAAACGGATGGGCGGCTTATGCAGCCGATCGGGGTTCTTATGCCGCTATAGAAAGGCATCATGCTTTAACCGAAAGAGTTAACATTGCATCCCGTGATCACTTCCGTGAAGCCGAGGCTGCATACAATGAAGCCATAGATATGTTTGTTGCAGAAAATTACCATGACGCCGCATATCTCTTTATGAATGCGGAGACACATTTCTATATTGCAAGGATGGAGACCGAAGTTAAACGTCATAATGCGGCAGACGCTTTATTTACGGCATCTGCATTTACCGGTGACAGCAATAACGCAAATTTCGCGGAAAGCCGGCGTTTAACAAGGCTTGCCCAGGAAACTTTCAGTCTGGGCGAATATGATGTATCTATCGAATTTGCCGAAGAGGCAGTTCGTCTGGCGCGTCTTTCTGGTGCGGCTGTTGATTCAAATGCTGCAGATGTCCGGCTTGCTTTTGAATCTACCGGAACTCCTGTTTCACCCGGTACATCTTCATTCTTGCCAGGCACAACTTCAACATCGCCTAGCGGTGCATCACCTAGCGGAACATTGCCGAGCGGAACTTCGCCGCTGCCCAGTCAATACACAGTAAGGTCATGGGGAACTTATCTTGATTGTCTGTGGACTATTGCCGGCTACCCTTGGGTTTACGGTGATCCTGAAAGATGGGGTGTTCTTTATGAAGCCAACAGATCCAGAATGCCTGAGCCTGACAATCCGCATTTGATTGAACCCGGCATGATAATTGAGATTCCAAGTATAAGGGGTGAGTTCCGGCAGGGGATGTGGGATCCAAACAGAACTTATACAGCTCCCTAGTTTTTATAATTCAGATTTTTTCTGATGGTATAAGGATAAAGCCGTACCCATAAGCGAGTGTATATAAGGTTCTTTTCCCATGTTCCTGATTACCTCTTCTGTGTCCGTCAGGGAAACCTCAACGTATTCGTCCTCGTCCAGGTTTTGCCTGCCATCGCCTCTGAGGTCTTCGGCTAGAAAAAAGTGAACCCTGTTTGACATTATCGCAGGATTGGGAAAAAACTCTCCCAGCTTTGTAATCCTTCCCGGTTTGTATCCGGTTTCTTCAAGCAATTCTCTTGCTGCTGCGGCTTCCGGCATTTCCCCGGGTTCCATAACTCCTCCGGGGAATTCCAAGCTTAAACTCTTTGAGCCATGCCGCCATTGCCACACCATCACAAATTGTTCTTTATCTGGTTTTTTGATTACCGGTATTACAATGACCCAGTCCATTGCATCAATCACTGTAAATTTATGAGTTTCGTTCTGGTTTGTTTGCTCTGGAGGTTTGCAATAATGTTCCCAAACAGAAAATATTTTACAATCAAGAATGTGTTTGCGGCTTTCTTCGCTCCACATAAGGCGTTTTTTGTCCATAATGGATTATATCCGGTGACAGTCACCTTTTAAAGTGTTATTCTGTGTAAAGTGAAGGCATATCTTGATATCGTACAGAATGTTCTCGGCAAAGGTTTTAGAAAGACAAACCGTACCGGTGTTGACGCATTGAGTATCGCCGGAGACATGTTCGAACATGACATGGCGGAAGGCTTCCCGTTACTGACAACAAAAAAAATACCATTCAGGCTTATTGCTTCCGAACTGGAGTTTTTTATCCGTGGAATTACCGATAAAGAGTGGCTTAAAGAGCAGAACAACCATATATGGGATGAGTGGTGCAGTCCTGATGTTGTTCCCTACGGCAACGATGAAGAAACCAAAGCCAGAATGATGAGCGAGCGGGAACTTGGCCCGGTTTACGGCTGGCAGTGGCGAAATTTCGGAGCTGCGTACATTGCGCATAACTCGCCGCCCGAGGGCCGGGGAGACGACCAGCTTTTTAATCTTGTTCAGACACTTAAAAAAGATCCCGGCAGCCGGCGCATGATTGTAAGCGCGTGGAATCCGCTTGATCTTCCGCGTATGGCGCTTCCCCCGTGTCATTACGCGTTTCAGGTAACTGTAATTGACGGCAGGCTGAACCTCCTTTGGAATCAGCGTTCCGTTGATGTTGCATTGGGACTGCCGTTTAACATTGCAAGCTACGGATGCCTCCTTCATCTGCTTGCGAAAGAAGCAGCTCTCGCCGAGGGTAAACTTATCGGCTTTTTTGGTGATGTTCATATTTATGTTAATCATGTTGACGCAATCAAATTACAGCTTTCGCGAGAGACGAGAGCGCTTCCCGGGATAAAGACAGAAAAGTTCTCTTCCATATTCGACTGGCATTATAGCGATACTGTCATCGAAGGATATGATCCTCATCCTGGCATTAAGTTTGATATAGCGGTGTAATATGCCTGAGATTATTATAATCGCTGCGATGGCGGAGAACAGGGTTATAGGCAGGAGCAATGCCATACCGTGGTCGATAAAAGAAGATATGCAGCGTTTTAAACAGCTGACTTCCGGCTGGCCATGTATCATGGGAAGGAAGACATGGGAGTCCCTTCCAAAGAAACCTCTTCCCGGGCGTCTTAACATAATTGTTTCTAAATCAATGAGTAGGGATTCTTCCTCCGCGCCTCCAGGCGTGAAGATTTGCGAATCCCTGTCTTCTGCTATTGATGACTGTGTGAGCTATGAAAAAATCTTTATCTGCGGCGGGGAAAATATTTATAAAGAGGCAATGTCTGTTGCAGATAAAATCGAGCTTACACTTGTTCATGGAAATTACGAAGGAGACACTTTTTTTCCGGAGACAGATTTAAACCATTGGACATCCGTCCATACTGTTCGTTTTGACACTTTTTCTCATATCACATACACTAGGAACAAAGAGGAAACACAATGAATGGTCCAATATTAGTTGTTCTTGCCGCCGGCATGGGAAGCCGTTACGGCGGGCTTAAACAGATGGATAAAATCGGAAAAAACGGCGAAGTACTGCTTGATTATTCCGTGTACGATGCCGTTAAATCGGGATTTAAAAAAGTAGTTTTTATTATTCGTCACGATATTGAAATGGATTTTCGCGAGCTGGTACTTGCGCGTATGGAATCAAAGGTTCACTGTGAACTGGCTTTTCAGGATCCGGACAGTTTGATTCCGCCGGATGTTTTTCGCCTTGCACAGGAAGCGGGAAGGACAAAACCCTGGGGAACAGGGCATGCCCTGCTTTGCGCAGCAGAGAATATAGACGCGCCCTTTACGGTTTTGAATGCCGATGATTTTTACGGAAGGGAAGCCTTTGCAGTAATGGGCAGACATCTATGTAACGAGAACGGTAATGCCGCTTCCATTGTTCCCTACCGGCTTGATAAGACGCTCAGCTCTCAGGGGACTGTAGCGCGCGGCGTGTGTGAAGTCAAAGACGGCTTTCTTGTAAGCGTTGATGAACTTACCGCTATCGGAGAAAAAGACGGAAAAATTTTTAACACTGCGCCTGACGGTTCAATCCGCCATCTTCTTCCGGAAACACCCGTGTCAATGAATTTCTGGGGATTCCCGCCTGATGTACTGCCGGAATTAAAAAAATATTTTGATGATTTCTTAAAAACTTTTGCCGCAGATCCGAAAGGGCAGATTAAAAACGAATGTTTTATTCCAAAAGCGGTAGATTATTTTATTAAGAAGGGAGTAGTTAAGGTTAAGGTTCTCCCTGCCGATTCACACTGGTTTGGAGTTACCTACAAGGAAGACAGGGAAGCTGCAATAATTAAAATTGAAGAGATGGCTGCTGCCAGCATCTATCCTTCTCCGCTTTGGTAAAAAACATGGAAATTGTTAAACTTACATTTATTGGTTTTGTTCTTGGAACTACCGCAGTAATTCCCGGGTTTTCCGTTGCTACAATGGCTGTTGTATTTAATGTATACGATCGTTTGATTAACGTCATTGTACCGAATGTAAAAAAATTCTCGCCGCATGGAAGTTCTGGCTTCCCATGGTTATTGGCGGCATATGCGGAATAATTTTTACAAGCAAGGTCATAACTTTGTTGTTTGCCAGGTATAATGCTCCGACTTACTGGTTTTTTATCGGGGTAATTGCCGGCAGTATTCCTGTAGTTTATTCAAGAGCGCGTAAGCCTTCTTCCATGTTTCCGTCTTTGCCCTCTGCTGTATGCACAGTGCTTGCCGTAGCAGTAATGATTATAATGGCGTTTCTAAAACCCGGAGACGGGGCTGCAGTGTATACAGAACTTACCCTGCCGGTATTTGGATTACTTGCTCTGGCAGGCGCTCTTGGAGCGGTGGCAATGATAATCCCCGGGATTTCCGGCGCCTTTGTACTTTTAATAATAGGGTTATACGGCACCATTCTAAGGGCAGTATCCGAGTTTAATATTCCGTTTATGATACCTGTAATACTGGGTGCCGTCATCGGGTTATTAGCCGGCGCTGCTTTAGTGCGTTTTCTGTTATTAAAAGTTCCAAGAGAAACTTACGGCGCCGTATTGGGGCTTGTTGCAGGATCGATTTTTATCCTTTATCCGGGTGGATTCGGAGAGGGTTTAAGTTTCATTATTTCTGTTATCTGTCTGCTTGTTGGATTTACTTTGTCGTTTATAATGAGCAGAAAGAAAGAATAGACTTATATTGGAGAATTATGAATTATGAATGCAGGAATCAACAGACAGCAAGCCTGGGAACTTTT
>Ga0123356_10008233_pt1 | contig 10376 bp, 8 predicted proteins | sample TergutEmb28metaG_2_FD_92546 | JGI IMG/M metagenome (GOLD analysis project Ga0123356, IMG submission 92546) | Embiratermes neotenicus P3 segment gut microbial communities from Petit-Saut dam, French Guiana - Emb289 P3 | ecosystem: Host-associated > Arthropoda: Insects > Digestive system > Gut ... | reverse complement strand
TTCATATCAATTAACTCCTTTTTAGAGGTTTTATTTTACTTTTGCGAGGTTTGGCAGAAAAAAGAGTGGGAGACCCACTCGTCGGAATTTTCTTCGCCAAAAAGTATTTTAACATAAAAAATCAGCAATTGCAAGCATTATTTTTATTAAAGCAAACAATATAAGTAAGCGGTTTGCTCTGGAATTTTTGCGTATGATACGTGCTTGCAAGCAAGCACGTTAGCGACGAAGACCCGTGCTAGCAAAAATTTCAGAGTAAATTGCTTGCTTATATTGTATAAAGTAGAAGGCTTTGGTATAATTACTTTCCCGTGATTTTGACTCAAGGAGAGACATAGTGAGTAAAAGACTGCTAAGACTCTTGCAACCCAATGTACGTTTTTATATCATGCTGCTTATAGCATTTGCCGTTGCGACATTTTTTATCGGTGGCTACGGCAGGATTCTTGCAGGAATTCAAGCCGGTGTGATTATTTTTGCTGCGGTCTTTTTGCATATGACATCAAGACGGCGGACAGTAAAGCTGCTCGGATATCTCGAGTCCATTTCGGACAGTATGGACCTGACGGTACGCGACACACCGCTGCCTGTTCTTATGTACAACTCGGAAACCGGCGAAGTCGTATGGTCAAACGACAGATTTACCGCAATAACAGGAACAGACGAGCCGTTTTTTGGCAGAAACATAACTGATATTTTGCCCGACTACTCATGGGACTGGCTGCTCGGCGGCAAAAGCGAGTGCGAAGAACCTGTCAAAATAGGCGAAAAGCTATATTGGGTATACGGAAGCGTTGTTCTTTCGCAGCGCCAGTATATTGCTATGACATATTGGATTGATGTCACCGAATATATGAATATTAGTCAGTCATATTTAGACTCACGCCTGGTGTTTGCACTGCTGACAGTTGATAATTACGAAGAACTGCTCAAAGGCATGAATGAACGGGAAAAGTCCTTTATGCTCTCGGACATAGGCGAAAAAATAAATACATGGACAAGAGACAAAGACGGATATCTTTGCAGATTTGACAGAGACAGATATTTTTTCCTGTTTGAAGAGCGCTTTTTGGACGAAATTCTAAAAGACAACTTTTCAATACTCGAGCAGGTGAATACGTGCATAGGCGAAGGTGGTGTACAGGCGACCTTAAGTATAGGAATAGGCAAAGACGGCACCTCTCCGCAGGAAAATTACCGTTTTGCAAGTCTCGGTATCGAAATGGCTCTCAGCCGGGGTGGAAATCAGGCAGTCGTCAGAAACAAATACGGCTTTGAATTTTATGGCGGGAAACCGCAACCGCTTGAAAGACGAACAAAAGTCAGAGCAAGGGTCATGGCAAGTGCATTCGGCGAGCTCCTCAGCGATGCTTCGCAGGTTTTTATCATGGGGCACAAAAATGCAGACTATGACTCAATAGGAGCGGCAATCGGAGTTTGCTGCCTTGCAAGGGCAAAAAGGAAAACAGCACGTATTGTACTGGCAGAAAACCTCGGAGAAACTCAAAGAGATTATCTCGCCACATTTTCATCTCATCCTGAATATAACGATGTTTTTATTGATGCACAACAAGCTGTCCTGGAAGCTGACAAAAAGACACTTCTTGTTGTGGTTGACACAAACAGACTAACCAAGGTCGAATCACAAACATTGCTGCTTTCGTGCATGCGCATTGCAGTTATAGACCACCACCGGCGAGCTGCGGACTATATTGACAATGCAGTGTTAAACTTCCACGAACCGTATGCTTCATCAACCTGCGAGCTTGTCACGGAAATGATGCAATTTCTTGTCGACCGGGACGATATTTTGCGCGTAGAAGCAGAAGCGCTTCTTGCAGGAATTGTTCTTGATACAAAAAGCTTCTCGATTAATACCGGGAGCGGGACATTTGATACAGCTGCATATTTAAAGCGTGTCGGAGCCGACGTAGCGACGGTCAAACGTTTATTGCAGTCTGATTTTGATGTAACCTCTGAGAGGTACAACCTTATGCAGTCTGCCGAAATATACACGGACGGAGTAATAATTGCCGCAAGCAAACAGGAGCAAAGCAAAATCAGCATAGCGCAAGCTGCCGATGAGCTGCTTGGTATTAAAGACATTATTGCCTCATTTGCCGTAGCAAAAGACGAAGATACGGTATATGTATCGGGGCGCAGCATAGGTGAAATCAACGTGCAGGTTATTTTGGAAAAACTCGGTGGCGGAGGAAGCCAGGCGACTGCAGGGCTTCAGGTAAAAGACGGAAATGTAGATGACGTCACCGTCGAGCTCAAACAGGCAATAGATGATTATTTGAAGAAAAACACGTCAATAATACATACAGGGCGAAGCAATACAACAAAAAGGAGAAATACGAAATGAAGGTTATTTTGAGCGAGGATGTTAAAGGAAAAGGAAAAAAGGGTGATCTTGTAAACGTTGCAGACGGTTATGCGCGCAACTACCTGCTTCCGAGAAAGCTTGCCGTGCCGGCAACTTCCGAAAACATGGCAATAATGAGCAAGCAGGAAAAGGAGCGGAAGAAAAAATCCGATGATGAAAAAGCAGCTGCGAACGAAACAGCAACAAAGCTTGAAAACGTGCTTGTGAAAATAACCGCTAAATCGGGTGAAGAAGGCGGCAAGCTTTTCGGCTCGATTACATCAAAAGAAATAGCCGAGGAACTCAAAAAACAACACGGAGTAGAAATAGAAAAAAATAAAATCGTGCAGGATGAAGCGATAAAATCATTCGGAGCATACGAAGTCAAATGCAAGCTCGGTCATGAGATTACGGGAACAATTCATGTACTGGTGATTGAGAAATAATTGAGAGTTAATTGAGAGTTATTTAAGAGTTAATTGAGGGATACAAATGGATGATTTACTGAGCAGGCATACTCCGCACAACATAACGGCAGAGCGTTCGGTTTTGGGCTCTATGATGCTCGACGAGCAGTGCGTCGGAGAGGTCATCGCTCTTATCCGGGCGGATGATTTTTACTCAACTGTAAACAAAAGTATATTTGAAACGATATTTTCAATGTTCAGTTACGGGAAAAGGATTGACCCTGTAACCGTTCTCGAGCAAATGCGTGAAGACGGGTCATATACAGAAGAGTCGTATGACTACATACGCGACCTTATGGTTATTACACCCACAGCTGCAAATGTTATGGAATATTCGCAGATAGTAAAGGACAAATCACTGCTGCGCTCCATACTCGAAGCCGGTAATGACATTTCTTCTATGGCTGTGTCGGGTGAGGGCGGTGCTATGAGCATCCTCGACGCTGCCGAGTCAAAGGTTTACAAGCTGCGCTCGGGAAGCAGCATGGTTGAACTTGAAGACATAAAGAAAACAATGATTGATGTTGTGGATATTATTAAAGAAGCTGCAAAATCCGGCACGGGAATATCAGGTATTACAACAGGTTTTAGCGACCTTGACAGAGTAACAATGGGGTTTAACAAGTCGGAGCTTATAATAATAGCATCCAGGCCCGGCATGGGAAAAACAAGTATGGCACTCAACATAGCACTCCATGCTGCAAGAAAATCGGGAAAAATAATAGTAATATTTTCGCTTGAAATGTCAAAAGAAGAGCTTGCCCGCCGCCTTTTGTCCGCATCTTCATACATCGACGGAAAAAAGCTTCAATCGGGCAGGATTAATGATGAAGAGTGGAAACGGCTTGCCGAGGCTGCCAAACAAATAAGCGAAGCAAAGCTGAAAATAAGTGATAATGCTTCACTTACCGTAACCGAAATGCTTGCACAATGCAGACGCATAAACGATTTGGGACTTGTTATAATCGATTATATGCAGCTCATGTCGGCAGCTACCAACGAAAGAGGCTACAGAGGTGAAAACAGAGTCCAGATTATCGGTGAAATAAGCCGTACTATGAAGGTTATGGCAAAAGAACTAAAGGTCCCGGTCATCAGTCTTTCGCAGATGAGTCGTGAAAGTGAAAAACGTACAGAAAACAAGCGGCCCCAACTGAGCGACCTGCGTGAATCGGGCTCGATAGAACAGGACGCCGACATAGTTATGGGACTTTACAGAGATGACTATTATAATAAAGAGTCCGAGTTTCCGAACATTGCAGAGTGCATAGTGCTAAAAAACAGGCGCGGGGAAACAGGTACGATAAATCTCAGATGGGATCCGGAGTATACAAACTTCTCATCAATTGACAGATATCATGAGGAGTAACAGTATTGATTTCAAAAGTCCTCGAATATGCAGATGAAAATAACATGCTACCCGACCATGGGGTAGTACTTGTCTGTGTGTCGGGAGGCGCCGACTCCATGTGTCTTTTGGAGATTATGAGGCATATTTCATATTCAAAGGGTTTTAACATTGTTGCGGCACACTATAATCACGGACTGCGTGCCCGGGAATCCGACCGTGACGAAACGTTTGTAATGAATGTTTGCGAGGAGCATGGAATACCTTTTTACTCCGACCGTGGAGATGTTGCCGGCAGAGCAAAAAAGCTTAAAGCAGGCATAGAAGAAACCGCACGCAACATGCGATATTCATTTTTCTATGAAACAGCCGAAAGAACAGGTGCCACGCACATAGCCACAGCACACACGATAAATGACAACAGCGAAACAATGATTCTTAATCTGGTACGCGGAGCGGGAGCACACGGCATGGCAGGGATACCGCCTGTCAGAGATAAAATAATAAGACCTCTTCTTAACACTTCACGGGAAGAGGTAATGACTTTTATAACAGAGCGGAAAATTCCGTATGTGGAAGACTCCACAAACAAACTGGATATATACGCCCGCAACAAAGTCAGACATAACATAATCCCTCTTCTGGAGGAACTGAACCCGCGCTTTAACGAAACATTTTTTTCAACCGCACAGCTTTTCCGTGCCGATGAAGAGCTTATATCAGACATTGCCGAGCTCTTTATTCAAGACCGATGCATAGGAAACACCGCAAATGCCGAAGACCTTGCAGTACTGCCGTTTGCGGCATCCTCGCGTGTTATCAGAAAAATACATGCAAACTCAGCGCCGGACGCACCGACACTATCGTATAATAATGTAAAAGACGTGCTTAGTCTTTGTGAGGGTGACAATCCCTCTGCGAGCCTTTCGCTGCCGGGAATGGTTGTTTACAGAGAGTACGACCGCGTTATATTTGATACACATCCGAAACAAAGTGATATGGAGTTTGCACCTGTCTATCCGATGATTGGGGACAGCCTGATTATTCTTGCGCTCGGTCTCAAAATTACTTGCAAATCAATCATATATAATGATACTATCAAGCTTGATACATCATTTACTTCATTTCTATTCAAAAAAGTTGACATTTGTGGTAAAATAACCGTCAGACCGCGAAAAGAAAAGGACTCCATAAAACTTTACAAAAAAAGCGGCACCAAAACTTTGAAAAAACTCTTTATAGAAAAGCGTATTCCGCTTCGAAAAAGAGCACTTATCCCGGTTATATGCGACGACGAAGGAGTTCTTGGAATTTATGGCATCGGAGTTTGCGACCGTGCGGTTCCCGAAGAGGGAGAGCCGGCTGTATTAATTTCATTTAAAGAGATTTGAGAGGAAATGTTTTAATGAATAAAGACCTGGACAGAATTATATTTACAGAGCCGCAGATTAAAGAAAGAATAATAGAACTCGGCGCAGAAATAACCAAGGACTATCAAGGGAAAAAGCTTGTCCTCATAGGAATTCTAAAAGGCTGTTACGTTTTCCTTGCAGACTTGGCGCGAAACATCGACCTTGATGTAGAAATACAGTTTCTGACAGCTTCTTCTTACGGTTTTTCATCTGTTTCATCCGGAAAAGTCAACGTCAACGAAGCGATAGACTTTACGATAAAAGGAAGAGATATTATTCTGATAGAGGATATACTGGACACAGGAGCAACACTGACAGCTCTTCATGCGATGATATTAAAGCAAAAACCGGCATCGCTAAAAACCTGTACTTTACTTGATAAGCCCGAACGCCGCGAAATGCCTTACAGTGCCGATTACACAGGGTTTAAATGTCCGAATGAGTTTGTGGTCGGCTACGGGCTCGACTATGCTGAGAAATACCGCAATCTGCCGTATGTGGCAGTTTTAAAGAAAGAAATATACGCATAATTCAAAATTTTTTAGGAGTATTTAATTGAAAGCAAAAAACAGAAGTCCCCGGGAGATAGGTTTATATATTTTCATACTGCTTATTATTATAACTGCATTTTGGCTGATGTATCAGCCGGGCAGTCAAAACACCACGACCATAGGTTATTCTGAGCTGGTACGGCAGTTTAAAGCCGATAATGTTGAGTCATTTAAAGTCAGTGACAGCAACAGGGTAGAAGCTAAACTCAGAAGCAACTATGGAACTTCAGGCAGCCCGTATGTTATCCATGATTTGCGCAGTCTTGAGATTTTTTATGCTGATGTCGGAGATACAATCGCAGACACTCTGAGGCTCGACCATAATTTTGAATATAACTATGAGCCGGGGATGCGAATGCCGTGGTGGGCTTCGCTGATACCCTACGCCATAATGATTATCGCATTTCTCTTTATCTGGAACTTTATGATAAACCGTTCGGGAATGGGCGGCGACAAAGGGGCAATGCGCTTCGGCAAAGCAAGGACAAAAGTTGCAAGTGAAGACAAAAAGAAAGTGACATTTAACGATGTTGCCGGCGCCGAAGAGGAAAAAGAAGAACTCGCCGAAATTGTCGACTTCCTCAAAGGTCCTCAAAAGTACATAACAATCGGAGCCCGTATACCAAAGGGTGTTCTGCTCGTCGGGCCTCCGGGAACAGGAAAAACCCTCATAGCAAAAGCAGTCGCAGGGGAAGCGGGCGTTCAGTTCCTATCTATCTCCGGTTCGGATTTTGTGGAGCTTTACGTTGGTGTCGGTGCCTCGCGTGTCCGTGATTTATTCGACCAGGCAAAAAAAGCAGCACCGTCAATCATTTTTATCGATGAAATAGACGCAGTCGGACGTCAGCGCGGAGCAGGTCTCGGCGGAGGGCACGACGAGCGTGAGCAGACACTTAATCAGCTTCTCGTTGAAATGGACGGGTTTGCCACAAACGAAGGCGTTATTATAATTGCCGCTACAAACCGTGCGGATATTCTGGACAATGCACTGCTGCGTCCGGGCAGATTTGACCGTCAGGTCTATATAGGCATGCCTGATATCAAAGGACGTGAAGAGATACTTAAGGTCCACGCAAGGGGCAAAATCCTCGGTGAGGATATCAGCCTTGCAGAAATCGCAAAAGGAACTATCGGATTTACAGGAGCGGATTTGGAAAATCTGCTCAACGAAGCGGCGCTGCTTGCAGCCCGTGCAAATAAACGCTTTATAACAATGCCGGACATAGAGGAAGCTACTCTTAAGGTCATGGCAGGACCTGAGAAAAAGAGCCGTGTTGTTACGGAAAAAAGCCGCAAAATTACAGCTTACCACGAAGCAGGACACGCTGTTGCAGCTTTTCACCTTGAACATGTCGACCCTGTCCATCTTGTTACAATCATCCCGAGAGGACAATCGGGCGGCATGACTGTATTTCGCCCGCAGGAAGACAAGGACTATACCTCAAGGAGCGAAATGTTTGAGCGTATAGTATCAATGCTTGGCGGACGGATTGCCGAGAAAATATTCCTTGATGATATTTCTACGGGAGCAGGCGCGGATATCCAGCATGCCAGCGCAATGGCACGCTCAATGGTCATGAAATACGGAATGAGTGATGCAATAGGTCCGATTTCCTTTGATGACAGCAGCCGCAGCGTGTTTATAGGAAGAGACTTTTCACAGACCAAGAGCTATTCCGAAAAAACCGCCGCTGCAATTGATGATGAAGTAAAAGCAATCTTTGACGCAGCCAGCCAGATATGCGAAGAGATTCTTACAGAGCACAAAAAACTTGTTTTTGCAACAGTTGAATATCTGCTTGAAAACGAATCTATCTGTGGCGAAGACTTTAAGTATTTCTGCGAAAATGACGGTAAAATGCCGCCAAAGAAAGAGACTGCGGAAAATCCGTCCGAGCATCCGGAAACACCGGCAGAGCGGCCGGAAGAGTTTCCGGAGATTCCGGATTTAGGCAGTTATTTCGACAGCAAGGATCAATGAGAAAATATTTTATCATAATAAAAGCATTACTTATTATTGGACTGCTTATAGGATGCGGAATTCCAAACGTTGTCAACTCACCTTCTGATGTTGCGGGAAAATTAATCGGTGGTTTGGCAGGAACACCATCTGTCAGAATGGCAACAGAACTTGGCACAGCAAGGTCATATTATTCTGCCGAGCAGATGATGATAGATTTAAAAGCCGGTTTGATAGACTGTGCAATTATGGAAAGTTCAACAGCTGCAGAGGTTGTATCCAGGACATCCGGGGTCAGGGTATTATTTGACCCCCTTGTTGAATACGAACTGCGCATTGCTGTCCCTAAAGAGAATACAAGACTGCTCAGAGCTGTTGACCTGGCGCTTGAAACACTTGAAAGAAACGGTACCCTCAGAGGGTTATATAATAAGTATTTTGTCGGCAGAAATTACACATACTCACCGGTTAACAGTCCGGATAGCCTCACAGGGGTTCTGACAGTTGCTCTGCCTCCGGACTCTCCTCCTTTGTCATTTAAAAATGATGAAGGCACTTTTGTCGGTATGGATGTTGAAGTGGCACTCGCTATCGGTGATATACTCGGTGTGAAAATAGAAGTCCTTGAGTACGATGCATGGGAGCTTGCAACTGCTGTGTGGCACGGCAGAGCTGACCTTGCACTCGGGTGGCACCCAAGTGAGGGAGAAGGTATTGTGAGCATGTCGGAGCCATATGCAAAGGTTGAACAAGTAGTCATAGTAAGAAGGTAAAGGTGTAATTATATGATAAACGTAAAATTGTTGCTTGAGCAGGGACCGTGCAAAAAGTTAAATGCAGGAGACAAAGTTCCCTGTCCGGGTATGGAGAGCGGGAAAAAATGTATGTACATTTTGCTCTCGGGCAGTATAGACATACTAAAAAAGAGCGCAGCCGGAGGTTTGCAAAAAGCATCTTCACTCATTGAAGGAGATGTGTTCGGCGGGCGTGAGTATTTTACCGGAAATGATGATTTTACTTATGTAGTCAGCAGCAACTCGGTTGTTTTTATTTTGACGGAAGATTCATTTAACGATTTATCATGGTCACACCCGGAGATACTCTTTGGGATTTTAGAAAGCGCATATATGCCGGCGAGAGCTGTGGCAAAGGGTCAAGCGGCGCCTGCAGTGTCTTCGCAGAAGCCGGCGCAGGCGCAGTCAAAAGCGGTAGCGCCTTTGCAAACCTCTGAAGCATCGGAAGCAGCTCCTGCGTCACCTTCGGAAAGAAGTGCGGCTCAGGCAAGGGTCCGGGCAGCTGCAGCAGCCGCATCCGGGGCTCCACAGGAAATAAAAGGCGGCATCTTCCCGCCGGGGCATAAGTACTATACGGATATTGAATTTACAATAAACGACAAGCTTATTTTCCCGAAGGAATATAACTGTCCGTTCTGCAAGAAGGCGTTTACCGATTTTAGAGTATTTCGCTCAAAACTTTATGAAAGTAAGCCGATGAGATATGACTTGCGAAAATATTTCACCGATTTTAATACCGAGTGGTACGATATTCTCACTTGCCACAGCTGTCTGTTCAGTACATTCCACACTTACTTTACAGACCCGAAGCCAATTAAAAAAGCCGATATAGAGGGCAAAATGACAACTGCGCGTGCAGAGGTTCATATCGATTTTGCCGCTGCCCGTGATGTTAACTATGTTTTCACATCACATTATCTTGCTATGATTTGTGCAGACGGATATCCTGCCATGAACAAACAAATCCGTGCCAAGCTTTGGGGCAATTTGAGCTGGCTGTATGAGGATGTCAAAGACGAGGAAATGGAAAAGTTCTGTGCAGGAAAAGCAGCCGAGGCTTACGAGCAGGTCTATACGGAGAGCCGCTTGACCCCGGTTCAAGAGCAGATAACATGCCTTTCGATTGGCGGAATGCAGCACCGTGCAGGACTGGACAGTAATTTGAAAAAGTTCCTGTTTACGGCAAAAACGATGAAAACCGGAGACAGGCTGTATGCCAAGCTTGCAGAAGACTTTATGTATGAGTTAAAAATTGATGAAAACTAAGACAGTTTTCTATTGTACCGACTGCGGTAATGAGTTTCCGAAGTGGAGCGGTCAATGCAGTGCCTGCAACTCGTGGAACACCATAGTTGAGCAGCCGCTGCTTACATCCTCTTCAAAAAGCCGCGCCGGCAAGACAAAATCACGACAGATACAAAGCAGTGCCCCGCAGGAGCTCAGTAAGCTCGATGTTTCTCATGAAATGCGTTTTTC
>Ga0123356_10008231_pt1 | contig 10377 bp, 8 predicted proteins | sample TergutEmb28metaG_2_FD_92546 | JGI IMG/M metagenome (GOLD analysis project Ga0123356, IMG submission 92546) | Embiratermes neotenicus P3 segment gut microbial communities from Petit-Saut dam, French Guiana - Emb289 P3 | ecosystem: Host-associated > Arthropoda: Insects > Digestive system > Gut ... | reverse complement strand
TTTTGGGAAATTATTTACGCATCGGACGAGCCGACTGTCACAAAAGCGCTGACGAACGGAACTTTGAAGAATATTGGCTTCGAATGCCTCGAAATAGATTACGGCTGGTGGGGAACCGCGAGCAGGCTGCCGGACGGAACGGATATAGTCGAACCCGTAAGCATGGAAGCGTCTCCCCGGCTGTTCCCTTGCGGAATGGGGCATATCGGACGGCTTGCCGCGGATAACGGGATTAAATTCAATTTATATTTTTGCAACATGGTACAAAAAAACACGAAAGAAGAATTCGCGCGCAAATACCGGGAATATCATATGGATTTCTGGAGGGACGACGGCGGCAGGGCGGATATCGAGGTACTGGACTGGTTAGCCGCCAACATACCCAATTACAGGTACGAAAACTGCAACAGCGGCGGCGTAAATAAAGACTTCGCGACCTATATGCGGGCAACCACGGGCTGCTGCACCGATATGTACGTAAATCCGCTTCAGGTCCGCCAGACGTTCTATACGACGTCGTATATAATATGCCCCGCGCAAATCAACACATGCCAGCAGATAGGCTATCTCGCTCCGGGCATCAAGGCCAAGCTGGACGAAACTACCGACCAGTTCACGTATTGTCTGCGCAGCGGTATGCTGGGACAGGTTTTCGCGGCGATATGCGCCGTAGGTCCGGGTCCGAACCCCGGCAATATCATTCTGCCGGACGACGAGCCGCTGACTATACCGATCTATACGAAAAACATAGCAATATATAAAGAATTTTTGCGTCCGTTGATACGCGAGGGAAATGTCTATCATATTTTGCCGCGTCCGGACAGCGCGAACAGCAGGGTCGAAAACGGCGTGGTGACATGGAACGGCGTAACGGAATGGGACGGCATAGAATATTACGACCCGGATACGCGTAAAGGCGCGCTTATGTTGTTCAAGACAATGGATGAATATGACAGCAAAAACATACTATTGAAAGGATTGGAGCCCGAAGTCGAATATACGCTTGAATTCACCGACCGTCCAAGACAAAATGTTACGATGACCGGAGCCGTTTTGATGACGGACGGGTTACCGGTCACGATGACCGGCGAGTTTACATCCGAGATTGTTTTATTTTCCCCCGTTTCAACCGTTGGTTAAAAATTTGAACTTAGATTGAACGACGCCGCCATTGATATTTTGTGCTGTTTGCGTTATACTGAATTATAACGATTGCAATCGAAATAACACAAATATGGCGGAGGTATTGAATATGGATATCACTATCGGCGAAAACTTAAAGGAACTGCGCAAAAAGAAAAACAATACACAGGAGGACTTGGCAGACTTTTTGACTATAAGCATCGCGGCGGTCAGCAAGTGGGAACGCGGAGAGTCCTACCCCGATATCGAATTACTGCCGAGGATTGCTGTGTATTACGACACGACGGTCGATGATCTGCTCGGCGTGGGCGAGGCGCGGAAGAAACACAAGATCGGTGAGTACGGCAGCCAAACATTCGAATTTTGGAAATCGGGCGATAGTTTGGCGTGTGTTGAGCTTTGGCGCAACGCGGCAAAAGAATTTCCAAACGACGAATATGTGATGTGGCAGTTTATGCAGGCATTGACAAACGCCACCGGCTGGGTCTTTGCCGACGATGACGAAGCTAAAAAAAATGAATATTTGAAAGAAGCCGTTGAAATCGGCGAAAAATTAGCGGCAAAAGCAAACGACCAGGCCACTGTGTACCGCGCGATGGTTCGGCTTTGCTTTGCGTACAAAGCATTGGGTGAAGTTTCAAAAGCGTTAAAAATCGCAAATAAACTTCCGGAGATGTGGGTGAACAGGGAGATGCCGTTGCTTAATTTGTTGGAAGGCTCGGAATTGAAGGCTCATTCGCAAAAACTTTTATTATCATTGATTGGCTCGATTGATAACCTGATACTCGACTTGCGCCGCCGCGATTACGGATATGACGACGGTCAAATCATAAATATTTATGAAAAAGCGATTCAAATGATAAAATTGTTTTTCGAGGACGGGGATTACGGAGCGCAGCATTACAGTTTGCGTTCATTGTATTTGGCAATCGCCCAAACATACGCCAAAATAAACGACTTCGACGCCGCTATCGAAAATTTAAGAACCGCCGCAGAACACGCAATCGCGTATGATTTGCTTGAAGACGGCATTCCGTACACGTCTTTGATGTTCAATACGCAAAAGACCCAAAGGCACGGAAAAACGTATATGAGCAACGAATCGCAGAGTGTGCTTACAAATATGGCGACAGAAAAACATTTCGACTTCTGCCGTGATGACGAGCGGTTTGCGGAAATCAGAAACAAATTGACGGCTGCCGCCTGCGAGGATATGAGCGCCCGATAACAGGCGTCTGAGTCCGCCCAACAAACTTGTCAATGATTGACAAGTTTTTTTGGTTTTGTGTAACCCAGTATTCCAAATACAGCCGAGCCGATAAGGCAACTAAAAGTGCTTAAAAATCTGCTCCACATGAAAGGATCTGCTCCTGTATATATATCCACATAATAGTTAATAACAGTATTGGCGATAAAACCGATTACAAAGAGAGAAATTGCGGCCTTGTACAATATATTCATTTTTGTATACAGATAAAGAGGCACAAGAATCCACGCCGCGATAATGCCGATGACAGCTGACGGCAATCCGACAGGTATAAACCAACCCGTCACAGAAGTAATCCTGCTCAGTAATAACAGATATGGAAGCGTCAATAATGTCAAAGCGGATAAAAGCAAAATGATTTTATGTTTTTTTGCGAGTAATGGCAGAAACAGCGCCCAGCCGAACGCGATTGACAGAAGCGGATATGCCGCCCATGTAATTTTTTGGTCTGTTGCCAAATTGACAATCAGGCAGACTACTGCCGCGGCGACACAGCTCAAAGAGTAAACCATAAAAATAAGTTTCTTGTTGCTTATCATGATAAATGCTCCTTTGTTCAAATAATATTTTTTATAGCGATGTTATGCTATATACAATACTATATCATATATAATATTATTTGTCAAGAGGTATTTTGAAAAAATTTTTTATTTTTTTTCAAAATCAATTATCGGAAAAGACATACTCATCAAGTTCTTCCAGTACCCCTTCATCTCCGGTGAGATGAAATGGTTCGTAGCCTATTCGCAAAAAACCTATTATATCCTTTTTCTTATTCAATTCTAAAAATTCCTGTGGAGTCAGTCCGTGCCTTTCCATGAATAATCGGCAAAAATGCGCCTGTAAATAAATAACCGGATCAATGATTTGTTTATAATTCAATTAAATCCCCCATTTCTTCTAAAAACATTTTTAAAAATTTAGTTGAACGATTAACTGAAAATGCGGTGCCTCTTCCGGCGCCACCCCCAAATACAGAGAGACTTCCGACCGTATTATGGACGTTTTGCCTTGGCAGACGGATATGAATTAACGCCAAGTTTTTCTTTACGCGGTATCTTTCGCGTCAGTAAAAACCAAAATATCAGAGAAATAAACGTGATAGTCAGAAGATAAATCAATGTAACAACCGGTCTGCCCGTTGCTTTTGCTATGTCGCGGTATATGACGACTTCCATCGGCGCGGGTCCGACAAAAAACATATCGCAGATGCCATTTGATAAATTCCAAAGAGCGCAATTCAGGGAAAACGCGGCGGCGGCAAATAAGTAATAGACGATGGTTGCGCCAATAAATCCTTTAAATTTCCGGCTGATTTTACCCCGAAAACTCAAGTAAAGCCCGACGAATACAAGTATCAAATGCCAAGTCAGGCAATGTACGGTCATCATCCAGTATTCACGCAGCAGTCCGCCGTCTGCGACGACAGAAATAAGTCCGCCCGCAAAACAGTACGTGCCGAGAAAATCATATAGCGCGGTTTTCACTTTGCCGTTTTTCAAAAACGGCAGAACGGGCAGCAAATACATCGGTACGCTGCACAGGTGGAAAGGCAATCTAATCCAAGGATATTCGTCGTAACCGATAGCATAGTACCAAAACAACTGTTTATATATTTCGCTGACGAACAGGCAAATGCCGATAACGAACAACATTCTTTTTTCGCTGCGTTCGCTAAAGTTGCGAAGCAAAAATGCCGCTCCGAAACACACGGCAATCCCGATTAAAATATATGTCAGATGAAATGTTCCGAAAAGCGGCTGCGGCGACATTTTCCAAGCGGTTGATTTAATGAGACCTATCATTTTCTCTTAAAATAACGCTCCTGATATTCGAATTTGATAATATCATTATACATCGTTATCAAATGTTTGTCAACAAAAATATCGATGTTGACTTTTGCGGCTGATTGGTATATAATAAAAACAAATGGGGAAAATTTTTTTAAAAGAGGGGTGCGGATTATATCAATGAAACAAATCGGAATGTTATGTACAGCCTTGGTATTGGCTGTGATTGTTTCCACGGCTTTTTTCGCGTGCGATAAAGCAAACGACAGCGGCGGCGAGCCTGTCTCCGGTACGGACGCCGGAGAACAGGCTCCGGTCGATGAAGAACAGATTTCCGATGATCTTGCCGATGCGGACTATAACGGGAAGATTTTCACGTTTATCACCGGCGGTTCCGAATTTTGGACGCCGCTTGACAGGATATGCGTGGAAGGCGAAATAGGAGAAACCATAAACGACGCCATATACAAACGCACGCTGGCAGTAGAAGAACGCTTTAACGTCCGGATAGAAGACGTGCAGGTAAACTATTCCGCAGTTGTCGGGAATGTCAGAAATTCCGTAAAAAGCGGAGACGGATCGTATGACGCGGCCTATATGTGGGGAAATTACTTTCTGGACCTTGCGGCGGATGGCAACCTGCATGACTTGAACACGGTTTCTAAAATTGACTTTTCAAAGCCCTACTGGGACCAAAGCGCGAAAGGGCAGCTTTCCATAGCAGGCAGGCTGTATACGATGACGGGCGAAGCCAATATGCACTACAACGACAGCACATGGGTTCTGATGTTCAATAAACAGCTGCTTCAGGACTTACAGATCGACGACCCGTATCAGCTTGTCAGGGACGGCAAATGGACTATAGACAAAATGTTTGAGATGGGCAAACAATGCGTCAGGGACCTGGACAGCGACGGCAAATACACTATTGAGGACCAGTTCGGCATTGTCACGCACAGCGAGCATATAAAGGGCCTGTTTTTCGGCTCCGGGGAAAAGTTGTTTGAAAAAGACTCCGGCGACATACCGGAATTCAACGGCCTAAGCGAACGCGCGGTAAACGTTTTGCAAAAAGTATTTGACGTCTTCAACAAAGACGATGTCACCTTCGATGTGAGAAACCCCAAACACGCGTCGGCCGTTTCCGGTTTGACAGACGCTATACGGACTATGTACGAGTCGGACAAGGGGCTGTTTTGCGGCGAGGTGCTCGAGTGCGTGCGCCGGTTCAGGGAAATGGAAACGAATTTCGGTTTGCTGCCCATGCCGAAATTTGACGAAGCCCAAAAAAATTATTATAACTATGTGACTTTCCCCTTCAGCGGCGTATGCATTCCCATAGACATAGACGACATTGATTTTGTCGGGACGATACTCGAGTCGATGCAGTCGGCATCGCACTATACGCTGGTTCCGGCCTATTACGAATCCGCCCTGTACGGAAAGTTCATGCGCGACGAGGAATCCTGGGAAATGCTGAATATCATACTCGCCAACCGCCTGTATCCTTTCAGCGAATTAAAGGATTTCGGGTCGCTTATGACTAATTTGAGACAAACCATAGTGAGCGGCAAACCCGATTTCACTTCCATCACGGATAAGGCCGCGTCAAAAGCGAAATCCGAAATAGAGAATTTGATAAAAAAAATAGAAAATAATTAAAATTTACGAAAGAGGGAAAAACAATGAGTAAAAAAAGCTATAAATACCGCTCCGGTTTCGGAGCATGGATCAACGACGTGCGCCTTTCCGCGACTCCGAATGACAACTGGCCCTGCCCCACTTTTGACGACAAGGCCGAGCGCAGCATCATCACGAGCCTTGACCTGCAGGGCAAAGCCGGGTTCAATATCTGCTGCATGTTCGGGTTCTTCGCGACGTACGCGTGGAAACCGGATATTCCCCAAACAGTCGACAAGGAACGCGCCGAAAGAGTGAACCGCGTCATCGCGGCAGGCAGGGAACGGGGAGTCAGGGTAATGCTCGGCGTGGGCGTTTACAGCTGGGGATTCGACGAAATCATCGCGAGCGACCCTTCGATACAGGGCGACAATCCACACGCCATGTGTCTTTCGAGCGAAAATTCTTTCACATGGATGACAAAGGTGCTGGATTTCATTTTAGACAACTTCGATTTCGACGGGTTTCATCTCGAGGCTTCCGACCAGGGCAGATGCCGGTGCGAACGCTGCGCGAAATACAGCGACGTCGAGTATTATTCGATAGCGAACGCCAAATGCGCCGATTACATCCGCAAAAAACAGCCCGGCGCGCTGCTGATGGTGAGCATGTGCGGATATATCCCGTGGGGGACGCGTGTCACCGGCGAAACGGATTACAACGCCATAATGGAACTGGGCGGGCATATCGACTATCTGATCGACCCGGGGCATTACGGCGGACGTTTCTTCGAAGGGGATATACGCGAGCGGCTTTTGAAGAACCTGAAGTGCGAGCTGGGTTCGTCGGGCGGTTTCTGGGCGTATTCCCCGCCGAGGTGGGCGCCCGACAGATGGTTTTTGGTTTATATAAGCCGCACGGGCGAATTCATAAAGAAAATGTATGAAGAAGGCGAGAGCGCGATAGAATATTATCTCGGCCGCACGAATAACCCGGGCGTCGAAATGAACGTCATGTGCGGCGGTAAAATACTGAGCGATATAGACAGGCCGATTTACGATATCATTTACGAGTCCGTGGGGGAACTTTACGACCCGCAGGACGCGGTGGCGCAAAAAGGGCTCGCGGATATCTTTGTCCGCGCGGAAGCGGCGTATTTTGATAATCTGAAACCGGAAATAATCAAAGAAGACTACGCGGGAGAGCTGCATTTGGAGCCGTTGTTCGGCACGGAACCGGGGTACGCCATGTATCTCGTGGGAAGGACGCCCGAAGGAAGAATGGACGCAAACGGCAGGCTGCTTTACAAAGCGGCCCTCGCGGACATATGCGAGGAAGTAAAATCTTTGGAAGACCGCGTGGGGGAAAACGGCAGGCTGCGGCTTAAGCAGATGGCAGCCTGTATAAACAACGTCATAAAAGACATAGACGAATTAAACTCAAAGTGAAAGTTTAAAGAGAGGTGGCAGCCATATGGATTATTTGATATTCGCAGCCGCGATAATACTCACTACTACTTTCAACAGTATATACAATTACATGGGAAAAAAGCGGATAGACGGGGTCGCCGGCCGTTTTGTATGCCTGACTTGCGTTTTTTCAGCCGGGGCGGCCACTATGCTTTTCTTTATATTTCCCGGCGGCTCCCTTTCGGCATATACGCTGATTATGGGCGTAGTGTTCGGCGTATTCCTTGTTTCAAACAGCGTGTTTTTGATATATTCCCTCTCTATCGGCCCGATGGCGCTCGTCAATTTGATTGTGTCCTGCTCAATGCTGATACCGGCATTTTCGGGGCTGCTTGTATGGAAGGAAAAAGTGACCGTTTCCCAGCTGGCCGGAATCGTCGTTATGATTTTTGCGCTGGTTTTGTGCGCCGACGTGATTGGGGGAAAATCATCGCCTTCAAAAGGCGGGCGGAAATGGATAGCGGCGAGTTTGTTCACGGCTTTTTTGACGGGGTCGCTCGGAGTGGTGCAGAAAGTCTTCCAGATGTACGGCGACATAGACGAGACAAGCGAATTTATCGCCGTCTCGTTTGCCGTCGGCGCGTTCGGTGCGTTTTTGATGTTTCTGTTCTTTAAAAAAACCGCCGCCGGCAAAGAAGGTTCAGCCGGAAAACAGGCCAAAAGCGGCCGGTTTCCGTTGGATTTCTGGATTATTTCACTGGCGGCCGGGTGCATACTGGGCGTATTGAACTATATGAATCTCTATTTGATAAATGTTTTCGCGGCGCTGTTATTTTTCCCGATTTACCACGGCGGCAACATTTTGCTTTCGGCGATATCGGGAAGAGTGGTTTTCGGGGAAAAAATGAACCGCGCGCAGACTCTGGGATTTTTTTTGGGTATCGCGGCGATCCTGCTCCTTGGAAATATATTTGACTTGTTCGCGGCAACCGGGCTTTCCTGAATGATGATTATATACCATGAAATTAATTGGCGAAAAAATTTTCAATTTTCAAATGAGTAAATAAGGTAGATAAAAAATGAAAAATTCGAAAAAACTGATAGTTCCGGTATTATGCTGCGTATTATTGTTTTTGTTTTCATGCACCGACAGCGAAAATCCGCTCAACTCCGCAGACGTTGACCTTAATGCAGAAAAAGGCGGTTCTGCTGAAGACGACGGCGATACTTTCGACAGAAACGCCGTAGCGGATAATCTGCCGGAAATGGATTTCGGCGGATATGATTTTACTATTTTTACCGGCAATCTGCCCGACTATATCGAGTGCCTTGTGGCCACGGAACAAAACGGAGAAGTTATCAACGACGCATTTTATCTTGCCAACAAAACAGTCGAGGATCGGTTCAATATCAATATAAAAGTGATTGAAGGCGAAGACCATATGGCTGTTGCGCAGGCGAAGAGAATCATGCTGAGCGGGAGTGATGTATTCGACGTGCTTTTCGGGCACGATTATGAAACAGGCGCGGCGTCGCTTGAAGGCTTCTTTGTCAATTTGTATTCGCTTGATCACTTGGACTTTTCAAAACCGTGGTGGCCCGGCAATACGATAGATTCGTTGACGTTTAACGATAAAATGTATGTGTTTTCAAATTCTATGACGACTTTGGGCCTGGATTGGACAAGGCTGCTCTACATAAACAAGGGAATGGCGAAGGATTACGGGCTGGAAGTTCCCTATCAGGACGTATTCGACGGCACATGGACTCTCGATAAACTCACAAAACTCACAAAAGACATATATACTGACACGAACGGCGACGGAAAAAAAGATAAAGATGACAAATATGGGTATGTATTTACCGGACCTTACTATTGTTCGATAGAGCCTTTCGGTATCAGCGTGGTGAAAAAATCCGGCGATACCCTCGAATTTGATTTCGCCAACGAACGCACCCAAAAAGCAGTCGATATGATGTATGATCTTATGGTCGATTCGCAGGGGACGTTCTTTTTCAGACCGGAAGAGCATCTTTCTGTTTCGATGTTCACGCAGGGAAACGGCTTTATCATCAAAAAACATCTCATGGACGCGCGAAAAACTCTGCGCGCCTCGGACATAAATTACGGTATACTGCCTTATCCGAAACTCGACGAAAGTCAGGAAAACTATTATGCCGGTTATCACGACAGGTTGTTCGCGGTTCCGGCATCCTCGGAAAATTTAGACAGAACGGCTGTAATCATCGAAGCAATGAGCGCGGAAGGCTGGAAAAAAGTATTCCCCGCATATTATGAAATATCAATGAAACACAAATTCTTAGCCGACGAAGAATCAATAAAAATCCTCGATTTGATTTATTCTGCGCGCGTTTTGGATTTCGCATATATTTATGGAATAAGTTATTATATGATGTTTGACACGCTGCTGGGCAACACAAATACCCCTTCTACCGACTTTGCTTCTTACTATGAAAAAAATTTGGGACCGGCGCAGAAGATTCTTGACAAAATAATGGCCAAATTCGCAGAATTGGATTAATTATATAACAAACAAAAATATTGTCGATAACGGGGAAAATGAAAAAAATGAAAAAAATAATTTATTTAATTTATCCGACGGCTATTGCATAAGCCCGTATTACAACGAAGGCAAAACGCCCGGCAAAAAAGACGGCATCGGTTCCGAAACTTTCTTTATGTCGGGTCAGGCGTTGTTTTTGTGTCAGGCGTTGTCGATTTCGCGGATGATTCGCGAATCGGATACTGATTTCGGTATAATACCGTTCCCGAAATACATCGAAGCCCAGGAGAATTATTACGCCCCGCTCAACGGAAATTTCCCCACTTGTGAACCCACCACACCTAAAAACTGCGTATTATAGACGTGGCTTCCGGCGAATGTATTTACGCCGGAATGCCTGTCTGAGATACGGCTAAAACTCAGAGACTCACGCGGCAAGCCGCGCAAGCTCCGCATTAAGGCTAATGAGGTCAGACAGGATTCAGGTGGTTCTCCTGGCCAGCCGGGGGACTTTTGCCTCGGTTGCCAACCTTACCGTCACCGGCAAGGATTTTAGTATCTCACGTATGTAGTATCGTGCGCCTATGTTGTAGCTGGCGCTCAGGTCACAGTGATAGCGTTTA
>Ga0123356_10008230_pt1 | contig 10379 bp, 8 predicted proteins | sample TergutEmb28metaG_2_FD_92546 | JGI IMG/M metagenome (GOLD analysis project Ga0123356, IMG submission 92546) | Embiratermes neotenicus P3 segment gut microbial communities from Petit-Saut dam, French Guiana - Emb289 P3 | ecosystem: Host-associated > Arthropoda: Insects > Digestive system > Gut ... | reverse complement strand
TCCGGAGCGCTCCCACTTGTTCAGGATGCGGCTGACGGTAAACAAGCCTACGTCGGAGAGGCTGCCGAGCTGTTCATTCGTGATATCAACCTCAGCTCCGCCGGGGTAGTGGTGGCCGGCACGGTTGCCAAGGCCCAGCAGACAGCGAGCGACTCGCTGCTCAGCGCTTCGGTTGAGCAGGGAGGAGTGGCGTTCTGCATATGCGGAAAGGTAAACGAGAGCGATTCGCAATGCATTTTCACCGAGCTGCGGGTAGATTTTCACAAGCTTTCGGACATCGGGGTGGGCCCAGCGGTAGGCCTCACACTCATCGAGTGTCTGGGCACTGCCCATGTAGTCGGGTGGATGTTTGAGCAGAGTACCCAGGCCGAAAACGTCCCCTGGAACAAGCCAACGAAGTAGCAACTCCTGTCCCTGATTCGTTACCCGGTAGTACTTGGCCGTTCCAGAATGAAGCAGAAACAGGTGGGTCGCCTTCTCGCCGCCACGGATGAGTACTTCCTTTGGGGGCACCCTTCTGTATTCCGCATGCGCAAGAATCTGCTCGCGAGTCTCGTCGCTAATACCGCTGAGCAACGTGGGTGCGAAAGCATCACCCGGAATAGCTGACGATGGCATCGCCACGAAAATCGTCTCCTATCTCAAAAGTGTGAGGTCCTACGTGAGGTCCTAAAGGATATCGTGAAGGCTCTTGCGGACTTTGCCACTGGCAGAGTTGACAGGCAGCGGCGCGGCGCCGGTCTGATAGATAGAAACGGTTGCTTTTTCTTGTAAAAACGATGGAGTTTTCGTATCTTGCCCCTCTATACTTCGCAGACCAGAAGAATCTTGCTTCTTTCTAAAACAAAGAGCTCGGCGACATGAAATCGATGAGAGCTATCGCATCAAGAGGCCTTCAGGGCAAGCGTCGAATAAAATCGACTCCTCCTCTTACGACGAATCAACTGACAGTGGTCTCGCTAGAAGCCGACCAGGAAAAACTTCTGCAAAAACTTTCGACTGCGGGCAAAGAAGGCGTTCAGCGACGCAGTTTAGCCAGACGGTTCGGTTGGTCGGAACGGCATCTCGCCGATATGCTTCAGACTCTTACGTTACGGGGGTTGGTACAGGAACACTCAGGCACGGAGCATTTCGTTAAGATCACGCGTGCGGGCAAGGGCGTTTTGGAATCTGCCGGACAAATCCCGATATCGATTGCCGAATCTCTCGCAAAACGTCACGCGCTCGGAAAGATTGCTTCCGAGTTCTCGGCAGAGGTTGCCTCGAGCCGTTCTGGCCAGATCGACGAAATCATCAAAGCCAAAATGCGCAAGGTCCTTGCTGTGACAGGAGTGGGCCGGGTTTGCTGGTATGGATGGCTTGACGGTGGCGAGTCTCTGGAGCGCATTTATTCTGTCAGCCAGCCCGGAGTGCCGGTTTCGCCACAGCTGATCAGCGCAGCGGAAATCCCCTACACGATGGACCGGCTTACCCAGGGAGAACCCCTGATTGTGCGCCTGGAAAACCCGCCATTGTCGGGAGGCCGGGATGTCAAGTTCTTTCGTGACAAGCGGATCGATAGCGCGGTTTTGATCCCCTCCATCTACGGGTCCGAGGCAAAAGGCATCCTTGGGCTGGCGCCCGTCTTCGAGTCAAACTGGTGGACGCGGGATCTTCTTGATCAGCTTGCCGTGCTGAGCAATCTGATCGCCACCGCCGTGGAGCGAAAAATCGCCCGTCATAAGCTTCTCGAGAGTGAGCAGCGCTTCCACCACGTCTTCGAGGAGGCCCCGATCGGAATTGCACTCGAAGATGACAGTGGCGGAATCCTGTACTCGAATCCTGCACTATGCTCCATGCTAGGGTGTTCGCCAGACGAATTGCGGGGTCATCGCTGTGCAGAACTGACCGACCCGGAGGATGAGAAAAAAGAAGCAGTCCTTTTTCAGCAACTCATGGACGAATCCGTGGAGCACTACACCATGGACAAGCGTTTCATGCGCAAAGACGGAAGCCGCGTTTGGGGACGCGTCAACGTTGCGCTCTTGAAAAACGTCACCGGGAGCCCGCCCTTGGTCATCGGAATGGTCGAAGACATCACGGAAAGGAAAAAGGCAGCGGAGGAGCTCGAGGTGGCCCAAGGGGAGCTGCAGCGCCTCACGCATCGTTTGATCGAGGTGCAAGACAACGAACGGCGGCTAATCAGCCGCGAACTGCACGATGATATTGGACAGCGCCTCGCGCTTTTCGGGGTAGACCTGGATGTGCTGAGACGCTCCTTGGCAAAATTGGGTCACGATCGTGAGGAACGGCAAGTGGCAAGGCTACTCGAACAAACGCAGGAGTTGACCTCCGACGTGCAACAGCTTTCCCACCAGTTGCATTCCAGCAAGCTCCAGCATCTGGGATTGCGGGCCACGTTGGTGGAGTTGTGTAACAGCGTTTCGAAAGTGCACCGGGTGACCAAGTCGATTGCCGACGAACGCTTTCCTGCGGAAGTGGAGTTGTGTTTCTACCGGGTCGCGCAGGAAGCGCTGAACAACGTGATGAAGCACAGCAGAGCGGATCGTGTAAGCGTCAGCTTAACGAACGAGCGCGGCATTGCCCGGCTGGAGATCAAGGATACGGGAGTGGGTTTCGATCCCGCTCGTTTTTCAAAAGGGATCGGTTTGGCAAGCATGCGGGAAAGGCTTCGAATGATCGGCGGCAACGTTTTCGTAGTTTCAGCGCCCGGTAGAGGTACCGAAATCAAAGCAGAGATTCGTTTAGCATCGTCGAGCGTTTCTTCGAAACCGGCGGCTTGAGCCGCTTTCGGTCAGGAACGCCTCGCATCCGACCAGGACAACTCAGCCCTTGGTTTGGTGCGGCCTTCTCCTGGGGATGCTTGGGTGGCGTCTCTATCCGTAGACGAACTGCAAGCGGAGTAACCGACAGCATTCATGTCCGACGGCGCCATTCGCGAGTCCGCAGTCCGAGTCTTCGTGGCGGATGACTTCGAGTTGTGGAGACGCCACGTCGTCGCGCAACTGAAGAGCCGCACCGATCTTCTCGTCGTGGGTGAGGCGTCGGATGGACCTGACGCATTGCGTAAGGTCGAGGAGTTGGCGCCAGCGCTTATCCTGCTCGATGTGGGTCTTCCTGGTATGGACGGCATTGCGGTAGCTTCGGCGATCATCCGTACATTACCGAAGTCGAACATTTTGATCATCTCGGCTCACAATAGTGGGGCTATCGTCCGCGCGGCGTTTCGCGCAGGGGCACGAGGCTATCTATCAAAGTCTGACGTGGGAAGGGAACTCATCCCCGCAATTGACGCGGTTCTTCGAGGCGATTTGTTTGTGAGTGGCGGGGTTGCATCGGACAACGCAGCCGGAGAGCATGCTGTGCAGTTTTACGCCGACGACCGATCCTTGGTCGCATCCTGCTGTGATCTTGTCGTCGGTGCCTTGCGCACCCGGCATCCGGTTATCGTGGTGGCGACGAAGATCCATCGGGACTGGCTCAATGACCAGTTTGCTGCTCGCGGAGTTGAAATCAGCAGCTACGTGAGCCGCGGATACTACATTGTCCGGGATGCGGCCGAGACGCTGTCAGATTTAATGAATAGCGATCTGCCAGACCCGGCCGCCTTTTTTGCGCAGATGGGCGGTTTGCTCAGGCAGGCGGAGGCCGTAAGCAACACGGTTGGAAGAGAGGTCGTTGTCTTTGGAGAGATGGTTGGCCTTCTGGTGGCTCAGCGGAATCACGAGGCTGCGATCGAGTTGGAGCGCTTGTGGAATGCCCTGGCTCGCAGGCACACGTTTTGCCTTCGCTGTGCATATCGCTCCAACGTCTTTCCATCCGAATCGCAGGGTTCATTTCCAGCTGCAATCTGCGCAGAACACTCCGTCGTCGTTGGTACCTGATTGCCAAATCTTAGCTGGTCGTGGTGCCGCTGTTCGGCTCCGATCCCATCGCCGCTTGGGCTGCCATAACGGAGTCGACTGTCACTCATGACAGTGGTTCCCCATTATCGGAAGAAGATAAGAGTAAGAGGACTCCCGCACTCAAAACGACCCGCAGGTGAGGTCTATGATGATGCCCCCAGAGACGGATCTTTCCTGGTTACTGACGAAAGCGCTGCTCATTGTGGTTTCCGGACTCGTGGTTGTTCTCAGCGTGGCTTGGGCCGGTGCGAATCGTCTGTTTCCAAAGTGACTTTTCTGAAGGAGCGCAATTGACGGCGAATCTCGAGAGAGTGGGAGAGAGTATGTCATCGATAGGGATGTGGACATTCGGGATACACGAGGGAGTCCTGTGTACGGAACATTCCTAACCGAAGTGGGTACGTTTTTCACTGCTACCTGTCAACGTCCGCTTTGAGTTTTTGCCGCAGCTATTGCGGCGTCCTGGCATGGCAAGCATCGTAGACAATCCTTTTTTCGTCCTTGTGGTGTCTTTTTTGGGGCTGCTGGTTGCTGAGAAGGCGGGAGCTGCCGTCCGCGCAAGGCTGCGAATCATCGCCACCGGTGAACAGCAAGATCTGAATATCGTCCTCACCGCGACTTTGACCCTTCTCGGGTTGGTCATTGGGTTCAGTTTCTCGATGGTCGTGAATCGATACGATCAACGGAAGAACTACGAGGAGGGGGAAGCCTCGTCCATCGGGACAGAATACACGCGTGCGAGTCTCTTGCCGGCCGCGGATGCAGCCCACATCCGCGAAACATTATTGATCTACCTGGATGAGCGAGTACGGTTTTATGAAGCGCGCGCTGCCCGCCAACTGCAGCAGATCGCTGCCTCAACTTCGCGGCTGCAGTCCGAGCTTTGGTCGGCAGTCAGCGCAGCCGGCACGAAATCGCCGTCTGCCGTGATTGCCCTCGCGGTCTCCGGTATGAACGATGTGCTGACATCTGAAGGATACGCACAGGCGGCGTGGTTGAATCGTCTGCCACTGATGGCATGGGGCTTGATGGCTGTAATTGCACTCTATAGCAATTTCTTGTTTGGCTTAGGCTCCCGCCATTCGCGCCTTTTGCTGTTCGTGGTTTTGCCCTTGGCGGTGTCCATGTCGTTCTTCCTCATTGCTGACATTGACAGCCCGCGGAGTGGCCTGATCCGCGTACTTCCTCAGAACCTTTTGAGACTCTCAGAGTCCCTGCGGTCACAATAATGTCATTCGAGCTACACCCCGTTTTCGCCAAAGTTTCCGCTATGCGGCCACGGCCGGTTCTTTCGGCGTAGGCCACGTCGGCTTGATGCTCGCCATCGGCCGGACTGAAAAGCAGTGATAACCCCAGGGAGTCAGATCCACATAGAGGCCGGGGCTGAACATCTCGTCGCCGGTGCGCTCATATCTTGCGTCTGAAAGGGTATCCACCAGATTCCAAGTTTGGCCCCGAAGGCCTGGCCAATGAATCGCGACGCGAGCCTGGGCGGGAGTTGTGCTGAAATTGACAACGGTTAATTTTCGTTGCTCGAAGTGTCGCCAGGTCCAAGCCAAAATGTTCCGGCAGCTTTGATTGTCCGGCCATCCTGTGCACTCGCACAAACTCCAGTCACCGTCTTTATATGTAGAGAGGTCTGACAATAATAGCCTGTAGAAGGTCTGCAGTCCTTTGTCGACTGCTTCATGAGGGCGCCTTCCCAGGAAGACAGGTAGTTTTATTTTTCTCCCTTCGAATTGTCCTTCGTGAAAAAGTTTGGCCCCTGGAAGCGTAGCAAAAGTGACAGCTGCTGCCCGTTGCTTTGCCGGCTCAAACACAGCGGCGACTCTGGCTTCGTCGTGATTTTCGATGAAGCGAAGCAGTTTCGCCTGATCACTGAGATTGGCGCCCAGATGTAGCCGGACACTGTTCGCATCCAGCAGAATGCAGTCATAGAGGCGCTTGTCGTAGCAGAAATCGACCCCTTGTTTCTGCAGCTCCCACTCCCGATCCCAGTACGCCTCAGCCATGAAAATGAGATCGGGATGCTTTTCTTTCACGCGCGGAATCACGTCCGTCCAATAGTCTGCTGCGGGGGGCGCTCCAGCGCGGCTTCCCCACGTGTATTCGAAGGTCGCATTAAGCATGAGCATGGCCGTGTCGCAGCGCACGCCATCGCACTGCGCGCCGATGTCGTTCAATGTCTCCGCGACTGCTTTCCGCACACCTGGGTCAAAAGCGTTCAACTGAAGCACGTCGGGCCAAGCCGGAAAATATGGATCGCGCCCGCAGGAGAAGATGCGGTCGCCGGATCGGACGTACGACATGGGATCCTTGGCCGCTTCGCTGGTCGTGGCGGGCAGGAAGTACTCGGGATGCTCGCGAACCCAGGGATGATCCGGGGCTACATGGTTCGGAACGAAGTCGAGGATGAGATGCATGCCCCGAGCGGCCAATTCGCCACGCGCAATCGCTAGGGCCTTCGGGCCTCCGAGTCGCCTGTCCACCACGTAGCGCCGGATGCAATAGGGCGATCCTACATTGTCGCTCGCCACAAAATCCGGCAAGGCTTTGCGAAATTCGTTAAGCAGATTGCGATTTCGATTTGCAATGGCGACCCCGAACCGACTTCGCTCCCAGACTCCCATCAGCCAAACGGAATCAAAGCCGAATCCGGCGATCTCGTCCCATACCGTTGCCGGGACCGATCCCAAGTCGAGCGCAGCACCGAACTTCTCACGCAGCTCCGAAAGCCAAACCCGAGTATTGATCTCATAGACCGCGGGATACCTAGGCCACCTTTGCACGGTCCCTCCTCGCCGCTTTATCTTATGCAATGCGCCTTCCCAGCAACGGCCAGCTGTTGCCGGGCATCGAAATTGTCCGAAGATATGGAAAAGCTTGGTGATGAGTCCAGCCCAGGCGGTTGATGGTTTGCGCGCAGCTGCGTTGTCGCCAGGGAAGTACTCCTAAAGCAAAATTTAGTGTTCCCGTGCGTCGAGAATCGGATCGCGGCCATTCGACAGCGGGATCGCAGAGCCAAGGTGCTGGTGGTCGTCCCCCTTGTGCACGATAAGCCCTAGACCATGCCTGATCGTGCCTGAAATAGACCCAGGGTTGCCGTCGGAGCTGTAGTCCCCGCAGACCGAGCCCCATAGGCGCTCGCCGAGATACGGTCCCCAAATTTGGGCGGATGAGAATCAGTGTGTCTCTGGTATTCAGCTTGTTTGCTGTGGGGCATATGTAATCCTCGGTGAACCGGGTTGACCTCACATTTGCTTTGGACTATGGGGCGAGCTCGATTGCGGGAAAGCCAGCCGGACTACTCGAGGATTTCTGGCAAGATTCGCTTGCGCGAACATGATCCTGGAGTCCGCGCGGTTATCACAATTACTGCTGCTGCGGTGGTTGCCCTGTGTTTTCAGGGGAAAGGCCGGAAGCAGGAACGACATCAGTTGGTTGTTGCCTCAAGGTTAACGAGTGTGTCATCTGAAAACTAGCAGCAGATTCCGCAGGCAACGTGATGTCCCGATTGCCCGTGAGCCCAGCGCCGGCGGTTCCTGCACCTGCGCCGAGCAGCGCGCCGATCGCCGCTCCCTTACCGCCACCGGCGATTCCGCCGATCAGAGCCCCAGCTCCGCCTCCTCCCCCAACCATGGTAGCGGTGCGCTTGCCTTTGCCCTTCGATGTCTGGGCCATCGTCATGGTCTGAATGCGATAGCGAACGCCGCGAACGGTGATGCGGTCCAAGACGATGTCCAGAGACGCGCCTCCCTTGAACCGACCGCCCGCGTGAGCTTCGGTGACGGTTCCGGAAGCGCTGGCTCCAGCCGGAATAATTGTCTTGCCTTTCACTACCACGGGCTGGGCGATAGTGGCATCGAAGCGATCACCCTGCTGGCTCGTTTTTGATCCCAAAGCCTGTTGTAAGCGAACCGTCAGCACGGTGCCACGGGGAATCACGACCGGAGGCGGGGGAGGCGGTGGCGGAGGCGGCGATGGTGGAGGAGTCTGTGCGACCTCAGGCGGTGGCGTAGCAGGGGCGGCAGCGGGGGCGGGAGCCGGTGGCTGAGCCGGGGTCGACGCAGGGGCAGGAGCGGGAGCCGGTGCTGGTGCCTGAGCCGGCGAAGGCGACGGGGCTGGAGTCCCGCTATCATTAGCATTCGTGCCTGACGGGGCTGTTTCTGGGGCTGGACTCGAGGAAGGCGACGGTTTGTCTTTCGTGCAAGCCGCCAGCAAGATGGTTCCGGCGAGAAGAACCAATAGGGCAAGGCGAGCCTTGGCGAAACTGGTCACGACCGTCAGCCTACAAACGCCCGCCACTTTCCTGGAACTGTTACATCTGCCAGACCGGCGTTATTGCCGCGACAGAAAGCGCTTTCCGGCGAAGAATAGATCAGCTCGGCTGGTTCACCGAGCTACGGCGACAGCCACGTCCAAAAAAGGAGAGACGAACGCTCGTCCTGCGAGTGCTTCATGGAGCGCGATCGGCAGATCGGTATGCATCCGCCGTTTCAAAACATAGCTAGCTCCCAGCGATCTTGCGACCTGCCTGCAATCGCTGTCTTCGCCTACGGTGAGAAAGACAACTTTGGTCGGGAGGCCTAGGCGCTTTACCTCACGCGCCGCGGTTAAACCGTCGACGAACGGCATCGAGATGTCGAGTATCACAGCATCAGGCTTGAGCGTCAGAACGGTTTCGGCAACCTGGCCTCCATCGTTCAGCGTCGCCACAACATCGAAATCGTCGGACACTATCTCAATAACCTTGCTCAGAATAAAGTCGTGGTCATCAGCAATCACAAGCTTCCGTTTTGCATCAGCTGGCATTTTCCGTCCTTATTTATCCGCAATTGTCTTCCTGCCGCAGCCCGGGCAGCGCGTCCTGGCAACAGCCCATACTTCCCCAAAGGCCATGAGGCAAACGTTTTCGCTTGGTTTTTCGGCCGAGACGACATGGCCGCTAACTAATCGTGTGTTCAGGGCTCCTCGAGGTGGTGAATGCAACTAGTATTGCTCTTCGTTCTCGCCTTTTCAATGGCTATGAAGTGCCACTCCCAATTTTCAGAAAGCTCCCGGACAAACCGCCCAGCAAAACTCGTGTTATGTTCGGTTTTGACCCATTCGGACAAGCGGGCCAGGTGACAGGAAGAGAAATTCTTTTAGCAAGATAGAAATGAGACGGGTCGGGGGATGTGCTCGAAGTACAGACTCGCCTCTCGAGCGATCAGGGCATGATGCGTTTTGTGTGCAGATGCCCGCTCGTTTTAGGGGCTGGCGAACGGCGCTACCGATCGAGATGCGGTTTCTTACGAATCGAAATCTCCCTGGCTGAGATCCTTGTGACTTACGATCATCGCATCTGCCGAAAAAGTTACCCTTGGCCGGCACCAGCAATCTGCGCCTTCCGAGTGCGTGGGAAAGCTCGCAAGGCTGATGCCATCCGGAATTGCACTTACGATGGCCAGCATCTCTGAAAGATCCTCATAAACGAGCCACGGGGTGCAAGCCTTCGACTGCACGGAAGGCTGGTTTCGGTCGGGAGCTACGGTCTCACACATTTTGCGGCCTCCGATTCGTACAGCGGTGATGTCGTACGGGAGTTGGCCAGGGACTCAGCGTACTGTGCAAAAAAGCCTTCGTGCTGCAAGCCCTTCGTGCGGCCCCGTTCTTCGGAGGAGGAAGGTCGGGAACCGCACCCGCACAGGAAGGGCACTACCCGGTTCAGGAGCGACAACATCCTGCCGGCAACGCAAATACCCACCGGGCAGCAACTCTGGTCGTCAACGGCCTTCCTCCTTCCGGCTGCCTACCCTTGTTTCCGATTCCGCACTGTCACGGCTGCAAAAAATCTCGATGTCGGAGCGAAGCTCGAACAACGAAACGCTGGGGTGCATCCCCGATGAAATAGAATGGATAGCACGTGACTAGGGTGACGGTGGGCACCGTCTGGTCTTGAAGGACAGAAGCATCTCTGGGGCGGACAATCTTTTTGAAATCGACAAGGTAGGTGTCGGTTTCGAGACGTGTATCGACTTCAATGGTGTCACCCACTTGGATGTCCTTAAGGGCGCGGAAAAAGCCATCGCGGTGACCAGCGATCGCTACATTGCCGTCACCGCCAAGTTCGGCGGTTCCGGCAATTCTGCCGAGACCGCGATTCAGAGTCACATGGTCGGTCCCGTCGAACACTGGAGCCTTCAGACCAATACTATGAATGTTGAGGACTGCGATTGGCGGTTCGTTCTTCACAGCGAGAGCCGAACGATATGCCTTGATCCTCGGTTTTGCCCAACGACTGAAGTCCACGTTCTCGTCAGCGCCACTCCAGACGTTATCGGTTGCACGGGCGGCGCGGGTTTCGCGTAATTCCTCCAGAGCGATGCGGGAAACCAGCAACGAGTGCAAGTGCGCGCCCACATAAAATCCGAGCAAACCGATGCCAATAAGGAGAAGGTACGATTCGGCAGACGCCGAGCGCACAAACACCGG
>Ga0123356_10008229_pt1 | contig 10379 bp, 14 predicted proteins | sample TergutEmb28metaG_2_FD_92546 | JGI IMG/M metagenome (GOLD analysis project Ga0123356, IMG submission 92546) | Embiratermes neotenicus P3 segment gut microbial communities from Petit-Saut dam, French Guiana - Emb289 P3 | ecosystem: Host-associated > Arthropoda: Insects > Digestive system > Gut ... | reverse complement strand
GTCCCAACGGGAAAAGCGGTAAGAAACATCGCCGATAAGCCCCACGGCTTTAAGGCAAAAGCGCGCCAAATCAAGGCACTCGTTAAACTGCTGTTCAAGCTGTGAGGGCATACACACAAGGTGTCCTTCACTTATGGTAAATTGCCTTACCCTTATCAGTCCGTGCATTTCGCCACTGCTTTCATTTCTGAAAAGCGTGCTTGTTTCGCCGTACTTAATGGGCAAATCTCTATATGATTTTAAGCCGTTATTATATATGGTATATTGATAAGGGCAAGTCATGGGGCGAAGCGCGTACACTTCGCTATCTTTCTTTTCGTCACCTATCACGAACATTCCGTCTTTGTAATGTTGCCAATGCCCCGAAACCTTATATAAATCACTCTTTGCCATAAGGGGGGTTTTGGTTAGCACATAACCGCGCTTTTCTTCCTCGTCTTCAATAAAGCGGGATAAGATTTTAAACACGGTTGCGCCTTTAGGCATAAGCAAAGGTAGCCCCTGCCCCACCCGTTCGTCAGTCATAAAATAATTTAATTCTCTGCCAAGTTTATTATGATCGCGCTGTTTTGCTTCTTCCACTTGAAGCAAATATTCCTCAAGGTGAAGTTTATTTTCATATGAAACGCCGTAAATGCGCGTAAGCATTTTATTCTTTTCGCTACCGCGCCAATATGCGCCAGTGAGTGCGGTTAGCTTAAAAGCCTTAATCGCACTTGTGTAAGGAACATGAGGCCCAGAGCATAAATCACAGAATTCGCCTTGCTTAAAAACTGAGATTTCTTCACCCTCAGGAATATCTTTAATAAGTTCGGTTTTATAAATTTCGCCTGCTTCTTTAAATAGCTTTAGCGCATCTTTGCGCGATAAGGATTCCTTTGAAATCTTCAAATTTTCCTTAACTATCTTTTTCATTTCGTCTTCAATTTTGCCTAAATCATTTTGCGTGATTTGGGTTTCAAAATCAAAGTCATAATAAAATCCGTTTGCTATCGCAGGGCCTATTGCAAGCTTAACCGTGGGGTAAAGCCGTTTAACCGCCTGCGCCAAAATGTGCGCACTGCTGTGCCAAAATGTTTTGCTTTCAAACTTTTCAAACTTGTTTTCCATATATAAATCTCTATTTTTTTAATTTTAACGGTTTGTTTTCCGCACTAATCCTCAATGTAAGTAATTTCGCCTTCGCCTAAATTTATAGGTAAGTACATATCCACATTCCCGCCACTTTGTTGATAAATGTGAGACGCGGAATTGTTTTTATAAGCTGTGCAATTTTTCACTTCAGGGCTTTTGCTTAGGGCAATATCCACTGGTTTATCGTCTTCCATAATAACTTCTATCTCATGCCCGAACTGAGAAACAAGCGGTTGAAAACTTATAAAGTTTGCATTCACCTCATTTAAAAACGCACCGCCGAACATCTTGCCCACAGCACCGCCAAGGTTTTTAAACATATATAAAGCGTAACCGCCACGCGCAAGTTCGGCTAAGCTATCCGCTGTTTTGTAAACTGCGATTACCGAAAAACCGCCCAAAACATATGAATTTTCAAGTTCTGAATTGCTTAACACGCCCACCAAGCCCCCTGCAAAGGATTCAAAGCCCCTAAGCCAAAGTTCAATTTCGCCCTCATAATCACAATCAGATATATGCGAAGAATTGATTGCATAGCCCGCAATTCCGCCCACGGTTACCGCGGAATCATAATCCGCACGAATATCAAAATCACGCTTAACGCTTGCGCTTAATAAATCCGCATTACTCATTAGCCCCGCAATTCCGCCCACAAGCGCACGGTTCAGCGCGAACAATTTAAATGCGCCGTTGCCTTCAACCTCAGCATTTTCCATATGGATATTATAACCTGCACCCAACAAACCGCCTGCAAAAATGTTATGCGCGGTAAGCGTGTAATTCGCAAAAACATATGCGTTTTCAAGCAAACTATCTCTTTCGTCTGCCAAATAGGTTGCGCCAATCGGCTTTACCGTGCCTGTTACCGCACCTGCGTAAGTATTCAAATGCGCAAACACAAAGGTGCTTCCGAACCTAACGGCATCAGTGTTTGTAAGCGAAAATTCGCCTGCCACACTCTTGATTTCTGCCTTGCCGAAGCATGCGCCAAATATTCCGCCTGCGTAAAGCGCATCTTTTGCTTCGTCTGTTTCGGGTTCGCGTTCGCTTTCAGTTTCGGGTACAATGTGCATTCTTGTATCAAAAGTTATGTTCTCTGCTTTCACGCTTCCGTACGCCATTCCCGCCAAACCGCCTGCAAAAACGGTGGTTGCAAACTGCGCAAACTTAATATCAACTTCTATATTGATATTATTAAATTCCGCGTTATACGCATATCCGAAAATGCCGAATGCACTGCGGTACAAAGGCAGGTAATCATATGAATTTTGAATCAAACGAATTGTTTTATTACTGCCCTCGCTTTTCAGCTTTCCTCTGAAAGAATTTTCAATGCTTCCGCCAATCGGTGTCCATTCGTCTGCCTCAAAGGTTAAATCGTTCTTTAACACAAATGTGTAATTCTTATACCGTTCGCCCAAATAGTTTTTGATATTTAAAAAGTCTGCCTCTGTTTCAACCCCTATTTCCTTTGCAGGTAAAACGCCACCGCCCTCATTTGCACACGCAAACAGCACCGCCACGCACAGCGAAAGGATTAGTATTATTGAAATTAGAAGTTTTTGTTTTTTCACTTTGTTTGTCTATTGGTTTTTTAATTAAGAATTCAGAATTCAGAATGCAGAATTATGGATTATTATATAATGAGATTTAGATTCCTTCATGTTTCTCGTTTATAGTTTCATGTTTCACTTTTCTCTTCCACCACTATGCCCTATAACCTATGCCCTATGCCCTCTCTTATCTATTTCTCAATAAAAGCCAAGAAATCCTTAAACACTTCTTCTCTGTTTATCTCATTAAGTATTTCGTGGCGTGCGCCGTCATACACCTTGTATCCCACTGCCGTAAGCCCCTTTGCAAGGTAAAAATCATATAGCCTTTTGGCAAGTTTCGCGTTGTTTGAAACTGGATCGTGCGAACCCACCGCAATAAGGATTTTGAAATCCTTAGGGATATTATCCGCATCTGCACCGTACATTGCCGTTACGCCGTTAAAGAAACTTTTGTAAAAACCAATGGTTAATGCGTAACCGCAGAATTCGTCTGATTCATATTTCGCCACTTCTTCCTTATCTCTTGAAAGCCACGCAAATTCTTGCCCTTGGCTTGCGAAAGGTTTATTATACGCACCGAAACTCATTTTGTTAATCATTTTGCCCGTCTTGTCAGTACCCACGCAGGTGGCTTGCGCATTTGCAATAAATTTGCCCACTTTCAAAAGCCCCGTTTTCATGTACGCAGTGCCTGAAAGAATTGCCCTATCCGCCTTATCGCTATAGAGTTCCAAAAACCTTTGAGAAACGAAACTGCCGTAACTATGCCCTATTATTATAGGTTTAAAACCATAAGTTTCCTTAGCATATTCCACCACGGTTTTTAAATCTTCCACCGTTTGCATAAAGCTATCGCCACAAACTTTGCCCTTTTCGCCCTCACAGTTATATTTATGCCCCCTGTGATCGTCTGCAAGAACCGCATAACCTTGCGCATTTAGAAACAAAGCGAACCTATCGTATCTTTCAGAATGTTCCGCCATGCCGTGGCTAATGCAAACCGCGCCTTTCTTTTCCTTAACTTCGTCCCAAACAGACACATTCATTTCCTTATTATCAAAGGTGGTTAATTTTATTGATTTCATAATATCCTCTCTTTAAGTCATATTTATTCGTGGAAACACCAAAAAATAGCTACCAACTCACGATTTGCCACTTTAAAGTGATTTCTTTATTATAATATTAGCACGCGCGCGCAGTTTTTGCAACACTAAGAAAGTAAACTATGTTAAAAAAGTTGACAAGCCCGCCGAACGCAGATATAATAATTACTAATCCGCAATTAAGCCTTAGCCTAATTGCCTCTAAAAACCCAATAAAGAAGTGTAGCTCAGCAGGTTAGAGCACCACCCTGATAAGGTGGGGGTCGGTGGTTCGAGTCCACTCACTTCTACCAGCAAAAGGGCTAAATCTTGAATAGATTTGGCCCTTTTGCAATGAAATTTTTCCTGCGGAAAGTGCTATTCTTTCAGAATGATATTGCCTGTTTGCAACAGGCAATGATATTTGCCCCGTTGGGGCAAGTGGTGGAAGAATTTTATATCATTATTTATTCGTTATTAACTTAAACTGCCTGTAGCATTTTGTTGCGGTTTTAAAAAGAGTGAAATTAAATTTGTGAGAACCATAACAAGCGGTGCTATCAATGCAAGAAATACTGGCGAAACTATTATAGTGTATATCGGTAAACCTGTTCTGAGGATAGAATAAACTGCCACCAACGGCGGAACGCACAACATGATAATTGAGATTATGGATTCAACTGTTTTCTTTTTTTCAGCCCTTGCTTTATTTGCCAAACGGACACCAAGAAATACCGTGCTTCCGCAACCAAAAACTATCACAAAGCCTATTGCAATAAAAAACATTATACCAAAAGCATCAAGCGGTTCACCCTCGCCAAATATACCCCCACCGCTTACTATGATTAAAAAAACAGAAAACACTAAAGCACCGATAACAAACGCCCCAATACCCCAAAGTATCTGCAATATACCGCTAACTTTTTGCATTTTTACCCTGTCCACATTTCACCCATCACTCAAATTATACCACATTTTTTCAAAACTGCATAAACGAAAACTCAAGCCCGCAACCAATCCGCCAAACTTCGGTCATTAAACGCGTCCCCATGACCACCGCCCGATTTCCGTTGCCATTCGCCGTGTCCTCCCCGTATTTGTGCATAAAAAAAGCGACCTTGTTAAAAGTCGCTTAATTTCTTTTGCTTTAACAACTGCTGCTATCTTTGCACTGACATATAAAATAGTTGCATCTATGGCATCGCTCCTCCGAATTATTTATTCTATACCCATAGTTAGAATTACTCCCGCTAATATTGGGCTTGGGGTCATGAGAAGTGGCTCTGTGCAAATCCCCTAGTCCTTGGTTCCATGTTGAACTTCTAGGGTCGCTTGTCCCTATGTCAAAAGTGTGTTTATGGCTACCATGGTCTACTGTTATCTTAACAGAACCCTTATCGTCAGGCTCGGTTCGATAATTTCGGTTGTTTTTATTATCAAAATAGTTGCTCATACTAACCTCCTATCTTCCAAATTCCACTTTCTTCGCTAATTCATACATTGCATCGCTGACTATAACTTTTTGAGTATCATAGCCGCATTTATTGCATTTTCCTGGCGACAATTGTATGTGTTTGCATTTTTTACATTCTGCTACGCTTGGCATAAGTACCTCCATAAAACTTTTAGACATAGTTATTATACTATATTATATTCGGCGGAAAGCAGAATGTTCCAATATTTACCATATTTTTACTTGTTTCATGTTTTTCCTCAAACCTCCGCGCCGCTCGGGCGTCAAGCCCTTTGAGTTTCCGCACCGTCCGTGCCATAAGGCGACGCGACTTTATTTTGCTTGTGTCGTTTTCAAAACATTTGCTATTTTTGCGTAGAGCGTTCCATCGGGCGCGTTGCCCTCGCCTTGTCTTTCATTATGTCGTTGTATTTGCAAGTTAAGCTAAAAGGAACACAAACCCCGCAACCAATCCGCCAAACCTCGGTCATTAAACGCGTCCCCATGACATCCCCATGACACCATGACATTAAACGCGTCCCCATGACACATGACATGACATAAACGCGTCCAAAAGTGGCTTGGGCATTCGCGTCTTGAAACAACCGCCAATATTTACACCCACATTCAAACCGATTTTGAACTATCCGAGGCTGAGAAATACAAGCCCACAATTTCACCTTAAGGTGCGACACCCTTTTGCACTTTTAACCATTCCGAAAAGGGTTTCACAAAAGCATGAAAACAAGCAAAAAACCGCCAAAACGGCGGTTTTCTTACATTTTTGGTGGAGATAATCAGATTCGAACTGATGACCCCCTGCTTGCAAAGCGTATTTCATAATTTAATCCCTGTATCCCCACCGCGTCCGCGGTTAGGTTCGGCGAATGCGTAGCATTGGGCGGAACGCGGTGGGGGATAAAAACATAAAACCCCAAGCCGTGCGTGAGCAATATTATTTCCCCAAAACCTCGTCAATTCTCTTTTGTATATATCCCTCTTGGTTCTCGTAGTTAGTCCAAAATGTAATTAGCGGTATATCTGCCTGCTTGCAAATTTCCCTTACTTTCATATCCCTTTCTATCCTGCCCCTCTCGTTATGCGTCTTATCGTTCAACTCAATCAATGCTAATACCTTAAAACTTCTATCAAAAACCCCAAAATCAATATTCCTATACAATTCGTTTTGATACCTACTATCACTAATTTTACCAATAACACTCGCTAAGTTAACTTGTGGTTGTACAATATACCTTGCCGAATATATCCTTAATAACTTATTATAGAAATTCATTTCGCAATCCGACATTAAGGACCGTTTCGCAACATATGCAGTCTGCCCCTTAACTCTACTTGTTATTGTAATAATAGGTGCTACTTCTTTCCTTACCCCTTTCCTTGCCCCCTTTTTCTTATACCCAAACAATAAACATGACATTGTAATTACTTCCCCCTTTTTTCTTTATGTGATAATTTTGTGCCGTTACTTTCGTACTTAAAATCAAACCCAAATTCTTCACACCCTAATAACTCGTCCGTTGTAACTTCAAAGTATTTGGCTATTAGCTTTATATCTCTAATGCTGGGTTCTCTTATATCTGTTTCCCAATTCCCCACGGCTTGCCTTGAAATTCCTATTGCTTTTGCAAGTTGTCCTTGGCTAATTCCCTTTTCTTTTCTCAATTCTTTTAGCTTTTTCCCTAACATAAAAAAATTATATAACAAAAATGCCACAAAGTGTTGACAAGCCACAATCTGTGGCATATACTATTATCAAAATGCCACATAATGTGGCTTATGAGGTGTCAATATGTTTTGGATTACAGTAAATAAAGGTTCGGAAACTTTTAGCTAAGTTCATGGCGGTACATTTCGTTCCGCGACACTTTGGGCAAGACGACTTTATAAAATCTACAATCCTATATCTGTAATAATTTATGATTATTATTCCAATGAACACCTTGCCACACTTAGCCATGACGGTTGGTATCATTCCAAAAAGCTATAACCCCGATAGTAAAAAATTAAAACAAGGGGAAAGGATATAAAAAAAATGAACAACACCACTCAAAAACCAATTCTTGGCATTCTGTTCCGCCAAAGCGGAACTTCTAACAAGGGCTTACCTTATGACTTGCTTTTTACTTATTGCAATGTCAATGGCAAAGCTAAACGGCTTACCATAGCAACGGACTTTCTAAGTAAAGATTTGCTTTTGGATTATGCTACCGATTATGTTTCTTATATGTCGCAACCTGCGGAAAAAGGGGGTGAAAATAAATGATTACACAATTATGGGCTGTTATTCAAAGCGTTATAGTTGGTTTTTTCGGCGCAATCGGAAGTTCTGTTGAGGGTGCTATAGAAATCTTCTATAACGAAACAGGCGGATTCACCGTTGCGGGGCAATTCCTCTTAGTTGCTTTCGGTGTTGGCATTGCTTTCTTCGGCATTCGCCTTGTTACCTCTCTTGTTCGCATAAAAAGCAAATAAGCTTTTGCGGATTAGTGGGTTACCGCATTAAAAACAATCCACTACCGTTATGAGAAAGTTAATTCTTATTTTATTTTTAATAATTTCCTTCGTTTGCGCCGTTGCCGTTCCTGCCCTTACCGCCAATGCGGTTTCGGCATATAACGGCATGGTGCTTTCCCAACCTTATAACTTAGGTGATTTGCGCGTTCCTGACGGCTCAACTTATGTTTTTGATAGGCGCAATAATGTTGATCTTTCTATTGTTCCCTCTTTTAGCTTTAAAACTGATAGAGTTTTAGACACTTTGCCCCCTTATGGTAGTGTTTATATGGTTTCCGTTACTCATTGGGCTACTTCAAATAACGATAGCTATATTGATTATTATTTTTCTCTCGCGCATGTCCATTCCTCCCCCTTTAGTAATGGTACGGGAATTAGTGGCGGTCAAGGTCGTTTAGGTTGGCGAAATTCTTCCGCTTCTTTTGCTTTAGGTACTCACGAAACATATTTTGGTGTTCCCTCTGGTGGCTCTAATCAAAATATTCCGCATGTCGCCGTTAGTTTTGGTAATGTTGAACATAGAATTCTTATCCCTAAAAGCAACTTTAATACTTTTAGCTTCATAAGTAAATATGGTGGTGTAAGTACACCAAGCAGTGGCAATTTTGCATATTTCGGCTTGCCTGTAATTCCTAAATCTTTACCCTCTATTTCCGAACTTGATGTTCTTATTAAACCTATGTTCAACCATTCCGAAGCTATACTTTCTATTTTATCCCAAATCACTCATGACGGCATTTATTTTTTTACAGATAATGGCGAATATCTTGATTATATAATCCCCGAGGTGTCTTGGGCTTGGTTGGGTTCCAACCCACAATCTATGCAACTTGAACCTTGGCAAATCGTTTACAATCGTTTTTTTACTGACGCTAATATTCCCACTGTTTCCTCTTATTTTCCTATATTGCCACAAACTACCGTTCACCTTGGTTCTAATCGGCTTAATATTACTTCTGTTTCTGTTGATTTGGCTACTAATGATTTTGTTACTTATAATTTTAATCGTTCTATTTTTATAGATTCTAATCCTGTTAATGCTTACAGGCTTAGTGCAAGCGGTGGGCTTTATCTTATTTCTAATGCTTTTCTCACTGACAAAAGAATTACCAACCATTACACCTTAACCCTTGGGGACTTAGGCGGTTTATTCTCTGCCCTTGGTGGCGTCTTTAGTGGCATTGCCGATATTCTCGCAATTGAAATTTGGGGGTTGCCTCTTGCACTTTTGCTTGTAATTCCCCTTATTGTTCCTATCTTAGTTGTTACTATCAAGCTAATACGAGGGTAATATGGATTTTCTTTTATGGCTTGTAAACGCTTTCATATCTTTTATGCACACGGCTTACAATAGCTTTCGCTTCATTCTTGACGCTTTCTTTTGGATTCTTAACCGATTCCAAGACTTGTTTAGCCTATTCAGTCAAATATTCAATTCACTTGGTTCTTTTTGGAACACGCTAATAAATTGGTTTACTTAAAAAAGAGGTATATATGCAATCAATCTTCACTATCTTTTATGACTTTTGGGCTATGGTATTAGCCCCTTATGATTTAGCTTTAGGGCAAGTGTATTTAGATTGGCTTAGCCATGTTACATTTACCCTTTCGCTATGCTGTGCCATAGGCATAATATTTGCCTTTGGTAGGGCAATATTTTCCCTTTTCCGTATAAATAACCGCAGGCGGTGAAATTATGATTGGTGTTTTATTTTTGTTAATTCTCGGATTTTTTATAATCCGCACTATAATAATAGGCTTTGCACACCGTTCCGCTATCCTTAGTGAGTTCCGTGGCGGTAATGTCATAGTTTTCGGCAGAAAAGGCAAAGGCAAAGACTTGCTATTCCAATATGTCATAAACGCACGCAAAGAAAAGTGCTATAGCAACATAACTTACGGCAAGCGTTCGGAACTGTTTGACTTGGGCAACCTTGATTGCGGACTTAATACCTACGAAAATGTGCTTGACGGCAATATAATTCCCTTTAAACCGCCTTTCGCCGAGAACCGCGATTTTTATGTATCCGAGGCAGGTATACAGTTGCCCTGCCAATATGATCACATATTGAATAAAAAATACCCTTCAATGCCCTTAATATACGCTTTAAGCCGTCATATCTACCGCGCTAATGTTCATTGCAATATGCAGGGCGCAACTCGTATGTGGAAGTTACTAAGAGAACAGGCAGATAGCTTTATACAGGTTCGCGGTAGGATTAATTTGTTTCTTTTCTTTATTATTCGTGGCACTATCTACCTAAATGAAAATGACGCCAAAGCTGAACGGCGCGCAATTCCTAAGCCTTTTTTCCGTAGAAAAAAATACATAGAATATAACTATTCCGTGGGTGAACCTCGTGATTTTTGGTTAATTCTTCCAAGACGAAAGATTTATTACGATACAAGGTATTACAAGCGCGTTTTTGTTGAGGGTGCAGACATTCCTAAGGAAAAGCTCAAACGCAAAAGAATCCGCAAATCAAAGCCCACAAACGCAAATCAAAGCAAGCTAAATACGCAACCTTAGGGGCAAAACCGATTCAGTGAGGTTTTAACCATGGCGCGTTATAGCCATTACAGCAGGGAAACTCTATCGTAGCATTTAATAGAGGACAT
>Ga0123356_10008228_pt1 | contig 10379 bp, 10 predicted proteins | sample TergutEmb28metaG_2_FD_92546 | JGI IMG/M metagenome (GOLD analysis project Ga0123356, IMG submission 92546) | Embiratermes neotenicus P3 segment gut microbial communities from Petit-Saut dam, French Guiana - Emb289 P3 | ecosystem: Host-associated > Arthropoda: Insects > Digestive system > Gut ... | reverse complement strand
GTGAGGGGCTTTTCGAAGAAGTGGGTGGCCCAGGGGTTGTCGTTGTAGCGGTCGATGCGGCGATAGCCGGTCCGCTCGTACATGGTGATCGCCTCGGTGAGCGCCCCGTTGGTGTCCAGCCGGAGGGTGCCGTGGCCGAGCGCGCGGGCCTGGTCTTCCAGGTAGCGGAGCAGGCGCGAGCCGAGGCCGGCGCCGCGCCAGTCGTCGTGCACCCACATCCGCTTCAGTTCACCGACGCCGGCGGCGATCGTCTGCAGGCCGCCGCACGCCACCGGATCTCCGTCCGATACCGCCACGACGAACAGACCGGCTGGCGGGACAAGCAGCGCCGCGTCCTTGTCCGCCTCACCCGCGGGGTCGAAGCCGAAGCGGCGGCCGATTTCGGCGAAGTACCTTCCGACGACCTCCCGGGCCACGGGTGAAGTCGGGTCGGCCGGCTCGAACGTCACCGTCGCCGCGCGGACCAGCAGGTCGGCGTCGGCTAGCGCTCTGGCCAGTCGCTCTCGCTGCCGCGGCGTGAGGGGGTCGACGAGCAGCCGGGCCTGGTCATCGGAGCGGCGCTCGAGTTCAGTCCAGCGGTCGCGGCCCGTCTCGGTCAGGGAGACGAGGCGGCGGCGCCGGTCATCGGGATCGGGCGTCACCTCGATGAGGCCGTCCCGCTCCAGCCTGCGCAGCAGGCGGCTGAGGTAGCCCGAGTCCAAGCCCAGCCGCGAGCGCAGTGCCTGCGCCGTCGCGGGGGCCGCGCCAATCTCGAAAAGCAGCCGGGCCGGGCCGAGCGGCATCCCCATACCGAGGAAGGAGTCCTCGAGCACGCCGATGCGCTGGGTGTAGGAGCGGTTGAAACGACGGACGACGGCTACCGGGTCGGACATAATCTCTGACTTTAGTCAGGTAAATGTCCTGCGCGCAAATGGACGCCCGCGGTTCTTGTGGCCGTCCGGGTAAATCCGCCGGCGACGCTTGTCCCGCGGTCCACGGTCGGGGGGCGGGGGGTGGTGGGAGCCGCGGTAAGTTCCGGATGATGGTCTTACTCCGATGGCGACCCTAACCGTTCGGGGACAACCCGCAGAGGATGACACCGACATGATCATTAAGGACGAGCTCCAGCTCACCGAGGCCGTGCTCGAAGAGACGGGGCGTGCGGACGACCCTCGGTTCCGCGAGCTCGTGCAGGCGCTCATCCGCCATCTGCACGACTTCGCCCGCGAGGTCCGGCTGACCGAGGCGGAGTTCGACGCCAGCATCAACATCGTGGCCAGGCTCGGGCAGCTCACCACGCCGAGCCACAACGAGGTCCGGCTGATGGCCGGCAGTCTCGGCCTGTCGACGCTGGTCTGCCTGATGAACAACGGCACGGAAGAGCAGCCGACCTCGGCCAACCTGCTCGGCCCGTTCTGGCGCGCGGGCAGCCCGGTGATGCGCAACGGCGACTCGATCGTTCGTTCCCCCACCGAGGGACCGCCGCTGTACTTCACCGGCACGGTCACAGACACGTCGGGGAACCCCGTGGCCGGGGCCGAGGTCGACGTCTGGCATGCCTCCCCGATCGGCCTGTATGAGAACCAGGACCCGGAACAGGCCGAATGGAATCTGCGCGGCAAGTTCTACACCGACTCCTCGGGAGTCTTCTCCTTCCGCAGCGTCAAGCCGTCGGGCTACCCGGTGCCGATGGGCGGGCCCGTCGGCGACCTGCTCAGGGCGCTCAAGCGGCACCCGTTCCGGCCGGCGCATGTGCACGCGCTCGTCTACAAGCCCGGCTACAAGACGATCACGTCGCAGATCTACAGCCACGACGATCCCATGCTCGACACCGACGCGCAGTTCGGCGTCACCGGGCCGCTGATCGCGTCATACGTGCTGCACGAGAGCGAGCCGGCGCCCGATCCCGATGTGCACGAACCGTGGTACACCCTCGACTACACCTTCACCGTCGAACCGGGCGAGGCCTGGCTGCCCACGCCGCCGGTGTCGGCGAAGTCCGAGACGCAGGCCGAGGGGCAGGTCGCGGCGCAGGCGGCGGCCCGCGCCGCGCAAGGGGCGCAGGCCGCGAACGGGGAGAACGCGTAGATGAGCGAGGCGAGGCAGCACGCCGGCTGTGATCTGTCGGCCGAGGGCATGACGGCCTGGATCAACGACTACTTCGCCGCGTGCAACTCCGGTGACGTGGCCCGGATCGCCGCCTACTTCGAGCCGGACGGCGTGCACTACTTCCCGCCCGGCATGTACGCCGGGCCGTTCCGCGGCGCGCGCACGATCGGCGAGCGGTGGCACGCCGCAGTGACCAACGGCGGTTCGTACTGGACGGTGGACCAGGTGATCACCGACCCGGCAACGCGCCGCGCCGTCATCGAATGGACGCACTTCAAGCGCAAGGCCGGGATCATGCTGCGCGGCGATGAGTGGTACAAGTTCAGCGAGCGCGGGCTGATCGCGGAAATCCGTGCGTACTACGCCTCGCCGCAGGACCCGAGCCTGCAGGTGCTGGAGATCGCCGGGTACGACTACGCCGGGCTCGGCTACCCGCTGTCCGCTCCCCCGCTGGACGCCGCTCCGGACGCGCCGCTGGACGAGTCGTGACGCACGAGGTCCGGCGCATCCTGCTCGGCGGGGCGCCGGCGGAGATGACGGTGCGCGGTGACCTCCTCGTCGCCGCCGACGGCCGGACGGTGCCGGCGAGCGACGCGATCCACCTGCCGCCGTGCGAGCCGTCCAAGATCATCTGCGTTCACCTGAACTACCAGAACCGGATCGACGAGCTGAACACGGTAGGACCGCCGGCCCCCAACTACTTCTTCAAGCCGCCGTCGTCGCTCAACTCCCACAGGGGCGTGGTGATCAGGCCGCGCGGCTGCCGGTTCCTCAACTACGAGGGCGAGGTCGCCATCGTCATCGGCCGCACCGCCCGCAACGTCCGCGTCGCCGACGCGCTCGGCTACGTGGCCGGCTACAGCCTCGCCAACGACTTCGCGATCCACGACTTCCGGCACGCCGACCGCGGTTCCATGCTCCGGGTGAAGGGGGCCGACACGCTCGCGCCGCTGGGGCCCGGCCTGGTGCGCGGCTGGACCCCTGGCGACCAGGTGCTGCGGACGCGGGTCAACGGTGAGATCGTGCAGGAATCCAGCCTGCGCGGCATGGTCTTCTCGATGGCCTACGTGGTCGCCGACCTGGCCCGGATGATGACGCTGGTGCCCGGTGACGTGATCTTCAGCGGCACCCCCGCGAACTCCCGGCCAGTCGAGCCGGGCGACGTGGTCACCGTCGAATGCGACGGGCTCGGCGTCCTGGAGAACCGGATCGCCGAGGGCGAGCACGACATCAGCGACGAGGCAGGCTGGATGCCCGAGTCAAGCGACAAGGCACTCGGCGTCGCCCTCGGTATCCAGCTGCGGGAGTGACGCGCGGCCCAGAAGCGGGCGAGCACGAGCGCGTCTGCCGCGTCGAATGACACCGATTTGATGACACTGGCCATACCTGGAGACGTTAACGTCGGTCATGCTCTCGGAGGAGACCGTTCGCCAGTCCTGGAGCGGTTTCAGGGCCGGAGAGGACAACGGGAAGGGCCTGGAAGACACCCGGCATTTCCTCGGCCGTGTCCCAAGGCCGACCCCAGGTTCAACACGCTAGGGTCGTTGATTACAGTGCGGTCTACATAGCCAATGATCGGCCCCCGGGACGGCCAAACGTGATCAGATTGGTCCAACCGAAAATTCCGGGCGGGGGACGTACAGGAGGACTGAAATGACTTACGAGAGCTCTACCGGTGCTGGCCGGTCCACTGGCAAGACGGCAGCGGTGGCGATCCTGGTGATCATTGCCATTCTGGCGATCGTCGCGGGAGCCATCTACTTCGCCGAGCCGGCCAAGTCGCTGCCGAGCGTGCTGGGGACCATCACCTCGCCGGCGTCGAGGGCGAATGAGCACCGCACCCTGCGGGGCATCATCTCCCTCGTGGTTGCCGCAGTGCTCCTGGTGGCTGCCTGGTTCACCGCCAGGATGGGCCGTTCTTCGCGGTAAGGCTGGCCAGCTAACGCTTTGCCCTGAGCCGGCGGACGGCACAGACGCAGCGGCCGCCAGAACCCGCACTCGCGGACGAACTCCACCGCCGCCGTGGTGACAGCTACGGCGGCGGCTGCGGGGTGACGCCGAGGTGCGGGACTCGGCTCGCTGCTGAGATTGCCGTCCATCGGCCAGCTGCGGGTTGCTCCGGCGCTTGAAACCCCTTTTATCCCGAACGAACTTCGGTTTCCACCCCTCCCGCCGCCTCTTGGGCCAGCGACGGGACGGCGTGCTGGTGAAACTGAACATCACCAAGCCCGCGCTGTGCTGCATGCCGATCGAGTCTTGCTTCGGCCGAGACGCCTGGATGTAGGTTCCTGTAGCGGCACTTCTTGCTGTTACTGTCCGCTGACCGGACCAGGCGACCGGTCGCGACGGCCGAGAAACTGGATGAATTCGCCGCCCTCGCGCAGTCGCCTGGTGAGCATGGACGGGTGGCGGAGCATTTCCGCGGACATCTCGGCGATCTTCGGCGCCCTGAAGTAGAACCGCTTGTAGAAGGCATCCACCGAGTCGAGGATCTCGGTGTGCCCGAGGCCCGGGTAGTCCAGCGCGGCCAGTTGCGTGCCGGACTGGCTGACCAGGGTCGCGCCGCCATCGTCGGGCGGGAGCCAGCCGTTCTCCTTCGCCTGCCGGTAGAGCTCGGTGCCCGGGTAGGGAGCCGCGACGGAGACCTGGATGGTATGCGGGTTGACCTCACGCGCGAACGTGATCGTCTCCTGGATGGTCTCCTTCGTCTCGCCCGGCAGCCCGAGGATGAACGTGCCGTGGACCGTGATGCCCAGATCGCGGCAGTCAGCCGCGAACCGCTTGGCCCGCTCCACCCGCAGCCCCTTCTTGATGTTGATGAGGATCTGCTGGTTGCCCGACTCGTAGCCGACGAGCAGCAGCCGCAGCCCGTTGTCCCGCATGATCGCCAGGGTCTCGCGTGGCACGTTCGCCTTGGCGTTGCACGACCAGGTGATGCCGAGCTTGCCAAGCCCGATAGCGATCTCCTCCGCGCGGCGGCGGTCGTCGGTGAACGTGTCGTCGTCGAAGAACAGCTCCCTCATCTGCGGGAACAGCTCTTTCGCGAGGGCCGCCTCGGCCAGCACGCTGGGCACGCTCCGGGTGCGGTAACGGTGCCCGCCTACGGTCTGCGGCCACAGGCAGAAGGTGCACCGCGACCGGCAGCCTCGCCCCGTGTAGAGAGACACGTAAGGGTGCAGCAGGTAGCCGATGTAGTAGTCCTCCACCCGCAGGTCCCGCTTGTAGACGGGGGTGACGAACGGTAGCTCGTCCATGTCCTCGAGGGTCGCCCTGTCGGCGTTGTGGACCACGCGCCCGTCCGCTGCCCGGTAGCTGAGTCCGTCCACTCCGGCGAGCGGGCGGCCCTCGGCCACCTCCGCGATCGTGAAGTCGAACTCCTCCCTGGCGACGAAGTCGATGGCGGGCGAGGCGAGCAGCGAGGCCTCGGGCTGCACCGCGACGGTGGGCCCCGCGAAGCCGATCAGCAGATCCCGGTTCGCAGCCTTGAGCGCCTCCGCGACTTTGACGTCACCAGCGAACGTGGGCGAACTCGTATAGAGGATCGCCAGCTCGCGCCCGGCCGCGAGGGGGACGATGTCCGCGAGCGTCTGGCCGGCCGGCGGCGCGTCGACGAGCAGACTGTCCGGCACCAGCGCGGCGGGCTGCGCGAGCCAGGTCGGGTACCAGTACGAGCGGATCTCGCGCTTGGCCTGGTACCGGGCCCCCGCCCCGCCGTCGAACCCCGCATACGACGGCGGGTTCAGGAAGAGGGTGCGCATGCTTCCTCCCTGCCTACCTCGATCTCCGTGTCTACCTCGATGCCGATCCGGGATAGCGCTGCGGCGAAGGCCGGCTCCCAGCGCGGCGGGCGCCCGCTGCTGACGGCGCCGGTCATGACGGCGCCGCCCGGGGTGTCCAGCATGGCGAGCGTGCTGTCCGCGATGTCGGCCGCCGCCGGTCCGCAGACCTCCGCGTCGCCCAGCTCGAGCTCATGCAGCAGGTTGTCCCGGCCGTGTCCTGGCATGACATCGAGCAGCAGCAGGCGGCGGCCCACCACCCGCGCCTCAGCGCAGGTCGCGGCGCCGGGCAGCGCGACGACAAGATCGGCCGCGGCCATCAGCGCCGGGACCTGGTTGGTGAAGCCGAAAGGGATCACCAGCGGCGTGGTCGCGCCGAGCTGGCGGAGTTCGCGCTCGACCGCCGCGTTCCGGCCGGCCACGGCGAGGACGTGCACCCCCGCGGCGGCGAGGGCGGCCGCTGCCCCGCGCAGCGGAGCGAACCCCCAGCCGCTGTCCATTAGCAGCGCGCAGCGGGCACTCTCCGGGATGCCAAGCGCCTGCCTGGCGGCGGCCTGGCCCGGCGCGTCATAGAAGGCGGCACGCACTGGCGGCGGGACGAGGGCTATCGGAGCCCGCGGCCGGAACCGGCGGACCGAGGCGGCGGCAGCCGGGGAGCTGACGCAGAAAAGGTCGGTGCCCTCATGTACCCATAGCTTGTGCACGGCGACGTCTGGGCAGTAGACGACCGAGCGGAAGTCAGGCGCCAGCGCGGCCCGCAGCCTGCCGTTCCCTAGCTTGGCCTGCTGCCGCAGCGTGGCGGCGGCTAGCGCGCCCGTCGCGAAGACGCTGAGCACGAGGTCGGCCGGCTCGCGGTCGAGTTCGGCGCGCAGCGCCGGGGCGCTGCGCGCCGCGCCAAGCTCCGCGAGCCGGGCGAGCCGGCCACCGGTACGCCACGAGGCGAAGTGCAGCCCGTCGTAGAGACCGGGGACGGTTATCAGCCGGTCGAACACCCGCTGTCCGGTGCGGGCTCCGAAGGAACCGAGCAGGGACAGGCTGTCGCGAGCGCGGACCTGCCACCCCCGCTGCTCGAGCAGGTCGCGGAAGGCCCGCACCGGCATCTCGTGCCCGAGACCGATCGGTCCCGACAGCAGCAGCGCCGCCTTGGTCATGCCGCCCGCCACCCGTTGCCGGCGTCCAGGCGCCGCTCAAGCAAGCGGTACAGCCCCGGAAAACTCCCCTTCAGCCGGGCCGGCCAGGAAAGCCAGCCCGGGATGACGACGGTGTCGCGGGAACGGTCGCTCACGGCCGCCGTGACGATCGCGTCAGCTACCAGCTGCGGGCTGATCAGGCGCGGAAACTCGCGCAGGTACGGAAGGTTGCGCCGCTCGAAGAAGGGGGTGTCCACCGCGCCGGGGAGCACGAGCGTCACCCCGATTCCCTCGGCTCGCAGCTCGGCCCGCAGGACGTCGGCGAGCATCCCGAGCCCCGCCTTCGTCGCCGAGTACCAGGCCTCGCCGGACACGCCCACCTGACCCGCGATCGACCCGACGAAGATGAGGCGCCCGCCCCCGGGCCGCAGGTACTCAAGCGCGGCGTGCGCCACATGCGCGGTCGCGCGGAGATTCACATCGAGCAGTGAGTCGATGTCCTCCTCCGTCATCTTGGCGAACGACCCCGACCAGCCCCCGCCAGCGTTGGAAACCACGACGTCGAGGGACCCGAGGGCCTGCGCCGCGTCCCGCACGACGCGCCGCGGACAGCCCGGTTCGCGCAGGTCGCCGGGGATGACCACACCGCCGGAGTCGCCCGCTACCCGGCGCAGCGCCGCGCAATCCCGGCCGGAGATCGCCACCCGCGCGCCGTGTGCCGCGAACGCGCGCGCGGTCGCCGCGCCGATGCCGCTGGACCCGCCGGTGATCAGCACGCTGGCCGGCTCCGCCGGCCGAGGCGCGGGTATCGCTCGGACCCGAGCGCGCGCGGACGATAGCTGCTGGCCGCGACGCCGCCACCCGGTGCTCAGCAGGCTCATCACCCGTTCCGCCTCCGGCCCGCCAGGTCTTTCCTGTCGTCGCTAGCCAGTTCGCCGGGCGGGCCGTCCTCCGGCGCTTCCTCCGGAGCGGTGTCGGTGATCAGCGGGCTCCGGCTCAGCCCCCACACCCCGAGCACCAGCACGATCAGGCCAGCGGCCGCGGCCGCGAGGTCCACCGGTGCCGTCTGCAGGTGCTCACCGAACAGGAGGACGCCGAGCAGGACCGCCACGAAGGGGTCAAAGATGGTGAAGCCGGGCTGGGACGCAGCGAGCGGGCCCGCCGTCATCGCGTGCGAGGTCAGCAGCATCGCCGCCGCTCCCGTGATCATCAGCACGTAGACCGACCAGGTGCTGAAGATCGCGGCCGGCCCGCCAGCGACGTGCGAACTCAGCTCCTTGATGACAGCGGCGACGAACCCCCAGGCGATCCCGGTCGCCACGCCAAGGCAGGCAGCGCGCCGCGAGCACCGCCCGTGGCCCGCGAGGGCGACGGCGATCGCCACGGCCGCGGCGATCACGACGCCCGCCAGCCACCATAGGCCGGCGGGCGCGTGCCCGCGGCCTCCTGACGGGGATGCCGCGCGCAGGAACACGCTGACGCCAACGGACATGGCAACGGCGGACAGCCAGTCACGCCAGCGGACTGGCGTCCGGCCATTTCCGGCCGCACCGGCCCTGCCGGACCGTCCGCCGCTGCTCAGCAACGCCAGGTAGCCGAAGACGAAAAGGAGCTCCACCGCCAGGATCGGCTGAACGAGCGACAGCGGGCCGAAGCGCAAGGCGGTGACCTGGAGCACGAAGCCCGCGACCATGGCGGCGAAGCCGAGCAGCCACACCGGCTGCGCGGCGAGCCTGAACACCAGCAAGGCGTCGAAGCCGTGCGCAAGCTCAGGGTGCCGCTGCTCCTGGTGCCGCTGTTCGAGGTGCCGGGCGCCGAGCCGTTGGCACACCGAGGATGTCGCGGTACAGAGGCTTGCGGCAAGAGACAGGATTACTGCCAGTTCCATCCGCGCGCAACTCTGCTTTCCAGACCCTGACGGCACCGTGGTCCCGGGGTAGGACCCACGGCCACCGCCGCCACATCTCGATCATGTCACAACATTCAAGAACTTCTAAACTTCGAGGTGGTGAATGGAGTATGGCGATCAGCGGTCGAGGCGGGACTGGAGGTCGTCGAGGCGGGCGTGCAGCAGCGCGATCTCGGCGGCCAGCAGGGCGTACGGCGACTCCTCCGGCTCAGGCGGGGCGCCTGATCCGGGGCCGGGACCGGCCGCGGGCGGATCCGGTACGGTGACCCGGATGGGGCCATCGAGCAACGCGGCGAACTCGGCCAGCGTGAGCACCCGGCGGCCGGCGGCACAGCGACCGCAGACCGGGATGAGATGGCGCCAGCCGATCAGTCCGCTGCCCGCGTCGGCGAGCGAAGTCCCCGGGTTGCCGCAGCCGCAGATCGAATCCGCGATCGCCCGGACGCGCTGCCTGCTGTAGCGCAGGCCGCGCTCGTAGCGGATGTACCTGCCGGACGCCGCCACCTCAAGCAGCAGCGCCTGCCGGTTCTCCGTCGCGCACGACAGGTCCCGCGCGTCGGAGACAGCGTGCAGGCAGTAGAAACCGCAGCCGCACCAGCGGCGCGGCGGCGCGTGCCGCCGGTTCCACACGCAGGACGCGTCGGCGATCACGCCGTAGACACGGCTCGCGCCCATGGTCAAGCCCGCGAACCCGGTCCGGGTGCCGTCTGCTGACAGCACCGCGTGTGCCAGCTTGTACCCGGTGAACGGCTTGTCCGGGTGCTCACCGCGGCGCGGCGCGGACGCGTCGGCCGGGGACCGCCCCGGCGGCCAGGTCAGCACGCGCGCCGCCTGCTACGGGTGGCTCGCAGGCGAATCCGCCGACATCGTCAGCCGATGGTGACAGCCGGCTGCGGTGCGGGAGTCAGCTCGGTCCGTTCCGGCTGACTGGTTGTGAGCTCTTCCTCGAGCGTCCCGGTGATCGGGTCGCTCTCGGTGTCCTCGACGTAGCCTGCCGCCTGTTCCTTGCCCAGCCGCATGTCGGTACCTCCTTGCGTAGTGCTGTACCCCTTTCTGGGTCACTCCCACACCTTCCGTGCGGTATCGACCACCAGGTCCAGCTTGCGGCGCTGGTCATCGTGGGTGATGAGGTTGCCGAGCGAGCCGGACGCGAAGCCGCACTGCGGGCTGAGCGCAAGCTGACCGAGCGGGGCGTAGCCGGCGGCCTGATCGATGCGTCGCAGCAGCTCGTCCTGGTCCTCGAGCTCACCGGTCTTCGTGGTGACCAGGCCGAGGACGACCGTCGGGCCGGCCGGGAGGAACCGCAGCGGCTCAAAGCCGCCGGCCCGCTGCGTGTCGTATTCCAGCAGGAACCTGTCGACGGGGACCTCGTTCAGCAGGCGCTCCGCGACCGGCTCGTAGCTGCCCTGCGCCATCCATGAGCTGCGGTAGTTGCCCCGGCAGATGTGCATCCCGAACGTGACGGCCGGATGCTTC
>Ga0123356_10008227_pt1 | contig 10380 bp, 10 predicted proteins | sample TergutEmb28metaG_2_FD_92546 | JGI IMG/M metagenome (GOLD analysis project Ga0123356, IMG submission 92546) | Embiratermes neotenicus P3 segment gut microbial communities from Petit-Saut dam, French Guiana - Emb289 P3 | ecosystem: Host-associated > Arthropoda: Insects > Digestive system > Gut ... | reverse complement strand
CTTCAGCACCGCGTCTGAAAAGCTCGTCTATAACCCGGCTGACGGTCTTTTCATTTCCGGGAACAGCAGATGCCGAAATTATCACTCTGTCGCCTGATTTTATTTCAATTTGCTTGTGTCCTGAAAATGCAATTCTGTAAAGTGCACTCATAGGCTCGCCTTGGCTGCCGGTTGTAATTATTACAACTTTTTCCGGTGGGAGATTGTTTATTTTACTAAGCTCCATTACCAGACCATCCGGGATTTTAACACATCCGAGTTCGGTGGAAACACGTAATACATTCTCCATGCTTCTGCCGGTTATTGCCACACGTCTGCCGAATTTTGCGGCACAATCAAGAACCTGCTGAACACGATGTACGTTTGAAGCAAAGGTTGTTACGATTATTCTCTGAGTACAGCCGCGGAAAAGCTCCTCAAACCGCTCTCCGATTTTACTCTCAGACGTTGAGTAACCTTGTTTTTCCACGTTGGTAGAATCGGAAAGCAAAGCAAGAACTCCTCGCTTACCAAGCTCTCCGAACCGCGCCAAATCTATCATATCTCCCGAAACAGGTGTTGTGTCAACCTTAAAGTCGCCTGTATGTATAATAGTACCGGCAGGTGTTCTGATTGCTAGTGAAACTGTGTCGTGAATACTGTGATTTACATGAATCAGTTCAACCTTAAAGCATCCGAGCTTTATGATATCACCCGGCTTTTTCACCTCAAGCACCGCATTGTCAAGCAGACCATGCTCTGTAAGTTTAATTTCAGTCAGCCCTGCCGTCAACGCTGTTGCGTATATCGGCACATTTATCTCACGCATCACATACGGCAGCGCACCTATATGGTCTTCGTGTCCATGTGTTAAAACAACTCCGCGAATCTTTGATTTATTCTGGATAAGATAGGTTATATCCGGAATAACAACATCTATACCATACATGTCATCATCAGGAAATCCCAACCCGCAGTCAACGATAATTATATCCGCACCGTATTCATACACGGTGAGATTCTTGCCGATTTCGTTTAAACCGCCAAGTGACAGGATTTTTAATTTTTCAGCCATCTGGTTATTATCTCTCCTTTATCTTTAAGTGCGTTTGTGATATTGAAGGACTCACAAACAAGTCCTAAAGTTCACATTTCCATTCTGCCTTCAAGAGCCCGCATAAGAGTTGCGTCATCTACAAATTCCAGACTCCCGCCCATAGGTATACCGTATGCCAGACGCGTTACTTTAATGCCGAACGGCTGTAATAAACGCGATATATACCTTGCTGTTGTCTCTCCTTCGGTATCGGGATTTGTTGCCATAATTACTTCCGCTACACTTCCGTCGGAAACACGCTCAATCAGCTCTTTTATTTTTATATCATCGGGTCCGATATTATTCATCGGCGATATTACACCGTGAAGTACATGGTATCTCCCGCCGTACTCGTGTGAGCGCTCAATTGCAAGCACACCCTTAGGGTCCGGCACTACGCAAACAATACTTGAGTCACGTCTTGTATCTCTGCAAACCATACAAACCTCACCATCGGTAAGGTTCAAACAAATAGCACAGCATTCAACACTGTCTTTTGCATCGACTATTGCATCCGCAAACGATTTGGCTTCCTCATCGGGTAATGAAATCACAAAAAAAGCAAGCCTTTGCGCTGTCTTGCGACCGATACTCGGCAGTGCCGCAAATTTATCTATCAGGTTCTCCAATGCGGATGGGAAATAGTCCATGGCTTACTCCTTATATCCTTAAGGATTGCGCAGTTTTGCGATGTGAGCCGCTCTGTCGGCAGCATTAAATAAATCATTTCCCGCAACTAGAACACTTGCACCCGCTTTAATACACAGTTTTGCTGTTTCAGGGTTTATTCCACCGTCAACCTCAAGGTCACAGCTAAGCCCGCGGTCAATAATAGTATTGTGCAACTTCGCTATTTTCGGAAGCATTGCATCTATAAATTCCTGCCCTCCGTAACCGGGCTCAACGGTCATAATCAATATAAGATCAAGTGAGTCGATATACGGTAAAACGACATCTGTAGGAGTATCCGGCTTCACCGAAAGACCTGCTTTTTTCCCAAGCTTATGTATATAGCTTATCACCCTATGTATGCTGTCAGACGCTTCAGCTTCAACATGAAATGTAATAATATCCGCTCCCGCTTCCGCAAATCTGGTGATATAACGCGAAGGAGAATCAATCATAAGGTGAACATCCAAAACCATGTCCGTTACCTTTCGGACGGACTCAAGCACAGGAATACCGAATGAGATATTTGATACAAAACTCCCATCCATCACGTCAAAATGTAAGTAATCAGCCATACTCACACTTTTAATATCATCGCCGAGTTTTGTAAAATCCGCCGCAAGAATCGACGGAGCAATCTTTATCATTCGTATTCTCCGTGTAACCTTTTAATTCTTCATGAAAAATTCACTAGCTAATCATACAGTAAAGTAGTATAATAATCAAGCCAAATACATATAAGAACCGTGGAGATATCGTTTAAGTGATAGAAATTAAGAAAAAATCCGTAATACCCGTATATGGACTTGCTGTAGTATGGGTTTTATACTGTTTGTTTGCGCCGTTTACCGGTGCATTGAGTTTTGTCTGGCTTGTTGTTTTGGGTGCTCTCACTTTCATTGTATTATCGCTTATTTTCCCGGGCAAAACCGTAAGCATTGACGCAACGGAAAGTCCGCAGCGCACAGGTGACGAAAAACTCGACACATTACTTGCCGACGGTGAAAAATCTGTCGCTGAAATGCAAAAGTTACGTGATACAATATCAGATGGGGAAGTACACGAAAAGCTGGACAATCTTATAGATATTACAGACAAGATATTTAAAAAACTTCTTGTTGAGCCGGGAGTATATACGCAAGTCAAACGATTTGCCGATTTCTTCCTGCCTACAACAGTTAAACTGCTTAATTCGTACAGCAATTTAAGTCAAAGCGGTGTCGAAGGAGAGAATATTACAAGCACAAAAAACCGAATTGATGCTGCTCTTGCTACCTCACTTGAAAGCTACAGGAAGTTTTATGATTCTCTGTTTGAAAATCAGGCTCTTGACATCGAAACAGATATTACTGTTTTTGATACAATGTTAAAAAAAGAAGGCTTACTGGACCCCGATTTTGAAACAAAAACCGACAAAAACACAGATGATACAAATAATACCGAAACAATAATATAAGGAGATAAGAAGATGGCAGAATCTGAAGCAATGGAGTATGTACCAACCCTAACACTTGACCCCGATAGTGACAGCAGCTCGACAGCAATAGCAATTCCTGCTGCAAACGCACTTGAGCTGAGCCAGGACGAACCTGCGGGAGCAAAGCTTGATATAAGCCAGCTCAATGAAGAGGAGCAAAAGCAAGTCCGTGATTTCGCCGATAAAATCGACATCACAGACACAAACGCAGTCTTGACATATGGTGCGGCATCACAACGTAACATCGCAAACTTCTCTGAAAGTACACTTAAAAGTGTCCGCTCGAAGGACATGGGCGAGGTTGGCAAAATGCTGTCCGGTCTTGTTGTAGAGCTCAGAGGTTTTGGCGATGCCGGTGAAGGCAAAAGAGGTTTTTTAGGGCTGAGAAAGAAGATTACGAATAAAATCGCAACTTTAAAAGCGGAATACGCAAAGGTTTCCGTCAACGTTGACAAGATTTCCGATATGCTTGAAAAGCATCAGATTGTTTTACTTAAAGATGCGGCAACACTCGACAAAATGTATGATGTAAATCAGGCGTATTTTAAAGAGCTTACTATGTATATCCTTGCGGGAAAACAGAAGCTTGAAGAATGCAGAGACGTTGTACTGCCGGAGTTACACAAAAAGGCACAGGAATCGGGACAACCGGAGGATGCGCAAGCGGCTAATGATTACGCAAACATGATTAACCGTTTTGAAAAGAAGCTGCACGACCTTGAGCTGACCCGTATGATATCAATTCAAATGGCACCTCAAATCCGGCTTGTGCAGAATAATGATGTTTTAATGGTTGAAAAAATACAGACATCAATCGTAAACACAATCCCCTTATGGAAAAGTCAAATGGTGCTTGCCCTCGGTATGCACAATGCACAGCAGGCAATGCAGGCTCAGCGCCAAGTCACAGACATGACAAATGAGCTTCTCAACAAAAACGCCGAGATGCTTAAGACCGGAACAATAGAGATTGCAAAAGAGTCCGAGCGCGGAATTGTTGATATGGATACACTCGTAAATACAAACCGTATGCTCATAGATACGCTCGAGGATGTCCGCTCCATACAATCCGAAGGCACACAACGCAGAGCAGCCGCAGAGGTAGAACTCGGACGTATAGAAGGTGAACTGAAACAAAAACTCCTTGAATTGAGAGATAACAGATAACGTGAAGCTGCTTACCAACATGAAATTTGCTGTATCTGTTGCGGTGATTGTGATAATTGCCGCAACAGTATTTGCCGTGTTTAAATTCATTAACCGCCCGGCAGTTGATACTGTTGTAAGTGCACCAATCTCACCAATTGTAACAGCACCGCAACCGCCGTCCTCCGGCACAACAGAACCAACACTGCAAGATGTTGAATTTCTCATTATGGATGACCCCGGCTTGCTTTCTAATGTGACTCGCAGCGGTATATTATCCGCTAACATGAACCTTATGCAGCAAAGCTTTGGCGCCCAAATCGCTGTTTCAATTGTTGATAACTACAACGAGGATGATATAGGATGGTATGCTGAAAGCATTTTTACAGGCAACAGAATCGCAAATAACGGTATGCTTATATTATTGCTTACAGAAAGGCTTGACGGCTGGTTTGTAGTTGGTCCGGATATTACCAACATCTTTACGGACAGCATGGTGCAGCAATATTTAAACACCTACTTCTGGCCTGATGTAGATGAGCACAACTTTGATACTGCAGTAAAGAAAATAACGGATGCGCTATTTGCCTGGTACGCCGACAATTACAGTATTAATCAAGGTAACCAATTAACACTGCCTCAACCAACAATACAGCAACCTCCTTCCACTCCGCAAAGCGGCACAAGCACATTAACGGCAATTATAGTTTTTACTGTTATCTTTGGTCTGCTGATAATCATGATTATAGCAATGACTGCAACCGGTGACAGACGAAGGCACAGAATGTACTATACGCACATGGGTATGCCTATCCCGCGTTACCATTGGTGGTATATGTGGGGACCGCGGCCTTACAGAACATGGTATCGCACCACCTATCGCAACAACTTTTGGGGCGGCGGACCACGAGGTCCAAGAGGTCCCGGCGGCTTTGGCGGTGGCGGTCGCTCAGGCGGCGGCTTCGGCGGCGGTGGTCGCTCAGGCGGCGGCTTCGGCGGCGGTGGTCGCTCGGGCGGTGGCTTCGGCGGTGGCGGTCGTTCCGGTGGCGGCTTCGGCGGAGGTGGTCGTTCAGGCGGCGGCTTCGGCGGCGGTGGTCGTTCAGGCGGTGGCTTCGGTGGCGGCGGTCGCTCAGGCGGCGGCTTCGGTGGCGGCGGCAGACGATAAAACTTCTATAAACTCCTGAGAGCACACCCAAGTTCCTCAGCAGAAGAAAACCGCTCGGAAGGTTCGCTTCTCATTGACCGCTCAATAACTTTTAATATACCCTCCGAATACCCTTTCAGAGTTAAAATCAATGCAACATCGCCCGCTGCTACAGGCGGGCGTTTTCTTGTGAGAAAATGATACATTGTCGCTCCGAGACTGTAAATATCGGATAACTTCCAATCAATGCCATGTGTTCCGACACAGCTTGTGGAATGTACCCTCAAAGCCGGTTCTGTTTTGCAATCGCCGACAAGCAGCGCTGTTTCTATAAAATCGGAATATACATGCGTATTATCAATTGATAAACTCTTACACATTTTAAAGTATTCATATTGTTCGGGAGAAGCATATCCCATACTGCGGCTTATCACACCTGTGTTATTCCCGCTGACAAGAGCCGAGTTAAAATCTATCAGATATACATCTCCGTTAGTTGTCCGCATAATGTTGGAAGGCTTTATATCACGGTGGCAGACACCATTTTTATGAATCGCGTCCAAAGTCCATGCCAACTGCAAGTACCATTTAACAATTTGCGGTTCTGTAAAATGGCGTCCGACTCTTAGAAGCTTATCAAAGCTCACCCCGTCTATATATTCCATAACGGAGAAGCTCCGGTTTTCTTCAATAAAAAAATCAAGTACTTGAGGTATATGCATACTTTTTATGTTCTTAAGTGCCTCAACCTCGTTCCGATGCACTTCAACGGCTCCGTCGGAACAGTTTTTTATTACTTTTATCACCACATATTTGCGTAAGCGTTTATGCCACGCCATAAAAACCGCTCCGTTACCTCCCGAGCCGAGTTCTGCTTTTACGCGGTATGTTCGATTGATAAATGAACCTGCTTTAATTGACTTCCCATACATAATCGGCACCCGAGTTGCCAAACGACACACGGCAGCCCGTTTCAAGATTAATTGGTGTGTTCGGAGGCACTTTTTTATCATTTACATATGTCCCTGCGCTTGAGGAAAGATCAATAATTCTGTATTCGTTTGCGCTTTTTTCTATCACGGCATGGCGTCGGCTTACTGCTTTTGTTTTTTTATCGAACTCAAAGCTTGATTGTTTTTTTCCGATATTTGCATCGAAGCGGCCGATAGTAAATATTTCACCCTCTGCTATTAATACCTGAATCGATGGCGGTAAATTCGCGCGCCCGACAAATCTTAAGCCCGGTCCGTTTGATATAACCGGGACATTTTGCGTAATATCAATCATATCGGGTTGTCTGTTAACAATCGGTAAGGAGTCCCGGCGACCGACATTTTCCTGCTCAGACCCGTTTGAAAAAGCAGCTTTGTCCGGAGAGCTGTTTATAAATGCCCTTCTTCTTTTGCTTCTGCTGCCAAAAAACCTGTATCCACCGAATTCCTTCTCTTTTTTTCGCTGCTGCGAGGGAATATCAATGATTATATCCTCCGCGGTATCCTTTAGTGCTGCAGGTGATTCATTAACTTCCAATACCTCCATGTTTGGGCTGTAAGCAGCCTCGTTTTTATCCTCCTCAAGAATCTCCGCTTTAATCTCCTGTTTTATTTCCCGCTTATCATATCCCGTATCAGCCGAAGCCGCGTTGATAACCTCCGAATCTTCTGCAACATGGTCATTTATCATTTGTAAAAACTCTACAGGATTAAAATCCTTTATAATGGCACGCAGAGCTTTATTTTCCAAAACAGCGTCCGATACCATCATCATTTTAGATACCTCAACAGCCATTTCATAAAAAGCATCATGTCCAGAACACCCGTAGGCTGTCGGAATGTATACATAACGGACTGCTTTTTTATTTTTGTCATAATAAAGATACTCGGACTTGATTAAAAATGAACATGGATTCATAAACCAGTCTCCGCACTTAAGCAGCGGTTTTAATAAGCTTTGCCAAAGCTTGGCATATTCCCTCGGGGTTAAATCACCGGAGAAATAATGTAGCTTGCACAGCGTTCCGACTTTATATACAAACTCAATCTGTCCATCAGCATTTTTATAATGAAACGGAAGAATAAAGTCCGGACAATCTGCTTGAATAGTATTCAGCGCGTTTTGGTCTAATTCATTTTCAGGTATTCTTGCCACCAGATAAGTCCCTGTCAAAAAATCGCTTCTGCTTTGTATTTCGTAATTCATAAACTCACTCCCTTTTTGTACTCCAATAATGTTATAAACTGCCATCCTCTGTCCGTTAAAACAGGTGCGCTGCCGCCGGAAAAGCTTTTTGCTTCTAAAAATACCGCATCAATAACGATATTTCCCTGCAAACCGACATATCCCCATAGCTCGCCGAGCTTAACCGCTGCTAAATGCTGTCCGAACGATAGTGCATCATCAAATATAAATGGCAAAACCTCAACACCGTCCGTATCCGTAAATCCCCATTTACCATTTAACTTCACTGCCGCAAAGCCTTCATCCGTAAACGGTTTAGCATCATCAAAAGTATATCCGGTAAAGCCACCGTTACTAAACAGATAGACTATACCGCCGTTGCGGACGAAAACGGCTCCTTGAGCATAACAGCGTCCAAGCTCATCCGTAATCACCTCGTCAAACTCCGCTGTAATAAGCCATTCGTTATTTATATCTATAACTCCCCATCTGCCGTTAACTTTTGCCGCCGCATACCCTCCCGAATACATTCCTATATCTTCAAAAAGACTTGTACCCAACTCAAATTCCTCTGTTGCCCTTCGCCAACTGCCATCAATAAACAGAGAAATACGATTTTCCGCAAGATTACCAAAGTCGCTGGTATTCTCGTTTGGCACCGCCAAGCGATTATTATCTCTGTCAACCGCATATATGCTGTTACCGTTTTTAACCACAGCCCGGTCTCTGCTGAATGTACTTATTTTATCGTATACGCAAGGAATAAGTATTGAGCCGTCTTCGTTTGCTATTCCCCATTTACCGTCGAGCTGAACCTGTATTGTCTTTTCAAATATGGCAGTAACACTCTCATACGACACCCTGCTTGTCTCGAAAGCATATCGTGAGCTTTCATAAAGACTGATAATTTCCGTGTCTCCGGTTCTTTTTATCCCGTTTTTAAGTATTTCCAGCGCCTCTTGTGTTTTTGAAATGCCCATAAAATAATTCGCTGCTTCAATAAAAAGATAAGGCTCCGCATCTCTCCTGCTAATCTGTTTTTCCAATAAGCTTGTGTATCTTCGAGAAAATCCCCGATTATCGATAAGAGCAATATATGCCTTTTTCAGCTCGCTCTCAGCCATTCTCGTAAACGATGCATCGTAGCCGGCGGCTTCTTCAAGTAACGGGACGGCACGGATATAGACTCCATCATTCATCAGTACGGATGCCTGTTCTATCAGAACAAGCTGCTTTTCGGCAGATGACTTAGAGTTCATCACAACAGCCCATGATAAAACCAATAGCGCAAGGCACCCCGCACCTATAATTATTCGAACATATTTTTTCATTACGGCATCTCCTGCAACACTTTTCAATTTTTCTCTAGGATAAAAAAAAGGTAATCATAATACCCGCAAATAAAAAAGGTACAAGCGGCATTTTATCTTTGCGTCCGATTTTCTTTAGTAAAATCAAAATCAATCCTGTAATTGCAGCAAGCACTGTACCGTAAAATATCGCAGGTACGGTTTTGGCAAACCCCAGATATAACCCCGCTGCAGCCATGAATTTAACATCGCCTCCGCCTAATCCCTTACGGCTGACAACGTATATAAGAAGAAATAAGCCTCCGCCCGTAAGTAACCCAAACACTGAATCGGCAAGCAAGCTTAATCCGCTTTCAATATCAAAATAAATCATTGGAGCTATCAGCAGCAGCCACCCGGACACCATTATCAAAACAAGAGTATTAGGAATTCTTTTTGTATTTATGTCGAAAACCATTGCAATGTAGCCGAGAAGAATAAGCAACGCGGAGCGAAACAGAGAAAAGGCTGATAATTCCACTGCGAATGCCACAAGCCATACAAACATGATAATCATAAATCCGGCGCAGTATATCGCTGCTTTATGTTCTTTAACTATCATCCTCTATACCCCTCTCCGCTGCCGCCCAGCCATGCTTTTGTTACGGCTGTCTGAGTTACCCTTAATGTCGGACCGAATGGAAGCTTCAGAGCTCCAAATGTATATTCAATATCATACTCCGCAGTCAGCTTCACGTTCCCGTTTCTGTCAACAATAATGCAATCACTTAAAAAGAAGTTTTCAACCCTTACACTTCCGAGATAATCATCACCGGACATATCTCCGTTTGCCAGATATCTGCCAACCAGCGGTTCAACCAATTGCGCGGTTGCCAAGCTGCGCAGCTCGCCCGCTCCGTAGTTTAAAAAGCTTTCTATTGTTGCTCTCGGGTCACCCGCCGCAGTTTCAATAGAGCTTAGTGTTCGATTACCGGAATTCGTATCAAATCCGGTTCCTTTTGAAAGCGATTCAATCCCTGTAAGAACAGAATTAATATTGTCACCGACAGCACTTGCTTTATTATCCGAAGACATCAATCCATCCGAGACTCCCGTAATGTAAAGCACGTAACTGTACATAGATAAAGTGTTTGCGGCTTGTGTCAAAGCATTATGAACACGCGCCTGAAGAGTCACTATATTCACAAGGCTTAAAATAGAGATAACAAGAAGCAAAAACGGAATAAAAGTCCCCACAGTCTCAACAACAATATAACCATTTTTATCTTTTAGCATTTTGTTTATCCTTTCTTGCCGGAGTTGCTGATGGGTGGCAGGCTTTTGGAGGTGCCCCTTAGTATCCTCTGTAATCAGTTACAGCAACAGGCATTGTTGACGGCAT
>Ga0123356_10008226_pt1 | contig 10381 bp, 8 predicted proteins | sample TergutEmb28metaG_2_FD_92546 | JGI IMG/M metagenome (GOLD analysis project Ga0123356, IMG submission 92546) | Embiratermes neotenicus P3 segment gut microbial communities from Petit-Saut dam, French Guiana - Emb289 P3 | ecosystem: Host-associated > Arthropoda: Insects > Digestive system > Gut ... | reverse complement strand
CTTTGACCACCTGACCGCGCATGGGATCGGGGGCGGCAGTAACGGCACATTCCAAAACAGCCGGATGCTCCATTAAAGCGCTTTCAACTTCAAAGGGACCAATGCGGTAGCCAGAGCATTTAATCACGTCATCGTTTCTACCGACAAACCACAGGTAGCCCTCACCGTCACGCCAGGCCATATCTCCAGTCCGGTAGGTTCCCCCGTACCAGGCAGCTTTGGTGACATTTTCGTCTTTCCAGTAACCGCGGAACACGCCGGGAGATTCTGACAGACCGATTTGTGTACCTTGCACACAATCCAGCTCGTACATATTTTTTCCCGCACGGGTAATACTCATATTCCCGACAATACCGTCATCACAGAGCTCGTCATTTTCATCCAGCAGTTTAATGTCGAATAACGGCGCTGGTTTACCCATGGAACCGGGCCGTACCGGCAGCCATTTGAACACCGCCGCCATTACCGAAGTTTCCGACTGGCCAAAACCTTCGCGAATTTCAAGACCGGTTAATGCCTTCAGCCGGTTGTACACTTCCGGGCTTAACGGTTCGCCTGCCACCGAAGTATGACGGATAAAGCTGAAGTCATAACCGGAAAGGTCTTCTTTTATCAGATAACGGAATATCGTAGCCGGCGCGCAGAACGTTGTCGGCCGCAGGCGTTGTATTGCGTCTAACATTCCCTTGGGTACAAATTTTTCCGTATCATATGCGCCAACGGTTGCGCCGCAGATCCACTGGCCGTATATTTTTCCCCAGGCAAATTTTGCCCAGCCGGAATCGGTTTGGGTCAGGTGGACGGTGTTATCTTCAACACAATGCCAGTATTTGGCGGTCACAATATGCCCCAGAGGCAGGCTGTGATTGTGCAGCACCATTTTGGGCATTCCGGTAGTGCCGGAAGAAAAATAAACCAGCATGGGTTCTTCGGTTGTGGTTGCAATGCGCTGGAAATTATCGCTTGCGTTTTCAATTGCGGCTTGCAAGTCGATATAAGCAGGATCAGACACCGCAGTGTCAGACACCGCGGTGTCTGACCCCGGCAGGTTTGTTTCCCACAAAACGGCAATGTGTTCCAGCTTGCCGCATAAGGGCCGGACAGCGGCTATATCCGTCAACAGGGCGGAATCCTCAACCGTAATGAGCATTTTTACATCGGCAATATTACAGCGGTATTCCAGGTCTTTTGCGGTAAGCTGATATGTGCCGGGAATACAGATCGCTCCGATTTTCATTAAAGCGCACATTAACACCCACACTTCGGGCCGCTGCTTGAGTATCAGCATGACCACATCGCCCTTTTGAATACCCAATGCACAAAGAGCATTCGCCGCTTTATCGGAAAGCCGTTTCATATCGGTAAAAGTAAATGATTTCATCTGCTCCGAATCATCGGTCCACAAGAGGGCGCATTTTTCCGGCTGCAACCGCGCCCATTCATCAACGACATCATAGGCAAAGTTAAAATTATCCGGCACATTGCAGCGATAGTTGGCATAAAAATCTTCGTAGCTGTCAAATTCAATTTGGGGACAATAACGTGAAAGTATTTCGCTCATAATTTTTTATTCCTGTATAATGGTGATAAATTGCGCGGTGCCGTTCACGGCGTTTTGGCCGTGGGGCAGTGACGCGTCAAAATAAATCGAATCCCCTGCGGCAAGAAGATACTCGGCCTTGCCGACACTTACCTTCATGGTGCCTTCAACCACAAAATTAAATTCCTGTCCGGAATGGGTAACCTGAGCCGCGGGAGGACGGGACGAATCCAGCAGCACCAACAGCGGCTCCATTGTTCTGCCCCTAAAGTTGTACGCCAGACTGGAAAATTCATAACCGGGATACCGTTCAATCTGCACACCCTTTCCCTTGCGGCATACAGCGGCGCTTTCCATGCGGGGAGATTCGCCGGTCATAAGCACCGTTACATCCGTACCAAGTTTAACGGCTATATTGTACAATACGCTGATGGGAATATCCTGCTCGCCGCTTTCGTACTTATTATACGTTTCAAAGGGGACATGAATATCGGCAGCCATATCCATCGCGCTAATCTCCATAATTTCCCGCAGTTCTTTAATTCTGCCGGGAATTTGGGCCAGGTTACTAACCTGCATGGTTTCGTTCATAATCCAGCTCCTTACATAAAATGTTTCCAGTTTTTACCGGTACTCCGGTCATTCCGGTCACGGACATCTACCGGTATTCGTACTGTTTCGTAACCGCGATATTCGCATCGGCCATCATTGACATGGATGCCTTTTATGCCATCATTACAAATGACCTTAACATAATCCGCAATGGTTTTCAATTTGGTTTCGACCAAAACGCCAAAAATCAGGCCTTCGTTGAATTGCTTAATACCGTGCATATCGGTACCGGCAGTGGCCGGCAGGCAGTTTTTCTGCGCATAACGCATTGCCAGCGCATCGTATGCCTGATCCTGAGTCGCATTTGCCGCTTCCACCGCATCAACACAGCCGGCGGAAAGGATGACCTGCCGTATATAGTGGTGCTGCCTGAACGGATGAGCCTGCACTACACAGCCACCTGCCTCTTTCACCGCATGATACTGTTCACCCCTGGTCCAGTTTCGCGCTTCGGGGTGTTCCAACAGCCATGCCTTGTCCAGCCCATATACCAGATAATCATCACAACTGTCAAAGGTTTCTTCCCACCCAAAAAACACATCAAAACCCTGCCGCTCTCCTTCGTTCAAAGCCTCTTCATAGCCCCGGCAAAACTGTTTAACCCATTCCTTCCAGGGAAGACCGCGGGGTATGGCCGTGTTTCCGTTATAAAAATGATCCGTTACGATAATTCCGGAATACCCCCTGTCCTGATAATGCCGTATATACTCCGACCCTTTTGAACTGGCGCAATCGCTTGCAAAAACGGTGTGAAGATGGGTCTCATATAAATAACTCACGATGCCTTATCCCTCATTTTTAAAATAAAGGAAATTGGGTATCTAGGCAAGCCAAAATTAAAAAAAATTAATTTTTTTTCAAAAAGACTAATGCATTTTGCGAGTTTTCGCCATATATAGGGTATCATAGGCAGAGTTATACGGTCTGTATACTGCCCATGACCGGCGGCTGTAGGCGGCCGGATCAAGCATTTGGAGATATGTTATGAACAACAATCTTAACAGCATTCTCATCGAAGGAAATCTGGTACGGGACTCGGCGCTCCGCACCACCCCCAAAGGAACATCAGTCTGCACTTTCAGTCTGGCTTCCAACCGCTTTTTCAGACAAGAGTCCGGCATGGAAAGGGAAGTGTCCTTTTTCGAGGTTGAGACATGGTCAAAATTGGCCGAAGTCTGTAACAGCCTGGGAAAAAAAGGGCGCGGAGTACGGGTAGTTGGCCGCCTGAAGCAGGACAGATGGACCGGCAGCGACGGCAAACAGCGATCACGGATCACCATTGTCGCGGAACACGTTGAATTCCGTCCTGAATTCAAGAAAGAAGCAGCCGCTGAAAGCAGCGTCATTGCCGCCGAAGCCGCAGCGCCGGAACAAGAGTACGACGAGTACGCCCCGGTCACCGAATCCGAAGGCACCCCGGTAATGACAGAGGTCATGGAAGCAGTACCATTCTAGGGATCAGGGACTAGGGACTAGGGATTATTGTTCGTTATCTAATAGTATTAACAACTCGCTATGATTTAGAACAATACCCCTAGTCCCCAGTCCCCGATCCCTAGTCCCCACTGTTAAAAAATCCATCTTTCCAGTTGAATCTGGCTGCGCGGGGCAATGGGATGCCGTCGTTCACTGCGCGCATAAGGTCTTTGTAATCCGTTTTTTTCAGAGGCGGGCCGCACAGGTCTATGATGAATCGGTGAAAGCCCGCTTCTTTTAGAAATGGAATTTTGTCGGTTATGGAAAATGGTTTTTGAGGGGAAACCCGCGATCCTTCTCTATCGCAGACAAGGGAAAAATGTTCATCGCGGTTATCAGAAAATGTTTTAAAATCGTATACCGGACCCAGGTCGGCGCGAATGTTGAACAGCGGAGGCCAGGCAAAAACCGGCACAAAAAACATGGACCGCAGGGATGAGCGATTTGCCGGAGTCAATGTCCGTTCCAAATTCTGCCGGTTGTTCTCCAGCGGCGAAACAAAAGCGTCCACATCCAAAGACGCCACAAACGAAAGCGCCCATCGATTAAAGGTATACAACCAGGGACCGGCGATAAGCTGCACATCCTGACGAAATGCGCGAAACAGGGAAAATTGTCCGGGGTTGTTTACCACATAGTGCCGGTACCCCCTATCGACCAGTTCGCCAATAGTATGTTCAATATTTTCCGCAACAGCCTGCGGAAAAAAAGGTTCCAATACCAAAATCATTTCTGTTGGCCTGAACGGCAAAGGCTGCAAACCAGACTTGCCCTTTCCCAAAAGCTGATCCGCATTTTTGCGGGTAAGGCTTACCATTACCCGCGCCGGACGGGATGATTGTACAATATACAGATCACTGACAGAAGAAACCGCCACATACAAACCATCGGGGAAAGTCTCAGATTTTTTTTTGGGGATGGTAACCGGCGGAGCTTTTTCATGCCCCGGCTGCCGTCCGCCGCCTGCCGGACATTGAAGTGCCTTCCCAATAACCGGCTTGTATCGTTTTGACATTGCCCTGGTCTGAATTAAGTACACACGATCGCCTTTGTCGAACCCGTCAGGAATGGAAAGCCAACACCCTCCGTTAATACATTCTACAAACTGCAGTTTATGCGATACCCGTTCGGAATCGTCACTGCGATGCAGCCGTATGGAATCCCCAACCGCAATATCCACGCTGCCGGTAACAAAGCCCCGCCGTTTATCAGCCGTTCCCTGTACTTTTTGAATTGCCCCCAGACTTATTCCCGTGCCGCCATCCTGAGCGGAATTCAGCCAATCGCAATTGGCTCCGTTAAACAGAAAGGTCGTTTTACTGCGGGCAAAATCGTTGCACAAAATCTCCTGACCTTGCGCGATACTGCGGCTGATTTTTTCTTCGTCTCCATCCGCAATTGCATCCAGCACCAGACGGTAGGCGGAAACCACAGTGCCCACATAATCGGCGCTTTTCATGCGGCCTTCGATTTTAGCGGCGTTTATCCCCGCCGCCGCAAGGTCGGGCAAATGTTCCAGAAGCTGCAAGTCGGCAGGGCTAAAGTAGTAGCCGTTCTTGCCGGACGGTTTTTCGGCATTACACCGGTACAGCCGGCGGCAAGCCTGGGTACACATTCCCCGGTTGGCAGACTTACCGCCCAGGTAACTGGAAAACAGGCACAGACCGGAAGCGCTGACGCATAACGCGCCGTGTACAAAAACTTCCAGACCCATATTGGTTTCTGCCCGTATTGAACGCAATTCTTCCAAACCAAGTTCCCGCGACAGCACTACTCTGGAAACACCGTGCCGGGAAAGGGCATTGGCCCCTCTGGCAGAGGCGATATTCATCTGGGTTGACGCATGTATTTTTAATTGAGGAAATTCCGAACGAACCATCGCCAGAACGCCAAAATCCTGCACAATCAGCGCGTCAGGCCCAACAGAGGAAAGGTATTTGAGCAATTGGTACATCCGGTCCGCTTCACGTTGTTCAAAAACGGTATTTACCGTAACATAGAGCTTTTTTCCCATGCGCCTGAGCGCGCGAAGGGCCGCTTCAAATTGCGCATAGGTAAAATTGGCGCTCCGCATACGGGCGTTAAAATTCTTTAAGCCCAGATATACCGCATCGGCCCCCTCCCCTACCGCAGCATCCAATGCCTCAGGCGACCCAGCCGGCGCCAGTAATTCAATAGACATAAAATCATACTACATGAAAGAAAAACAAAATTCTACCCTCATTCCTCATTTCATTCCCTACCTCTTTATTGCGGCGGATTGGCTTCTTTCATTGCTGCGCTGCAATTGAGCAATGGCCTGATCAAGCGCCTGTGGTTTTTCACGAATAGTCTGATTAAGGCCGGCGAAGAATGAACGAGTATCTTTATTGTCACGGCAGTTATTCAGCATGGCGTCTCCCTGCAATCCCTGCGACACCGCAATATTGCCGGCAATTTTAACGACATCCCTGATTTTATCATCCGAGCTTAAATCAATGCCGCCCCCCATTTTTTCCGCAACCGTTTTTGTAAAATCGACTATCTGTTTATTGGTCATATCCTTTTGATACTCATCCTTGTTTATCATTGGATGCATTTCAAGAATTGTTTTTTCGGCGCGGCGGGCAATTGCATAGTCCTGGCTTCCTGCCCTTCCGCTGCCGCTTATACTGAAAGGGGCATTGTCAAAATCAATGATTTTTGACAATGCAACCTTATCAGCTCTGGCGGCAGATTTGTCCATAATTTTTTCAGTCCTGTCGGCAATTTTATCAACGAATCGTTCGGTTCTGTCGGCGAATTTGTCAATGATCCCTTCGGCCCTGTCAGCAATCTTGTCAATAATTTTATTGGTAAACGTCATGCCATGTTCAACAAGAACACAGGCAGTTTCCAGCCCGGCCAATATTTTATCACCGGCCCTTGCAAGTTTATTTCCCTTTTCAACAAAGGTTCCGGCAAAGGTATCCGCCAGAGTCGAAGCAGTATTGGTCTGCGCCATTTTTTCCTTGACCAATTCCGCTGTTTCCCTGCGGATAACCGCTTTTAGTTCAGGGCTGTTATGGGGAATATGCTCGATATTGGCAATAATCGGCTTTGCAAGTTCATTAAACTCACGGTTAAAAGACGGCTTTTTGCCGGAATATATATCTTCGACATGATTGGCTAAAACGGTATTGAGCTGTGTAAATGTATTGCTGTTTACATCGCGGGCATTTTCAATGAATCCTATTTTGTTGAAAGGAAGATAATGGCGATCCATTACTTCCTGATGGGCTCTGTTCGCCATTTCAGCGATAAACCCGGGATTTCTGGCAATTTCAGCAATGAGCATTGTTTTGAATATATCCTGTTCATGCCGTTGTATATTACTTCTGAATGCACAGCCGGTAAAGGAAGCATTTATGGCATTGGTAAATTGTTCCATAATAAAACCGCCAAAATCGTTTAATGCCGCGCCGCTTGTTTGGAATGGAACATAATGGGGTCTTGGTCTTATGGGGCTTATACTGTCTCTGAATATGTCCTGATTAAGTTCGGTTGTCGCCATTACAAAGGAAAAGCGAAAACCGGATTGCGTTTCTTCCTGATATAAAATGCGTTTTGTGTTGTTCCCCTGCGGGAGATTCGAAAGCCAATTGGGTCTTGCAGACTGCACATCATTCATCTTTACATATTCCGTGTGATTGGTGCCATTCAGATTATTGGACAATAACAGATTTAAAAAATTCGCGCCGGTTATGGGATTCCCGGTAAAAGAATTATTGATACAGGGAATATGCGTATCATTCATTTGCATGAAAAACGCCACTCCCAATTGCATGGCTTCAACAGCCTTTTTATTCAGCTCTGCATAAAAATTATCGATCATGCATATTCTCCTTCGAAACCATTGCCCTAACGCAGTTCATCGGGTTGAAGCAATGAAGTTAAAATTATGTCCAAAAGCCATTCGTCCTTTTTTGTTATCTGTTTGAGAACAAACCAGGCAATAACGGTAATAACCAAAAAAGCCACTTGCCCAAAGGTAAAAACCATAAGAATGGTGGCAAAACCCAGAGCCATTAACGGAATAAACGGTATACCAAGCCACAAATCACGATGGATAATACTCCGCCGTACCGGAATGGCATAATCATATATTTTTTTGCGTGTTGCTGCGCTGCTGCTCATGTCTTTACCCCGTTGTTTTGAATACCATATCAACTATTGCGGAAAGGCTTAATAAAAGCGTACAGGCGACAATCCAGGGAATAAATTTTTTAACCATTCCCGGTTCGCCGCGATTCATTATCATGCCAATCGCAAGGCCGCCAAGCGCGATGGAAACTATCGCTTTCATATAGTTGGATCTGAAAAAACCAAGGATTTGATTTAACACATCCGAAAGCCCTCCAATGTTCTTGACATCCGTTCCATAATCCAGCTTCATATCAGCAAAACCGAGTGAAGCTGCCATCACCACCAATACAAGCACCAATAATGCTTTTCTTGCCATACACTACTCCTCAAAATATTATTTGTATTTTAATTATCGTACCGGCGCAATAATTGTCAACGAATATTTTGTATAATATTTTCAATATATTATTAACAAAACTTATTACATTACAATAAAAACATACGCCTATTTCATTTGATATTCGGATGCTCCCATTTCCATAACATCATTAATTATCACGCCGGTTTCCCTGTCTTGCTGTATGAAAATAATCAGATCGATGTACTCGCGTAAATTGGGCAATGCTGATTCGCCCGGGTAATGATCAAGTAGCAGTTTTTTTATCCGCGTAAGAGCCAATGCCGATGAGTTGGAATGGATGGTGGTAATGCCGCCCGGATGCCCGGTGTTCCAGGCATCAAGCAATTCAGCCATTACCGCTCCTTTGCGGACTTCTCCAAAAATGATGCAGTTGGGAGTATAGCGCAGGGAAAGGGTTACGGCGGTTATCGCCTGATCCGCCCGTATAATGATCATTTCCGCATATTTGGTATTGCACTGCAGTTCCGAAACATCCTGCACAATAAAATACCGGTCATTGGGAAAAAATTCGCATTTTTTTTGAATAAGCGCATTGGTCAATGTTGTCTTGCCGCTGCCGGTACTGCCGGCGATAATGATATTTTTTTTGTTTTTTACATACGCAACAATAAGCTCATACCGTTCCTGGCTCAATTGGCCGTTGCGCACATAATCTTCAAGCATATAAATTTTTTCAGGCGGTTTTCTGATGGTAAATGAAGGCTCGGATACCCAGGGAGGAAAAATACCGGTTATGCGGGCATTTTTCCATTCAGGAACCGGTATGGTCGCCTCAAGAACCGGATACACAAAAAAATTAATATTTTGTTCCATGTATTTTGCGATTTGATTCAGCAATTGCAGACGATCACTCATGGCAAAACGCAATTCAGTATCGCAGATAGGCTGCCCAAAACATTTAATGCTTATCCTGCCATTGGATGAGCAAAAAATATCGGTTAACTGCGGATCTTCCAGAAACGGCACCAAACGCCGCAGATTATAGCGTATATTGTCAAGTTCGCGTTCTTTTGTTTCCGGTGATGAAAATTGCATTGTACTACCCGTTATTGCGCGCGAACATTTCCCTTAGCTCATCATCATCCGGTATTGGCGCCGGGGAAATAGATTCCATAAAAATGTCTTTTGGTTGCCGGGGAGCTTCGATTGGCGGCACCCAAAACCACTGTTTTTTGCTCAGATCCGGCTTGCGCGTATTGGCACATTCACGCAAAAGCTCTTGCCGGTTTTTGGGAGGCGGCAGATTGACCTTGTCCGCATAGCGGGGATCGGAATAATAGACATTTTTCTTGGCCATTATTGCCGGAGCACCCTGCGGAAAAATAATAAGCTGATTGGCCGGCAAATGCTGCAACTCATCCGGATTCATTAAATTCCGCTGTTGGGTTTGTTCGGAAACATTGATATTGTTCATTCCCGCTTCAAAACGGCTGCCGCTGTTTGAATAATTGGTGAATGTGACCGATTCAACGCCGGTCATTTTGGAGAACATTTCAGCGCCTTTGGGATCGGACATGGCATACGTCACGATAAATTTGCAGTGGTCAAATATGGTTGTATGTTCGCCGTATAACTTGTAAATCTGGCTGGGCGACTGACAAATAAGATAGAAGGTAATGCCATAACCGGCAAGAATACCCATCATTACTTCGAGGGTGGCAAAAGTACCAAGCGTTGGAAATTCGTCTATTAAAAATAAAATGGGATGTTTCAGTTTCTGTTCACCAAACTGGACTTCGTCCTGGGAAAATTTACGGAGGATAAAGGTGATAAGAATACGCATAAATGCAGAAAGGCGGTCAAGATCGGGGAAAGGCACGGTGATATACAGCGACAGGGGATTTTCGGAAACCTTAAAATCATTCAGGCAAAAATCACTGGATGAACTGCAATTGCGAACCATGGGGTCTTCGAATATTTGCAGGGCCGTTACGGCAGTAGAAAACACCGATCCCCGTTCATCATCGGGGCGAGCCATGTTTCGCCTTGCAACATTGCATACAATTTCATGTATTTCCGGCGAACAATGCCGGGCGTTTATCATGCTGCTCAGCAAAGCCATACCCTTGTCATTATCACTGCTTTTACTGGCTTGTGATAAAAAAGCAAGCACGCCATACAGGGATTTATCCTGATAATCGGAGCATTTTACGTGCAGAATCACGCCAGTGATAAGGTCTTTTGCCGTATCCGTCCAGTGTTTGGAACCGCCATCAATTTTTCCGTCG
>Ga0123356_10008225_pt1 | contig 10381 bp, 12 predicted proteins | sample TergutEmb28metaG_2_FD_92546 | JGI IMG/M metagenome (GOLD analysis project Ga0123356, IMG submission 92546) | Embiratermes neotenicus P3 segment gut microbial communities from Petit-Saut dam, French Guiana - Emb289 P3 | ecosystem: Host-associated > Arthropoda: Insects > Digestive system > Gut ... | reverse complement strand
CCCGCACTCAGTATAATCCCGCCGACGAAGACTACAAAGCGGGTTGAGTACCTGATTGCTAATTTCCCGCCGATTACGCTTCCCATCGTCAGCGTAACAAGCAGAAGCGAAAATGTCAGTCCCGCCGCCGCGTTGTCACCGTCGAAAATGCTCTGCGCGATACCATTCTGGAATACGCTCCAGATATAAGCTACTCCGAGCGTCAATTGTATTGCGATTGCCGCAAATACCACAAAAAGTCCTTGTTTTTTGCTACTCATACAAATTTCTCTTTCTTTTTTATTAAATTAAGGGGCGGTCACCCGCCCCCTGATTTTTTACAGGTCGAAATACATTTCATACTCGACGGGGTGCGGAAGCAGGTTATATTTCAGCGCGTCGCTTCTGCGCCTTTTAATCCATATTTCAATCAGCTTCTTAGAGAAAACGCCGCCTTCGGTAAGAAATGCATTATCTTTTTCAAGCGCGTCAAGCGCCTCGTCAAGACTGCGCGGCAGTGACTGAATCTTAGACTTTTCTTCGTCCGAAATACGGTCTAAATTGAAATCATAAGGCCCGAAGCCCTCTTTTTCAGGGTTAATCTTGTTTTTAATACCGTCAAGCCCCGCCATAAGAATCGCCGAATAAGCGTAATAAGGATTACAGGTACCGTCGGGGTTACGCAGCTCAAAACGCTTCTTATCGGGGTCTTTTGCGTAAGCGGGTATTCGGATTACCGAGCTTCTGTTAGAAGTCGCGTAGCCAATCGTTGCCGGTGCTTCATAACCCGGGGTCAGGCGCTTGTAGGAGTTAGTACTGGGATTAGTGAAAGCGCAGAGGGCTTTTGCGTGCTTGAGTACGCCGCCTATGAAGAAATGCGCCGTTTCGCTGAGCTGTGAATAACCGCCCGCGTCATAGAAAAGCGGCTGACCTTCCTTGAATAAATGCATGTGAACGTGCAAGCCGTTACCCGCCTCGCCGTAAATCGGCTTAGGCATAAAGGTCGCGGTTTTATTTTCTTTAATTGCGGCGTTTTTAATAATATACTTACCGAGCATGGTTTTATCCGCCATTTCGCGCAGACCGCCAAACTCGACTTCCACTTCAATCTGCCCCGAGCCGCTAACCTCATGGTGATGGTATTTTACAGCGATTCCCGCCTGTTCAAAAAGCAGGCAGACCTTACTGCGGAAATCATATAGCTTGTCCAAAGGCGGGGCGGCGTGATAGCCGTTATTCTTGCCGAGTTTGTAGCCTAAGTTCATCTCTTCGTTTCCGGTGTTCCATTCTCCTGGTTCAGTGTCTACCTTAAACCTTGTATTATATGACATGGTGGAATAGCTGACGTGATTAAATACATGAAACTCGAATTCAGGGCCGATTCTGAACTCGTCGGCGATTCCGGTGCCTTTAAGATATTCTTCAGCGCGGGTGGCGACATTGCGCGGGCACTGGTCGAAACGCTTGTTTTCGGGTAATGCAATTATATACACGTCGCCAATCATCGTCAGCGTTTTTACTTCCGAGAAGGGGTCAACGTAAGCAGTCGACAGGTCGGGCACAAACACCATGTCGCTGTTTTCGACGGGGGCATAACCGTAGTTCGAGCCGTCAAAGCCTATGCCGTGCTTCATGGTATCAGCCGTGAAGCGTTCAACAGGCATTGTGAGGTGTTTCCAGCGCCCGTTGAGGTCGAGCATCATAAAATCGACCATCTTTATTTCTTTCTCGCGGCAGAAGGAGAGAGTTTCATCAAGCGTTTTAAACATTTTCTTTTGCTCCTTAGTTTTTTGTATATTAATAGCAATTCCTAATTTTATCATAAAACCGCGAAAAAGTCAATAACAGGTTTTCGCTTTTCTTCTTTTGTGCATATTTAACAAACTTTCATCTATATATTGATTTTTGATTTAAAATGTGGTAAAATTAAGGTGCGTATTATGAACTACAGATAGATAACCCGACGGCATTTCAAGGATGAAAACCGAAAGGACGAGTAAAAATGAACGTAAATCCTGTGTACATAGGCGATTCTGCGCCTGCGGAAATCCGCACTGCAACTGCACTGAGGCAGAGAACAGAAACTTTCCGGGCATATCATTTCGCGAAGCGGGCGTTCGATGTAACCGCCGCGTTTTTCGGGTTGATTTTGCTTCTGCCGTTTTTCTTAGCGGTAGCAATAGCTATTAAACTGGACTCAAAAGGCAGAGCGGTTTTCACCCAAACGAGAATAGGCAAGGACGGAAAACCTTTTAAGTTCTACAAATTCCGCTCAATGTGCGACGACGCGGAGGAAAAACGCGAAGATTTAATGCATTTAAACGAGCGGGACGGGCCGGTGTTTAAAATTAACAAAGACCCGCGGATTACAAAAGTCGGCAGTTTCATTAGAAAATACAGCATAGACGAGCTCCCGCAGCTATTAAACATACTCAAAGGCGAGATGTCCTTCGTGGGGCCGCGTCCGCCGCTCCCCTGCGAGGTTGAACAGTACTCGGAATATCACAAAAGACGGCTTGACGTAAGAGGCGGGCTGACCTGCTACTGGCAAATCAGCGGGCGAAGAGGCATTTCCTTTGAAGACTGGGTCAGAATGGATTTAAAATACATAGAAGAAATATCGCTGGCCACAGATGCTAAAATATTCTTCAGGACTTTTAAAGTCGTTTTAAGAAAGAAAGGTTCCTGCTGAGCATGAACAATACCGAATTTACCGTCGATATAAAAACTCTGTTGCGTATTTTAAGGAAATATGCGGCAGTCATAGCCGCTGTTACTGTTTTTGCGGCGATTGCGGCGTTTATCGCTTCCGAATTTGTGCTTCCGAAAAGATATTCGGCAGTCGCGAAGTTTTATATAGAAAACAGCAGGGTTCAAAGTGAAATGGTTCATGTTCAGGACATTACCGCCGCCCGCAACATGGTTAACACCTGTGCCGAGCTTTTCACGACGCGGAGCATAACCGCTCAGCTTAAAGAGGAAGCCGGCGTAGATTATACAGTAGACGAGCTCATGGATATGGTCAGAATGGGCACATCAAACAACACGGAGTTCCTGCGAATCACCATCACGGCGGGCAATCCGCGGATGGCTGAATATCTGCTTGAGCATTTTGTAGTAATTTGCGAGAGGCGATTTAATAGTGTCGTGGTTTCCGGCAGTATAAGCTTGGTTGATGAACCGTATTCAACCGGAAGACCGATTTTCCCCAACACGCAGTTGTTTATAATCGCCGGATTTTTCGCCGGTTTTTTGCTGACTTTTTTAATCGTTTTCGTAAAGGAAATTCTTGACATAAAAGTCAAGGCAGAGGACGATTTATTCAAGATTTATGAGATTCCCGTATTCGCCGAGGTCATGTGCTTCGACGCTAAGGTGAAGGGGGAGTACGCTTATGAATAATAAGAAGAAAAACCTGCTTAATTCCGATACGCCTTTTGTAATTACGGAAGCCTACAAAACAGCCCGCACCAACCTTATGTTTTCGCTCTCCACGAGCGAGCGGAAAATCGTAGTAATTACAAGCTCAAACCCTTCCGAGGGCAAAAGCACCACCTGCGCGAATCTCGGGCTGACGCTCGCGGGTATGGGCGCGCCGACGCTTATTATAGACGCGGATTTACGCAAGCCGACGGTTCACAGTTTATTCGGCGTCCCAAATAAAAAAGGGCTTTCGACGATTCTCGGCGGCTTCGACAAAATCGACGACGCGATTGATTATAATGTTGATGAAAACCTTGATATAATCACATCCGGGCCGATTCCGCCGAATCCTGCCGACCTGCTTGCGTCGGATTTAATGGACAGTCTTCTGAAAGCCTTGAGTAAGCACTACGATTATATATTAATCGACACGCCGCCGATAAATGTCGTCACAGATTCACAGCTGATGAATAATATAATTTCGGGAATCATTTTTGTGGTATGGGAAGGCGTAACAACGCATACGGATATTAACGCGGCACTGCGTTCGATTGAAATGGCAAGCGGCAAGGTTCTCGGTTTCATAAAAGCCAATTGCAACGCCAAAGGCTCAAAGAAATATAAGGGCAACTATAAATACTCATACTCAAGAAAGCCGCAAAAGAAAAAGCCGAAATGAGATGACGGACAGGACGACGGGAAATGAAGAGAATAGATTTTCACTCGCATATACTGCCTGATTTGGACGACGGCGCGGAAACCCTGTCAGAATCACTCAAGCTTTTAAAAATGCTGAAAAAAGACGGCGTAGATATAGTCGTCGCGACCCCGCACCTTTATCTTCACAGGGATAGTTTGAGCTCGTTTTTAAGACGCCGCGAAGAAAGCGCAAAGAAACTCACGGAAGCCACAAAAGCTGAACCGGACAGTTACCCGAAAGTAATCATAGGCGCGGAAGTGTATCTGATGTCAGGGGTTCAGAGTCTGCCTTTGGAGAAGCTCTGTATAGAAGGCACCGACTATATGATGCTTGAACTGCCTTACAGCCCTTTTACCACGACGTTTATGAACTCGTTCGCGAATTTTATAAATTTCTGCGACGTTAAAATAATCCTCGCTCACGTTGAGCGGTATTTCGACTTCAGCGAACCCGAAAGAGTAGATGAAATACTTGACTACGGGCTGATGTCACAGGGGAACTGCGATTCTATCATAAATTCCCGTACCCGGAAAAGCACTTTGAAACTAATTGAAAACGGCGATATAAGCCTGCTCGGAACGGATTTACACTCGGTAAGAATGAGACCGCCTCATTTCAAAGAAGCTGAGCAAATAATCCGCAGAAAGCTTTTGGACGGCGTGTTTGAAAACATGATGAGCACAGCCGAAAAGATATTAAACTTAAAATAACCGGAGAATTAAAATGAAGAGAAAAAAAGCACTGCTTCTCGTTTTTATGGTAACTGCTTTCAGCATGAATATGATAGGCGCCTCTGCCGCGTCTTCGGACAGGGAGTGGGATTTGACACTGCCGTCAATGAAAGAAGCCTTCGCTGATTACTTCGGCGTAGGAAATATAATGGAACCGCGGGATATTTTCAGAGAAAGTACGGCGGAAATGTTCCTGCATCATTATAACTTTGTCACGGCTGAAAATGCCATGAAGCCGAGCAATATGTCAAGCGCCCCCGGAACATACGGATTTCAACAACCGGATTTATTGGTGGATTGGGCAATAGACAACGATATAAAGGTCATCGGACATGCTTTGGTGTGGCACTCGCAGTCAGCCCGCTGGCTTACCGGCACTGCAACCGAACCCGTCACTCGCGCCGAAGCCCGCGAGAACATGGAACAGTACATAAACGCCGTCGCGGGGCATTACGCGGGGAGAATACACTCGTGGGACGTTGTTAACGAGGCGCTGTTAACCAGTATTTCCAACGCTTTAGAGCAACCGCCCGAGGGCTGGTGGAAAACCCAGCTCAGAACTGCAAGCGGCGGCAATGACGCTTCCCCGTGGTACGCCGCGTATGCTAACGGCATGGACGAGGAAGCGGGCGAGCACCCCGGCGATTATATCTACGACGCTTTTGTATTTGCCCGCATAGCCGACCCCGGCGCTATACTATATTACAACGACTTTAATGAAACACAGCAGGGCAAACGTGAAGCAATAGCCCAAATGACCGAGGAGCTTAACGCAAAATGGGAAACTGACCCGCGGAATACCGAACCGGAACGCTTGCTGATTGAAGGCATCGGTATGCAGGCGCACTATTGGACGGCCGACCTTGTTCCCGCGGCTGTCGGATGGAGTATTGAGCGTTTTGCGCAGACGGGCGCGATTATAAGCATTTCCGAGCTTGATATACCCATCGGCAGATGGGGAGCCATGAACAAAGACCCTGCTGAGGAAGACCTTCTGAAACAGGCTGAATTATACTTCGAGCTGTTTGTAGTCTTCATGCGGCACGCTGACATAATAGAACGTGTTACGTTTTGGGGAAAGGCAGACCCGCAGAGCTGGCGAAAAGACGGACATCCGCTGTTGTTTAATGCTGACTTCGAGGCGAAACCCGCGTTTCATAGCATAATGATGCTTGCGCCGCCCCCACCCGAAAAACCTGAAATCCCCGAAGCCCCCGAACCCCCTGAAACTCCCCAAAATCCCGAAACTCCCGAAACTCCGGACAAAGGGCTTTCTCTCAGCAGTATATTAATGATAGCAGGCGGCGGACTACTGCTTGTCGGCGGCGGACTTATAATGCTCAATAAGCGGAAATAGGAATATAATGTAATTAAATAAAGGAGGCGAGCAGTATGAAAAAACGTATATTCAGCATAATTACAGCGATTTGTGTCGTTGCTGTTCTCATACTTGGCGGTTGTGAACCCTCGAAGCCGACGATAGTTGATACACCTGTTCCGACACAGCCGACAGATGCGCCGCCGACAGATACATCGCCGACGGACACTACCCCCACGGACACGTCCCCTACCGGCGACACAACGCCTGCGGACACTACACCCACAGACACATCGCCTACAGGTGATACTACACCCACAGATACGTCCCCTAACGGCGACACAACAACACCTACAGACACACCGGCGCAACCTACAGACACGCCGGCACAACCTACGACGACGCCTTTGCCTGATACTACCACGACACCCCCTCCTGTGGTAATTACCACTACTACCACTACCACTACGATTACGGATTCATCTGTTCCTATAGGTTCAGGGCCTGTTCTGCCGCCCACACCGCCCACACCGAAAATAATTTCACCGGCGGCTTCCGGGACAAAGGTTTCCACGACCAATAAATCAACTATTGACTATTCCAACACGTCAGACGGCTATATAATGCTGAAATACACCGGCGACCGCGCAAGGGTTATTTTGCAAATTATCACGCCGAACAACATAACCTATCAATTCCGCCCGCCTGCTGACACCTCATGGAGAGCTTTCCCGCTGAGTGAGGGTAACGGCTCCTATACTATCAAGCTGTTTGACGGTGCGGAAGGCACAACCGCCGTAAGCCCCGTTGATGAAATTAAAATAGATGTAAAAATCACCGACCCGAATAAACCGTTCCTGATGACAAATTTCTTTGTTAATTACACGGCAAATTCAACTGTTGTCACCAAAGCCGTAGAGCTTTGCACAGGGAAAACAACCGACATTGATAAAATCACCGCGATATACAACTGGTTCGTGGATAACATTAAATACGACCACGACAAAGCGGCAACCGTAAAGAGCGGCTATATTCCTAATCTGACTGAGCTTATGCGGGACAAAAAGGGAATCTGCTCAGATTATGCCGCGGGAATGGCAGCCATGCTCCGTTGTATGGGAATCCCCGCAAAGGTTGAAGAAGGCTGGGCAGGCACGGAATACCATGCGTGGATAAACGTCTTCACAAAAGAAACAGGCTGGGTCAACGGCTGGATTCGCTTCGACGGCTCAAAATGGTCGATGATGGAGCCGACCTGGGCGGCTATGAACAAGGACACAAATCAAAGCTTCCGCAACTTCGTCCTCGGCGGAAACCATGATACATTATTCAGTTATTAAGGGGAAAATTTATGCGCGAAAAAGTTAAATCCGGTGCGTTTTTGTCAGCGTTCTGCACAGAACTCGCCATGATTATCGAAACGGGAATACCAATCAGCGATGGTTTGCTCATGCTAATCGACGATGAGGAAAACGCAAAATCAAAGCAGTACTTATCCCGTCTGTATGAGGAAATGAAAGACGGCGGCAGTTTTTCTGCGGCGGCGGAGAAAGCCGGCGGCTTCCCAAAATACGCACTCGACATGTTCGGAATCGGCGAAAAAACAGGGCGACTTGATTCTGTCCTGCGTTCGCTCGCTGTCTATTACGACCGCGACACAAAAATAAAAGAAAGCGTAAAAAGTGCGGTGATTTTTCCGCTTGTGCTGTTTGCGCTTCTTTTAGTAGTCATGTGGATATTACTCACACAAGTGCTTCCCGTATTTGAGGACGTTTTCGCACAGCTCGGAGTTTCAGTAAGCTCCACAGCGGGCTCGCTCATGCGTATCGGAAACTTCATTGAAAACTCATCGTTTATTATACTTATAATAGTAGCGGTTCTGGCGGCGTCAATTTTCATTACATATAAAACCGACGCCCTGCGGGAATGTACAAAGCGTACTTTTTCACGGCTTTTCAGTAATTCCAAGCTGATGAGAAGTCTGCTCACCGCCCGCTTCACGGCTTCTATGGCGATGACACTGAAAAGCGGCATAGATATAGATGAATCGCTTGAACTCGCTCTCACCTTCGCTCCGAACAAGCAGGCGGCAGAAAAAATCCGCCAATGCAGACAAGCTGTGTCAGAGGGTAAAACTTTCAACGACGCGGTGCTTGAAACGCAGATTCTTTCCCCGATTTACTGCCGTATGTTAGCGCTGAGCTTTAAAACCGGAAGCACCGATGATATAATGGAGCTGATTGCCGAAAAAAGCGAGGAAGACGCCGCCGTCAGCATTGAAACGCTGATTGGCAGAATCGAACCGGCGATGGCGTTTATAATGGCGTTGTTAATCGGATTAGTTCTGCTTTCGGTTATGTTCCCGCTTCTCGCGGTTATGGGAAGTTAGTTTATGCTTACAGTAAGAAAAAACAAGTCAATTTCTTCTGCGCTTGTGATTACAATCATAGGCTTTGCACTGCTGTGTATATTCGTAGCTGTAATGCTCACAAACGCTATGAATACCTCAAGCGAGGAAGCCCTCAAAACAGCTCGGGACAGCATAGTCCGCGCGGCTGTCAGTTGCTATGCTTATGAGGGTGTTTACCCCGAAGATTTACAATATCTGATAGACAACTATAATCTCGCAATAGACCTCGGAAAATACAACGTGCATTTCGACAAAATTTCAGACAATCTTCTGCCTAATATAATTGTAACAGAGCGCAAGGGGGAGGTAACATGAATAAAAACAGTCATCATTCCCTCAACTTCGCGGTGAGCATGACGCTTTTCACTGTTTTTGCGCTGTTTCTGACGCTTGTGCTTCTGACAGGTGCGTCGTCGTTCAGAAGCGTTTCCGAAGGCACCGAGGAACGCTACACCGAGCGCACGCCCCTGCTTTACGTATCGCAGAGAATCAGAAGCGCTGACCGCGCCGGCATGATTAAAATCACCGAAATCGACAATATTCCCGCGCTTTTAATGCTCAGCGAACCGTATGGTGACGGCATTGTAAGCGGGGAAATACAGATTTATATTTATTACCACGACGGATTTTTGAAGGAGTTCTACGCTTTTGACGGGGAAGCACCGCGTCTTGAAATCGGGCAGGCGATTTTTCCCGCCGACAGCGCGGAGTTTGAGCTGATTACATCTTCGCTGATTAAGATTACGATTAACGGAAAAAGTATATTCGTGAATCTTTCTTCGGAGGTGAGCATATGACACGCGGACGTACTCGTTTAGCAGGGAAAAATCTGCTTTTCGCCGAGCTGATTATAGTTATTTTGTTCTTTTCTTTAGCGGCGGCAGGTTGCGTAACGCTGTTTGCAGACGCTTACAGCGATGCACAGCACAGCCGCGACCTGACTAACGCTATTATACGAGCGCAGAATGTAGCAGAAGTTTTTAAGGCTTCTGACGGAAGCTTCGCCTCGTGGGCGGCGTTGCAGATTGAAACAGATAAGAACATGGAATACAACGACGGCTTAGAGGTGCTTCTTGAAAGAGAAGAGCTTGACGGGATTATGACGGCAGTTATAACTGTTTATAAAGGTGAAGTTTTTGAGGGAGAAATCCTTTATTCGCTTACTGTGGGGGTGATTCAATGACTGAAAACGTCCGCAGAAGACCCATGAGCGTCGGTATGGCAAGTTTGTTCGCAGTTTTGATAATACTCTGCCTGATGATTTTTGCAGTTTTGGCGAGATTATCAGCTTCGGCAGAACTGAATTTAGCCGAAAAAGCCGCAGAATCGGTACAAGCGTATTATAGCGCCGAATACCGCGCAGTCGTGAAGCTTTCAGAGCAGACTTCATCCGGAACATTCGCGGAAGAAATCGACCAAAACCGCGAGCTTCGCGTCACGTTCAGAATCAATGAAAACGGCACTGTTATTGACGAATGGGCAGTAGTTAATAAAAACACCGGCGAGCAGGAAGAAGCGCCGAAATACGGTATAATGATTTTCGATTAAATTAATAAAAATTTGGAGGACAAAGGTATTATGCTTGGATTTACAGAGCTTTTAAAGGAAGCAGTAGGGCAAAAGGCATCGGATATTTTTATTATTTCGGGGCTCGGGCTGTCGCTCAAGGTCGGAGGGACTATAAAAACTTTCGGTTCCGATATGCTTCTGCCCGAAGACAGCGAGAGGATTATTAAGGAAGCCTACGTTTTGGCGGGGCGCGACCCCGACAGACTCATCGAGAAAGGCGACGACGACTTCTCGGTGTCGGTCAAGGGTTT
>Ga0123356_10008224_pt1 | contig 10381 bp, 9 predicted proteins | sample TergutEmb28metaG_2_FD_92546 | JGI IMG/M metagenome (GOLD analysis project Ga0123356, IMG submission 92546) | Embiratermes neotenicus P3 segment gut microbial communities from Petit-Saut dam, French Guiana - Emb289 P3 | ecosystem: Host-associated > Arthropoda: Insects > Digestive system > Gut ... | reverse complement strand
TTCTAACTTACAGCTCGTGGAGGACGCGACTCCTCCCGGCCTAAACCGGGTTTGCGCTGAAGCGCAAACCGCAATTCCTCCCGCGATTGAAATCGCGGGTTTCCTTGCGGAGATTTCTATGACTGAAGACAAGACAACCGCGGATCGGCTGACTGCATTTTCCGACTCGGTCTTCGCGGTAATCGTGACCATCATGGTGCTGGAACTCAAGGCACCGGAGCAGTCGGGATTTTCGGCTTTGTTGCCTCTGTGGGCCACCACCATCAGCTATGGGGTGAGCTATCTGTTCGTAGCCATTGTTTGGATAAACCACCATTACCTTATGCGGTTCGTAGGTCCTCCGACGCCGGGGTTGATATGGATCAATTTCCTCCACCTGTTCCTGGTGTCGCTCCTGCCCTTTGCGACCGCATGGATTGCGCGCACCCGGCTGGCCTCGTCCTCCGTAATTTTTTATGCGGGGCTGTTCATGTGCATCGACATTGCCTACAACGTCTTCGAGCATCAGGTGTTGACTCGCGCGGACGACTCGCAGCTGTCCCCGCGCACGCGGCGCCTGGCAAGAACGCGATCCCTGCTTGTTCTCGGGAGCTTCGCAACCGCTATGTTGGTTGCGATCGTCGCGCCGCACCTGGGCTTCGGTCTGATATGCGCCGCCTTGCTTCCCCATTTGCGGCCGGAAGTCCCAAAGTCGGCGGTGACGGTCCTGCAAGGACCGGGAGCGAGCTAAGGGGAAGGATCGATTCCGTCTCAGAACCTGAATCGCGATCGGGCTTCACAAATCGATGACGACGTCGCGAACCGGTTGTGAGCAGCAAACGAGCAGATTGCCGTCGGCTGGCTTTTCGAGCGGCTCCGGTTGGTAGACAACCTCGCCCGAAACCAGGCCGCTCTCGCAATTGTGACAAACACCAGTCCGGCACGACCAACGGACGGGGACGTCGCACGCCTCCGCCAGCTCCAAAATGCTCTGGTAGGCCGAAGCCTTCCAGTGCGCAGCGATGCCGCTGCGCGCGAACGATACCAGCGGACCGGTGTTGGCCTCATCATTCGGCAGATGTGGAGTTCGCGCCGCCGCGCCAACAACGCCAGGAGTCATCGACTCATTGCCGTTAAAGATTTCGGCGTGAATGCGCTCGCCCGCCACGCCCAAGGTCGCCAGCGCCTCTTTCATGTCCGCCATGAAGCGAGTCGGCCCGCACAGGTAGACATCCGCCTCTTGTGGGACGCCGATCTCGTCGAACACCGATCGCGACAGCCGCCCGCTCGCGTCGAAATCCTGGCCGATCTTGTCTCCCGCGCCAGGCCTGCTGTAACAAACGTAGCTGCGGCCGCGCGCGAGTGCGAGGATGAGGCGGCGAACTTCAGCCTGGAATGGATGATGTTCGCGGTCGCGAGCTGCGTGCAGCCACAAGACCTCGCGGGTCGAGCCGGCCGCCACCAGGGCGTACAGCATCGCCAGAACCGGCGTTGCTCCGATTCCGGCGCTGAGGAGCACGACGGGATGCTCTTCCGACTTCAGAATGAAGCTTCCCCGGGGTGAGCTGACGTCGAGACGATCGCCCACCCGGACCTGCTCCCGCAGGTAGGTTCCGGCCGCTCCGTTCGGCTCAACCTTCACGCTGATTCGATAGCGCTCGGTGGAAAGGGGACCCGAAAGGGAGTAGCTGCGAAACAGCGGCGGAGCGGCGGGGGCCAGGCGAAGACGTAAAACCACATATTGGCCTGGCAGGGCGGATGGCAGCGGATGAGCGTCCGGGCTCTCGAGCGTCAGGGAGAGCACATCCGCGGACTCGTGGCTGATTGTCGTCACCGCGAGCGGGAGAAATCCTGGCGCAACCGGATGGGCCGCGGCTGCCGGCGCAAGTCCCGCGTTTCCACTCCCTGCGGCGGTCATTTGGCTATGCAGCAACGCCTCGAACGACGAGCGCCACCCTGGGGAAAGCGCCGCAATCCGCAGTGCGCGCTCCAGCCGATTGCGTGGATGATTGGGCGAGTAGAGGAGCGCGTTGATCTCCGCGACGGTCATTCGCTCCTCCGCCTCCGCCACCTTCACGATTTCGTCGCCAGCGCCCACGTTGCCTTCCTCGAGGACGCGGAAGTAGAACCCGGGCCGTCCGCTGGACGTCAGCAATGCTGGCATCCGGGGCTCGTTCATACGAATGCCGACGCGATAGCAGGTGACACGAGGTTGAGTAACCTCGAACACCGCGCTGCCGATTCGGTAGCGGTCGCCGATGCATACCGCATCGTCGGGCAGGCCTTCGATCGTGAAGTTCTCGCCAAACTGCCCGTAGACGCAGTCAGCCCTGTTCAGTTGCTGCTGCCAATAGCGGTACGATTCGATCTGGTAGACAAAAACAGCCCTTTGCTCACCCCCATGCCCGGCCAAATCGCCTTGACCGTCTCCGTCTAGATTTAACCTGCCAACCCGACAGCGCTCAGGCAGCGGACTCTTCCAGACCGCGGTTCGCACGGTGCGCCCCTTCCACGCGATGTCGCGTGGCAGTCCGACGTTTACCGATAGGAGTCGATCCATGGTGCTCGCTTATGGTTGCGCGCCGATCGAGGCGAGTGCGTCGAGCTCGCGACCGGGGGTGTGCGGAATTACCGTCTGGCCGGGCTCGGGACGGAGCTGGTTGCCATCGAGCTGTACCACGGACGACCTCCGGCTCGAACGATACACCAGATCCGAGATGCGGCCGACCCCGGAATAGGCCTCCCATAGGACCATGCCGCCTGACGAGCGTCGCTGATTTGTAGGAGCGGCACAACCGCGTCTGATACTCACCAGGCCGGAAGAGGCGGTCTTTTTTTGTTTGCTTCTTTTTGTTTGCTTCGACACCAGCGGTCTCGAATCCACCAGGCGCCTTCGCGCCCTCTCCAGCCGCAATTACCCAAGAATAACGAAATCATTCTCCTTCAATTTGCCCCGCCCCCGCCCTCGCGCTCCTGCCCCGGATAATATCCGCTGCGCGTCCGTACGGTGAGTTTCTTATATGGCTTGGCGTGGGCATCGACGTGGATCGACCTGTAGCCGGCTACACTCTTCGGTGTGCTGGGTACGTAGGTGATGGTGTATTGGTTGCGGATGTCATGGGCAATGGAACGGCTGAGGTCATCTACCTCGTTCAGGGTTGGAGGAAAGAAGGCCTCGCCACCACTGCGCTCGGCAATCATCTCCAAAGCGTGCTTTGCCTTCCGCGACTTCTCCTCTCCCAGCAGTCCAATCGCGTAAACTACCGGCCCATTTTCCTCCTCAAGATGATGGACGGCCTGCTCCAAGTTCTCCTGGCTCGCATCATCCTCTCCGTCCGTGACCACAAACAAGGCCTTCCGCTGCAAAGGAGAGTGCGTGAGGTAATCGGCCGAGGCAACGATCGCGTCGTACAATGCCGTACCGCCCCGGGCCTCCACATGCTCCAGGGCTTCCTGAAGTCTCTTGAGGTCCGCCGTGAACTCCTGGTCAAGATAGTATTCGTCATTGAAATTGACCACGAATACCTGATCGTCCGGGTTGCTGGCCTTGACCAGGTCGAGAGCCGCCTTGTTCACCGCATCCCGCTTCTCTCGCATCGACCCGGAGTTGTCGATCACGATTCCGACCGCGACGGGAAAGTCTTCCAGGTGGAAGTGGCTGATCTTTTGCGGCTGATTGTTCTCGAAGACCGTGAAATCGTTCTTGTCCAGATTCGTGACCAGGTGATTCTTGTCATCGACCACCGAGGCATGCAGCGTCACCTCGCGAGCTTCCGCGCGGAAGACGAAACCGCCGTTTTCTTCGCCAACCGGCGCCTGACCCTGACCCTGAGAATTGGCGGAGCCGGCGGCGGGCTGGTTGGGAGCAGAGGCAGGCTTTGTCGGCTGGCTCCCGGGAGGCTGTGTTTGCGCCGGCGAGGAAGGGGGCTGAGCGCTCGGTGCAGCGGGAGGAGGCTGCGTTTGCGTCGGGGAGGAAGGGTTCTGAGCGCTCGGTGCGGCGGTCGGAGGAGGCGTGGGCGAAGGCGTATTTTGACGCGGATCCGTCGTCTGCGCTCTCGCGATCGCAACCACGAGCACTAGGCCGGCGGCGACTTTGCCGAGCAGCAATTTATTGCGTTGAAGCGTAATACCCAGTTCTGGCATAAACATGAAGCGGTGGCAATCCTTTTGGCGGAAGTAGCTTTACCTTAATTTTATGCCATTTGCCATCGTGTCCTGGGTTTTTTGGACGATACCCGAGTACATATTGGTTGCGTAGCTCGATTCCGATTTTCGTCGCTACGTCGGCCAGGTCGTTCGGGTTGTCGATCGTGAACGAACGGCCGCCGCTGAGGTCGGAAATATCGCTCAACAAGGCCGGCCCGAGCCGCTCCTCCTCGGTCTGAAAATAATGATCGTAAATACCTATGGAATAGATCATTACATCGGCTTCCTTCACCAATGACTTGATCTCGCCCTCGGTGTAGCGGCTGTGGTTGTCGCCGCCGTCGGAGATAATCAGCAGGGCCTTCTTCGGGTACTTGGCCTGCCGCATTTTGCTGATTCCAAGGTAGATGGCATCGAGCAACGCGGTGCGCCCCTTGGGAACGGTGAAGACGAGCTTGCCTTGGAGGTCCTCGACCGATTGCGTGAAGTCGGAGACTTCCTCGGGCCTGTCGGCGAAGGTAATCAGGAAGAATTCGTCCTGCGGATTGGCGGTCTTGAAGAATTCGGTCACCGCCTCGCGGGCGCGCTCGATCTTGCTGCTCATGCTCCCGCTCATGTCGAAAATGACGCCAAGCGAGACCGGAGCGTCCTCGCTCGAAAAGTTCCGCACTTCCTGCTGCTCCTTACCCTCATAGACCTGGAAGTTCTCTTTGTCGAGCCCGGTCACCAACCGGTTCATGGGGTCGGTGACCGTGACCGGCACAAGCACCAGGTTGACTTTCGATCGCATGAGGGGAGTGCGTTCGCGCAGGTTGCTGGGTTGAACATCTTTCCCAGGATCGGGCTTAGGCGCTTCCGCCCGGGGTGCGACATGGATGTCATCGACATCGGAATTTTGCGAGAAGGCAAAGGCTACCGTTAGCAGCAGGAACGAGAAAATGCTGGCCGCGAAGATGGAAGATCGCAACCCGTTCGATCCAGCAGACGAGAGAAGCGTCAGTAGCGGTGCGTTGCGAATTGCCCCGGGTCGAGAGGACCCGCGCCCGTTTTGGCGCGCCATATAATCCTCGATGTCAGGCAGGATGTTAGCACAAGTTCCGACAACCGTTGTTATTTCTTTGTCATCCACCTGAACGATAACCCTTTGTCATCCGCCTCAACGACAAAGCTTGGATTCCCCGCCCGGCGAAAAGTTTGTCCGTCCGCGGCTCTGTTGGGGCCTCGATGGCCCTCAGCGGGAAGCCACACTCCCTGCTTGATACAATCTGTTCTCGCTCCAAATGGCCCACATCGAACCCTTCCGCGCCCTTCGCTATGACCCGAGCCGGGTTGCACTCTCCTCCGTCGCCACCCAGCCCTACGACAAGATCACGCCGGAGATGCAGGACCGCTACTACGCCCGAAGTCCCTACAATCTGGTCAGGATCATCCTCGGGAAGCCCGAGCCGTCCGACAGTGGGATCGACAATCCCTATACGAGAGCAAAGGACTACTTCCGGGACTGGCGTCAGGGGGGAATTCTTCGCCAGGATCCCGAGCCGTCGATCTACCGTTACCTGCAGCGATTTTCGCTCCCTGGTCCGGCCCGCAAGGCCCCGGCGCAGGTTGAGCGCCAGGGTTTCATCGCTCTCGGCAAAATCGAAGACTATCCGGCCGGCGTCGTGTTTCGCCACGAGCAGACTCTCGCCCGGCCCAAAGCCGACCGGCTGGAGCTGCTTCGCACAACCCGCGCCCACTTTGGGCAGATATTCATGTTGTACACGGATCCCGAACGGGAGATTGAGCGATGCCTGGAGCCAGGGCAAGCCCCTGGCATCGAGGCCGAGGACGAGTACGGAGTTCTGCATCGGGTCTCGAGAATTTCCGATGCTGGTGTCATCGCTCGTGTGTGCGGGAATATGCGAGACAAACAGCTCATCATCGCCGACGGCCATCACCGTTACGAGACGGCGCTTGCCTACAGAAACGAACGGCGGCTAGAGCGCCAATCAGCCACCGGGCCCGGCAAGCACTCCGAAGACCCGGGGCTTCAACCCCATGAATTCGTCATGATGACTTTCGTCAACATGGACAGCCCCGGCCTGGTGATTCTTTCGACGCATCGCGTCGTACACGGACTCGCGAATTTCTCCCCGGAGCGGTTCCGACGCGGCGCGGGCGAGTTCTTCAGCGTGGAAGAAGCGGATCACGAAATCTCGGCGGAGCGCGCGGCGGTCATGCTGAAGGAAGCCGGCCGCGCAGGCACCGCGCTCGTTGCCGCATCCAAGGACCGGGCGTTTCTCCTCAGCCGCCCGCGATCGCCCGCCCCGACTTTCCAAAACGTCGGGCTTCGCCAGCAGGGCCTCGACGTCGTGCAGCTTCACAAAGCCCTGCTCGAAAACGTCCTGGGCATTTCTGAAGAGGCGATTCGAGACCAGAAAAACGTAAGCTACGTCCGCGACGCAGGCGAAGCCCTGTCGCGCGTACGGTCCGGCGAGGCCGACGTCGCTTTCCTCATGAATCCGGTCGAGATCCGGCAAATGCGGGAGATGGCCTTCGCAGGCGAAGTGCTGCCGCAGAAATCCACGGATTTCTATCCCAAACTGCTCAGCGGTTTAACGATTTATGCTCTCGAATAAGCGGCGCGGCGACCAAAGATCCCGCCGAAAATCGAGGATCGCCGCCGCCTGCTCGCTCCCGATTCTCGTCATGATCGGCCTGATCCGTGCGCAAAGTCCTCCTCCCGGAGGGCAGGCCCCGGCAGTTCCGCCGCCAGCATCGCGACAGCCTTTAACGTCGCCCGCGAAGCCGTTCGTCATGATCGACCCCGCCCACGGGGGAAGCGAGTCCGGCGCCGTACTGAACCCGACGCTGCTGGAAAAAGACGTGACTCTGGCTCTGGCCCGCAGGCTGCGACAGGATCTTGCCGGCCGGGGCATCCCGGGCGAGCTGGTGCGCGACGACGACTCCACTCTCTCGACCGATGACCGCGCCGCACGCGCCAACCGCGAACACCCGGCGCTCTACATCTGCCTGCACGCCAGCTCCCTGGTCGGAAGCACCCGGGTGGTCACCGCAATGCTGGCGGAGGAGGAAGAGGCGGAAGGGGAAGAGAGCCACGGCCCGTTTCTCGATTGGGCGACCGCGCAATCGGGACCCCTTCAGACGAGCACAGCGGTGCAGCAGCAGCTCGTCTCATCTCTCACAAACAACGGTCTCCGGGCCCGGACCCTGGCGGCTCAACTGCGGCCGCTCAATAACCTCATCGTCCCTGCCGTAGCGGTTGAAGTCGCGCCTACCACCGGCGGCGTGTCTCAGCTTGTCGCTTCTGACTTCGACCAGACGTTTTCAAGCGCGCTCGCCGGTGGCATTGCGAGTCTGTTATCGACCCTCGCCGGCCGATCAGGAGCCTTCCAGCCATGACCCGTCCGTTCCTGATCTCTACGGCGATCCTTTTTGCGCTCACCATCGGCATGTCGGTGTTTGTTTCCGAGCTGCACCACCGGGAAGCCGCCCGTCCCCGTACCCGCCCGGCCACCGCTCTCGAGCGCATCGCACCTCCCTCAGCCGGCCCGGTCGAAAAGGCGACGGTCTTTGTCGCCTATGATGATCCCGGAGAGCTGCGGGCCCAGTCGATTTCCGTTCCTGTCGCCTCCGCGCGCCAGCAGCGCGCAGAGGCTCTACTCGGGGCCCTGGTCGGAATCTACACCGCCAAGGACTCGCCGCATCCGCTAGCTGCCGGAGCGGACATCCGCGGTGTCTTCCTGGTCGATCCTGGACTTGCGGTCATCGACCTCAATTCCGCCCTGGTCGACGGACAAGTCTCGGGCGTGCTCTCCGAGGAGCTCACGATTGCTTCGATGATCCAGACGCTTTCGGCCAACCTGCCGGGACTGAGCCGGGTGAAGTTCCTGGTCGATGGAAAACAGCGCGACACGCTCGCCGGCCACGCCGACCTCGCCGGATTCTATGACGTTTCACAGGTGGCGCGCCTGGCCGCGCAGTTGTCGGCTCCCGAGTGAGATCGAATGCGCGTTCCCCTGATCGGTGGGGGTGGGTTCGTCCGCTTGCCGGTTCGCCACCGAACCTTCGTTCTCGTGGACATGAGGTTGCCGGAACCGGCCCCGAGCTTCAGCCAATCTGCTCCCTGCTAGAATCTCCGCATGTTCTACCGCTCCGACAACCGTGCTCCCGACCAGATGCGCCCGGTCAAGATCACCACCGATTTCGTTTCAACCGCGGAAGGTTCGGTGCTGATCGAGCTCGGCAATACCCGCGTTATCTGCACCGCCTCAATTGACGACACCGTTCCTGTGTTTCTGCGCAACAGCGGGAAGGGCTGGGTCACAGCCGAATACGGCATGCTGCCCCGTTCGACGCTTACCCGGACTCCGCGGGAGTCGGTTCGGGGCAAAATTGGGGGCCGGACACACGAAATTCAGCGCCTGATCGGGCGTTCGCTCCGGGCCGTAACCGACCTGGCCCGGCTCGGCGAGCGCAGCATTTTCCTCGATTGCGACGTGATTCAGGCGGACGGCGGCACGCGCACGGCATCCATCACCGGCGCCTTTGTGGCCCTGGCCTTGGCGCTCGAGAAACTGGTCGAAGCCGGAACATTGACCTCGGTGCCGCTCAAAGATTTTGTCGCCGCGGTGAGTGTAGGCCTCGTCGAGGGCGAGGCGCTGCTGGACCTGTGCTACGAAGAAGACTCGCGCGCCGACGTAGATATGAACATTGTCATGACGGCCGGGCGCAAGTTCGTCGAGATTCAGTCGACTGCCGAGCATCAGGCCTTTGATGAAATCCAGCTCGAGAAGATGATGGAGCTCGGCCGCCGGGGAATTCAAGCCCTGCTCATCAAGCAGCAGTCCCATCTAAAGAGCCTGGCCTTGCTGCAATAGGGACTCGCTTAGGCTTCCCGAAGAATCTCGCGCTCTTTCGAAGCCAGCCCGCACGGTAGCGGCCCCCTAGCGGAGTACGAGGCGCCTGATCCTCACCTTGAATCGCCTCCAATGCGCCGTTCTTTCATAGCTCCTGCTCATTCCCAGATGGCCAACCCCGGCATCCGACTCGTGCTAACCTTAGTTGCTGCTCCTCGGCTTTGCCCGGCAGCAGAGGTGTTTCGGTGACAACCGTTGTGGCTCGGCGATGCGCGCGTCTTGCCGGCTTTGCGCTTCTGTGCGCGAGTGCTAATTCGATTCTTGCCCAAGCTAACCCAACCCCTTCGACCTCGCAATCCGCCGCCCGGCAATCCGGCTCGCGAACCTCAGGGCCGACAACAACCTCCACGGCTATGGTCCATACGGCCGACCACTCCGCTTCCGCTCATCCCGAGCCCCAGGGCGGCCATGTCCTCGAGGCGGCGGTTTCCGAAGAACCAGAAGGCGCGACCGAACCGCAGGAAATCATGCCGCAGTCGCCGGTTGAGCCGGCCATCGATGTGGAATCGTACTGCTCGGCGCTCGGCAGCAGTACCCAGTCGCCAGAAGCCCTGGCCGCAGTTTGCAAATTTGTCCTGACCTTATCCACGAGATTGCCGAACATCATTTGTCAGCGACAAACGAAGCGCTTCTGGCGCGCCAGAGGCGTTGCCCACCGGGATCTCGTGGTCTCGAAAGTCGCTTATTTCGATGAGATCGAACACGACGGCGACCTTGTAGAGACCGATGCGAAAGACGCCGGCCATCAAAGTGAAGCCGGCAGCAGCTTTTCGGGAGGAGAATTCTCCGCCGATCTCCAGGAGATCTTCTCGCCGTCAAGCGACGCGAGCTTTAAATTCGTGGAAACTGCATCCCTCGGTGCGACTCCGGCTCTTGTCTTTCAGTTCCATGTCGACCGGGACAATAACCACCTCTATCAGGTGCATGCGCGCTACCTGAGCGGCAGGGACGTAACAGATTTTCCCGGCTATCGGGGCGAAATCTGGCTCGATAAGTCCACTTTTCGACTCTTGCGTCTGGCGCGGCAAACCAGCGAGATGGCTCCCCATTTTCCCATCACCCGCGTGGAGAACGTTATCGATTATGCGAACACGCCGCTCGGCGATGGTACGAGCTTCGTGGTGCCCACCCACGCCGACATAACCGGTTGCTTGCTGGAAGAAGGGAACAAATGTTCGCACAATGTCGTAAGTTTCGTGGACTATCATAAGTTCAGAGCTACGACCAAGATCGTAGCCGAAGACGGGCAACATTGAACCGGGGATAGTCACCGCCGGGCGAAGACATCGGTGCCCATCCGAACTCTACTCGTGCAAATACGTCGGCCAGCCCAATGC
>Ga0123356_10008223_pt1 | contig 10382 bp, 8 predicted proteins | sample TergutEmb28metaG_2_FD_92546 | JGI IMG/M metagenome (GOLD analysis project Ga0123356, IMG submission 92546) | Embiratermes neotenicus P3 segment gut microbial communities from Petit-Saut dam, French Guiana - Emb289 P3 | ecosystem: Host-associated > Arthropoda: Insects > Digestive system > Gut ... | reverse complement strand
TCGAAGGTGTCGCTGAGGTCGAGAAGGAACATGAGGCGAGATACCTTAAACTTCTGAAGAATCTCGAAAGCGGAGCAATATACAAGAAAGGTGACACCGTCATATGGAAATGCCGCAACTGCGGTCATATACATATAGGCAAAATTGCACCTGGCGAGTGTCCCGTATGTGCGCATCCGCAGGCGTACTTCGAAATAAAAGCTGAAAACTATTAACGGTGCTTCCGCACCGTTCATTTTTTTTCCATTTCAAATCGAATGGAAATTCATTTCAATCTTATCGTTTCAAGGTTCAGCGGCGCCTTCGTCTCGATGCCGAACCTTTTGTATATGGATGACGCGAGATCCGTGCACTTACGATCCTCGCCGTGTCCGATGACTATCTTATCAGGTTTAGGATCAAGCGATGCAATGTAATTCATCATTTGTTTTCGATCGGAATGACCTGAAAAGCCGTCTATAGTCTCGCGATTTATCTTTACTTCCAGATTTATCGAGTTACCGCGATCGTATAACGTGATATCGGAACGTCCTTTCTGTATCGTGCGGCCTACACTTCCTTCGGATTGATAACCAACGAATATCAGCCAGTTCTTAGGATCGTCACACCATTCGCGGAAGTATTCCATCACCGGTCCGCCGGACATCATACCGCTTGTCGCCAATACGATACACGGATCTGTTGAATGAGTTATTTCCTCTCTCATTGCCGACGTCTCAACACGTCTGAACACCGGCGACAAGAACGGATTCTCATTCTGCTGGAATATCTGCGTTCTTAACTGACTGTTGAGATATTCCGGATACGCCGTATGAACGGCGGTCGCTTCCCATATCATTCCGTCAAGATACACGGGAACAGTGGGCATGCGGCCTGTGCGCATCATTTCTTCGATGACAAGCATAACTTCCTGCGAACGTCCTACTGCGAACACGGGTATGAGCACTTTTCCGTTGTTCTCAACGGCTTGCGACAATAGGTTCGTCAATTCATTGGCGGCATCCATCCTGCTTGGCTGAATATCGGAATGACCGCCGTATGTTGATTCGATGACCAACGTTTCCAATCTCGGGAATCGATTGTTGGCGGCGTTGAATAACCACGATCTTTCATATTTTGTGTCGCCGGTGAATGCTACGTTATGCAATCCGTCACCGATATGGAAATGCGCTATCGCCGACCCGAGTATATGGCCGGCGTTCTGGAATGTCAATCTTACGTCAGGCGAGATATCAGTTGTCTCATTATACCTCAACGGTATCGTATGCAGTATCTCCTGCCTTACATGCGACGCTTCGTATGGTGCTTTCTTCGCTTCGCCGAATGTTAATTTTATGTAATCCAATTGAAGCATCGCCATCAGATCGCGTGTCGGCGGCGTACAGTAAACGGGACCTTCGTAACCGTATTTGTATAACACCGGAAGGATACCGCAGTGATCCATGTGCGCATGTGTTATGACAACAGCATCAAGATCCTTCAGCGGCTGTATCTCCGGAACGCTGAAGTACGGAACGGAATCGTTACCTGGATCGATACCGCAATCGATCAGCACCTTGCTGCTTCTCGTCTGTAACAGCGTTGCAGATCTCCCGACCTGTCTGAATCCGCCCAATGCGGTCATCCGCACCCATGCATCTCCCTCGATGACGGAACGTGCGATCTTACGTCCGACGCGTTTGAGCATGTCGCTGCGGTCATCACGATTCAATCGAAGATAACCTCTCACATCCGATACCGTTTTTGACGGGATCGGAGGTGCTCTCACCACTTTGACATTCCATCCTGTCTCTTTCTTGAGATCGTTCAGCAGAGAGCCGTGGCGTCCTATCACCACACCCGGCGATAATGCTTCTATTGTTGCTTCGCCTGTTTCGAATTCAAAGAATATGTCAGATATCTCCGCTTCCTCCGGCACCATCTTTCTGATCTTTTCCTCAACTTCGTTGGAATCCGCAAGCACTGACGGATCCGGACGTATAACAACGCGTTTCCTCAATCCCTGTGCCAATACCTTTACAAGATTTGCATCGGATGAGAATTTTTCAAATTCTTTAGTGTAAATGACAACAAGAGGGCCCTCGAATTCTATTGCTGATATCTTCAGATCTGAAGGTATCAGACGGCGTATCTCTTCTCTTAAGTTATCGAATAATTTGTCAGCATTCATAATGACCACAGATATTTTGTAATGAGTTTAATTGGGATATCTGAATCCCAGTTCCGCTGCGCGCACTCTTATCGCGTCCTCGGACAACTCTTTCGTGCCTTTCTTGTTTATCACGGAAATGAGCATACCGTCGCCGCTTGCGGAATCTCTCCTTATCGCGGAGTTCAGCGCAGATATTGCCAGATCAATGCCTTCTTCTTCGGTCATGCCTTCTTTGTACTTTCCTTCGAGAACACCTAACGCAAACAATGAACCGGAACCGACGGAGACGTAATTATCTTCGATGCATCCTCCGGCGCCGTCTATGCTGTATATGTGACCGCCTTTCGCATCATATCCGCCCACTATCAATCCCAAGTAAAATCCTTGGCGTATGACATTGGCAACAAGCGTTGCCGCCGCACCGACGGTCATCGGTGCGCCGCGTTTCATCGAATATAACGCGACCTCGCTCTGAAGGAACCTGACCATCAGCTGAGCATCTCCCACTAATCCCGCAATGGTCATTCCGATGTTATCCGATATTGCGAATACCTTTTGCACATGCGAATGTGCAATTATGTTACCCATTGTGGCCCTTCTCTCGGACGCGAGTATCACTCCGTCCTTCGTCTTTATCCCTACGGTCGTCGTACCGGTCTTTAAAGTTTCAACACTCATCTTCAGATCCGCTCCAAAATGATTATTACGGAAAAGGAGAACAGTCTTATGCTCTCTGATAACTCCTTTATACTGCTATCGTTTATAAAAGTTTCTTAAAAATACCCGCTTCCGCCGGCAATAGGTGCGCCACCCGTTATTATGATGTGTGACCATCCATAGGTGTTAATATCGTGTACGTCCATCTGAGAGATATGATGCGTGACCCTGAAAAGACGATTGGCAATTTTATTGACAAGCAGAGGACAGGATTCATCGCCTCCGTCGATGAGAACGGATTTCCCAATATGAAAGCAATGTTCGCGCCGAGGGTCCGTAACGGAATAAAAGAATTTTATTTCACAACGAACACATCTTCGATGAGAGTTCAGCAATATTCAAGGGATGCAAAGGCAAGCATCTACTTCTTTGACAACAGATTCTACACGGGTGTGATGCTCCGCGGAACGATGGAAGTTCTTACCGATGCGGCATCAAAAGAACTTATATGGAGGGAAGGCGACACGATGTACTACAAAGAAGGTGTGACCGATCCAGATTATTGCGTTCTAAGATTCACCGCATCATCAGGACGTTATTATTCGAATTTCTCGTCGCAGGAGTTTGTCATCGAATAATTCCGATGACCAGGATCATATATTTAGACCATATCTGTTTGACATCCAGATAAGCCCCGTGCTATCGGTCGTCTATGGCCATGATGATCTGCGGGCAACGGATATTTTATCTTTGATGATATTATGGATCTACGATCGACCCCCTCATTTCATCCGGACATAACAGATGTGCAGACAGACATCACTGGCAGGAACTGAAATAGGACAGGTTTTTATATTCCAGATATGATATCGAGTTAAGCCCTATGTTCGCTGGTATCGCATCTGCGATGTTGCTGACGGCATAGGCACCTATTCTTTTCATCCGCCCTTTAATCGCCTTATGTTAATGCGGATGCCGTGCCTCTCTTTCCTCCCTCTTTTACGGTCTCGTGCCTCCCTGGGTATCACATCATTTGTCTGTATCAGATCACCGTATGTCTCGTCCGTTGAATCCTCAACTTTGACATTGATGATATCTTTATTATTATTCTTCGCCGAACCCTTCACTATCTGCTCACCGACGCCGTCCATGATATCTTGATTACTGTCTATGATCACAAAGAAATAATTTTTCTCAGTTTTGGAGAATGTTTCATCCATGAGTTCCGATAATGTCATTCGAAAAACAGGTCTTCTGTCAAATGTTTTCGTCCACCATTCCGGATTATCGTCAGCGCCCTTGTCTATATACACTGCATATACGTCGAGATCAAGTTCTGAAATTTCCTTCAGTACTCTGCCTCTCTTGCTGCGATTGATATCTTTAGATTTCAATTCCGTTCTGCCGAACTGTTCACGAAATTTTGCAGATATCCTGCCGAACAGAGTTGGTTTTTCTATGATGGTCGCCGTCATGAAAAAATCAGGGTCATTCGGTGTATCCAGCCCCGGGTCTCCTATCTCATCAACGATAATCGTTACCATGTTGTGTGTTATTTTCCCATCAATATTTTTTCCATCTTGTTCGTTATGCATACTATTGACCCCATCCTCAAAGCGAGATGCTTGATGTCAGTATGAACACCACCAAGGCAAGCGGCATCATCATACTGAACGAATACAATGACGTCAATATACCGCCTTTGCATTTGAGTTGTGTCGTAAGCACTGATATCAGCGCCGCCAATTCTATCAGATATGCCATCAGGATCGGTGCGGTGAATGACATTTGTGTTCCGCCGGCGAGATCTGTGAACGGCGCAAGCATCGAAACGCTTATACCGAGTATCAGCGGCGCGAATATTGACGATGTTCCGGTCATCATATCAAGCATGCTTCTCAATTTGTTCTGAATGCTGCTGACGGCAGCGTTCTGATCCTGAAGCTGGTGACCCATGCTTACCGCTAAACGTCCGGCATCCCTCAGATCTTTTAATGATGACGTGTACACATCACAATAAAGGTCTGCCATCTTCTTCGAATAAGGATCCATTGCGGAACGTATCGCCTTGTCCGTTTCTCCGCGTGAGATGGAGATGCATCGTTCCAGTGTTGACGCAAGTTCCGAACAGTTCTTCTTTTCCTTGAACGATGATATCAATGCTGTTTCGAAATTCTCACCCGATAACAATCTGTTACCCAGATCGAATAATACGTCACCGATGGATGATGATATCTTCACCCTTTTACGTTCAGCGGTCATCTTCGGGTAAAGCACCGTGAACAGCGAACAACCGGACGCTATCGCCGCTGCGGCCATTGAAAGGGCGATATCTTCCGTTAATGAGAACATCACCGCAAGTATCGGTACCGAAATTGCAACAGGCATTAAGCATATCACAGTTATTTTTTCATCCGATCGTACATAGAACGGATTTCCGTTGGATATCGTCATTATGACCATCGCAACGATCGCCGGTATCACCAGTAACGTAACAGCAGCGATGACCATCGGATCCAACGCGGCCGATGAGAATTGGCCGCCGATACTGAGCATCGGTATCACGGATACCAATATCATCGGTATCATCACACCCAGTCCGAATATCAGCATGCACGGCGCGTTCAGTTTTGAACTGTACGCTTCGCCCATGTCCTTCAATCCTGTCAGTATGATATCGTTGGCATCCTTCGTCATCCTCATACGTTCGTTAACATCCTTTGAACCGGACGCGGAAATGATAAGGTAAAGACTTCTTCTGAACGCTGCTAACGCATCCGGAAGGGATGATATCATCGAGTTCAGCGAATCGCGTATGTCGGCGGATGCCTTCGTATCAACATCCCATATTATCTTTCCGAACATCTTTGCTATGTTCTTGGGTCCGTTCTCCGCGATCTCGCGGACCGCAGAATCCAATGAGCGGTTGCGGTCTATCATCAGGCGCATCATACCGATCGCCGCAGGCGCCTCGTTCATTATGCGTTCCGCTTTTAGAACTTCTTTCTTCTCCCTTACGAGAAGATATCCGAACAAAGGTATCGCGAGCAGCACCGGAACGGATCCCAAGGCAAGTTTCAGATCCGTCATGAACACGACCGACGCGAATGCTATCGCAGAGAACATCGCAAGGACCGATGGTAAATTCTTTTTCATCGTATCGTTCTTTTTCGCAGTATCAGAGACCATTGTATCTACCGAACCATTTCTTGAAACTGTCCACCGTTCCCGTTCTGTCAAATGTGCCGTCCATTAGTGCTTTGGATAGATGCTCGTTTGCGTAGCATATCCATTCCGGTCCGTAGAACTTCTCAGAATGGACGGAGGCCATCTCCGCAAGGAATTTCCGCATCTCCGCTCTTGCGCTTATCTCGTTGATTATTTCTTCTTTAGAATATGATGACGACGTCAGTATCCGTTTGAACAACGGTGTGCTGAAGATATTCTTTCCCAGTATGCTCTTTCCGGATGATGCTTCATCGTCTATCGGTATCTGAACGAAATCTCCGTGCTTTTCCGATGTTAACGCGATCTCGTTAAGTTTTCTGTATTGTCTTATGCTTCCCTTAGGTCTTTTCGTTACCATCGTAACGACTATGTCCGTAGCAGCGAACGCCTCCGGCGAGATGTTCATGTCATGAACAACTCTTTCATAAACGGAATGAGCGGAATCGCCGTGTATCGTTCCCATTATGGAACTTCCGGCGCGTCCGGTACGCATACTTTGGTACAGCGTCTTTGCTTCTTCTCCTCTCACTTCGCCTAATATTATTGCTGATTCTCCTAATCTCAGGGAAACACGCAACGCCTCTTCCGCACGTTTATGAGTATCTCCGCCCATCCTTTCGTCTATGAGCATTGACTGTACCTTGTAACCCATTCTGCGCATCTTTTCCGTCGGCAGTTCTGATGTATCCTCAATTGTCAGTATCCTCTGTGAAACAGGGAATTCAAACAGCATCGCGGACATCAATGAACTCTTACCGGCTCCGCGTGCGCCGCATATAAGGAATGTGCATCTGGAATCCACCAAGAACGATAACAGTCCGGCGGACATATGGTCCATCGTTCCGTTACCGATAAGTTTTGTCAGTGTCCACGGATTCACGGAATGTTTCCTTATCGCAACGGCATCGCCGTTCGGCGACATCGGATAACCGATGACGGTCGCACGTGCGTCATATGAGTTCATATCCGTCTCAAGAACGGGGGACGATTCAGAGAACGGCAGTCCGCTGTCCTTCTTTAACACGGAAATCAAATTTCGTACCTCTCTCGTATCCGCTGTCAGATTTGTTCTGCACCGTATATGCGAATTGAATCCCGCTATTCCGTTCAGCGTTACGTGTATGCGATTCTTCTCGCACGGTGCGTCTATGTAAATGTCCTCTAATCTCGGATCTGTCAGTAATATTTCGAATATTCCCAATCCGATCGTATATCTTCTGACGACAGAGGCCATCTCATCCAATATCTGAGGCGTCAGCGTAAGATCGTTCGCATACTTGCCAAGCATGCTTCTCGATACTGCGGTCAGATTTCCGGATGTGATATTCGAGGATGATGCGAACGAGTTACGTATCTCGTTAATGACCTTGTTCACGACCGAATTCATATCATCGCTGAACTTGTATTCCGACGGTTTCAGGAAATATTCCGTTCGGCCGTCCGGTGTGTTCCCTATCGTAACACTGCCTGAAGGTATCTCGTAGCGTTCTATCGTCTCGATATCATGCATATCGTTCATCCAGCACCCTGAGTACAGCGGTTTGGAGCGTTTTTCTTTCACGGACATTCGTTCAAGACTTTTCAGCACGTTCGGGATGTCAGTTATCTTGATGGTATTAGCGGTCGTTCCTGTCTGTGCGGGAATTTTCTGATCCTTGACCGCATCTTCCTGTATCACGGACGGCATGTTCATGCCTCCGACAGACGGAAGGCCATTCTGGCTGCGTTCTTTCTTAATTCCGAGAACATCATTTCCGATTGGTCTAAAAATCCGATGGTCCTCCAAAGACATTCCTCGCATCCTTCCCTGTTGGGACTTGAGCGTTCCGCTTCGAGTTTCATCATATCAAAACGAGGTTCCGGAAATGCTTCCCAAAGATCCTTCGCATTCTTAGGTATGGATGTTTGGCATCCTTTGCATTTGCTGGGTACTTTCTCCTGAGATGCAGTACGGACCATTGAACTTATTTTTGATATCTCGTTCAATACTGAGATAACATTCTCAGAATATTCCGTATCGCTTTCTCTTCGTATTATCAGACGCGACGGTATTATGTTATCTGAGATACACTCAGATAAACATTTGACACATTCCGCATCGTTCAGTAACGACGGTCCGCCGCATTTGCTGCAATCTATCAGCAATGTACTGCGGTCGTAGGCTGTTTCCGGTCTGTTCCTTTCTTCTGTTGTTCTTTTTCTCTTGAATAGCGACATTGTTATCAGGAACAACATTTTCGCATGAGAATATAAAGACGGGATGCTACATGTAATATACATTCGTCCTTCGCAACCAATATTTACGAAAAGGGTCTACGGTATGATATGGAGATATTGGCACCCGTCGGTTCACCGGAAGCGCTGAATGCAGCGGTAAAAGGCGGTGCTGATTCCGTATACTTAGGCGGAAAACGATTCGGTGCCCGTAAATTCTCAGATAATTTCACGGAAAAGCAACTGGAAGGCGCAGTTAATTATGCGCATGACAATAATGTGAAAGTATACGTCACGGTTAACACGATCATAAAGAACGAAGAGATGGCCGATGCCATCTCTTTTGTAAAATTTTTGAAAGATATTGATGCTGATGCCGTGATAATACAGGATATGGGATTATTGAGGACCATAGGCCGTGTGGACATTCCGAAGCATGCGTCGACACAGATGGGCATACATTCGTCAAAGGGATTGGAATGGTGTCACGAGAACGGCGTAGAAAGAGCGATACTGGCAAGGGAACTCACGCTCAACGAGATAAAAGAGGTAATAAAAGATTCGCCTGTAGAAACGGAAGTTTTTGCACAGGGTGCTTTATGCTATTGCATGTCGGGAGGATGTCTTTTCTCAAGTATCGTCGGCGGACGCAGCGGCAACAGAGGGGAATGTGCGCAACCGTGCAGAAAAAGATATCACACATCCGCGAGAAACGGATACCTGATGAACACATCCGATCTTTACTGCATAGATCATTTCAACGAATTAGAAAAAATGGGTATAACGTCAATGAAGATAGAGGGCCGTATGCGCAGTCCTGCGCATACGTACCTTACGTCAAAGATATACTCGCTTACAAGAGACAAGAATAACAATGAAGAATTAGAACGAATGAAAGAACTGCTTATGACAATATTCAACCGCGGATACGGGACCGGATATATGGACAATTCAAAACATATCGTTCAGCCGTTGTATCCGGATAACCGCGGATATCTCATGGGGTCCGTCACGATAAAGGATAAAAGATTCGATCCGAAGGGAATGGACATTAACGTAAAGGACGGATTATCAATATTCAGAGGAGAGGAGAAGATAGGCGGATTCAAAGTTTCATCCTCAAATTCGATCTCGGTCCCGTTCGCAATAAAAGACGGGATATATGAGATATACAGAACTTATGATCCTCGCATAGATGAGATAAAGAACATCTTTTCCGATGATCTGAATTTAACGGGAAGTAAGAGCATCGGCACATCGAGATACGCACCGAAACTCATTGAAAGGGTGAAAAAGAGAGCAAAACTTTCGTTCTATGTGTCATCACTGAAAGTACTGAATTCTGTTATAGGATATGCAGATCGCATATATTTCGAATGGAACGGCGAACGTGATAAAGCTGAGATCATATGCTCAGAAAAAGGAAAAGAATTTGTTACGATATTGCCCAGATTCTTACCGTTCGATGATCTGCCCAATGGTGATGTGATGGTCCACAACCCTGGTCAGATCCGGGCGGCATCAGGTAAGAAAAGATACGGAAGTTATCATCTGAACATGTTCAACTCCGCATTCCCGAACGTACTTGAACAGACAACTCTTTCCGCAGAACTTTCAAGGAAAGAGATCAAAGAGATATGTTCTCATTACGCGGGAGAACTGGAACAGATGGTCTTCGGCCGTATCGAATTGATGGTCACACGCGATCCGGAGATGATGAACTGCACATTAACAGATGAACGCGATTATCAATTTCCCGTTTACAGGGATGAGCGAAAGATGTCGCACATATTGAATTCATCAGATCTTCTTCTCATTGAGCATCTGAATGAATTGGAATCATTCGGTATCGATTCTTTTGGCATAGACGTAAGAAAAAGACCTGCTGATGTTGCGTCCAAGGTGGCAAAAGCATTCTTTGATCGTGACGTAAAAAGAAAAAGTGAACTCACGGAGATGTGCGGCCGCATAACGTACGGTCACTATCTGAGGGGCGTTAACTGAAATGTATACTACATGTAGCATCATGGTATTATATTCTGAATGAGAATTAAAAGGAAACACCGGAAAGGAGAGTTCGGGTTCCCCTTACTTTACTGCCGGGGACCCGGATCCGTTCCGGTGGGAGGTG
>Ga0123356_10008222_pt1 | contig 10382 bp, 7 predicted proteins | sample TergutEmb28metaG_2_FD_92546 | JGI IMG/M metagenome (GOLD analysis project Ga0123356, IMG submission 92546) | Embiratermes neotenicus P3 segment gut microbial communities from Petit-Saut dam, French Guiana - Emb289 P3 | ecosystem: Host-associated > Arthropoda: Insects > Digestive system > Gut ... | reverse complement strand
GGCAGGCAGCGGCGCCCACCTCCCGGGACCCGCGGCCAGCCGCCAAGCCTGGAGCGCCCCGGGGCGCAGCGGCCGTGGCGGCGCGTCGCACCAAGCTACTCCGGTTAGATGGATACCCCACTTTTTGTTTTTTGGATTGGTTCCGCGCGGAACGAATCCTCTTTTTGAATCCCCCAACGGCGCCTCGGACAGGTATGTTCGACCCGGCGCCGGATTCCCGCAAAATGCGCCGGCACTCGACACCGTTCCGGTGGTGCCGGCCGAGCTCGAGCGCCAGCTCCGGCCGTTGCGTGTTTTGTTTTTTGGATTGGTTCCGCGCGGAATGAATCCTCTTTTTGAATCCCCCCACGGCGCCTCGCGGTCCCTCCGGAAAGCCGCGGCCAACGGGAGACCCGGAGCGAAGAGCCCGCGGGGCGGCGACCGCGCGGCACGGTGGGCTAGCCCGAAGTTGCCCCCGGGCTAGCGCAACAGGCCCAGCTCGAACGCGCCCTTGACCGAGGCGTCCAGCGCATTCAGCCGCTGCAGCGCGAGCGCCTCCGGCGAGGCGACACCGCCGCGGCCGCCGCGGCCGCCCGCGCCGTCGGCGCCGTGGTGCATGAGCACGCAGTGCTCGAGCTGCAAGCGCCGGTCCTCGCGCAGCAACGCGGGGGCGTGGCGCGCGAGCAGCCGCAGGCCCAGCTCCACGTGGCCCAGCATGCGCCCCCGCTCGCTGCGTTCGATGGCCGCGCCGTAGGTGTACTCCTCGGTCTTGCCCAGATCGTGCACCAGCGCCGCGGTGAGCAGCAGGTCGCGGTCGAGGCGGGGATGGACCGTGCACAGCTCGAGCGCCATCGTGGCCACCGCGACCGTGTGCTCCAGCAGGCCGCCCAGATAGGCGTGGTGGGCCCCGGCGCGCGCGGGGCCGCTGGGAGGAGGCCAGCACGGCGCGCGGCGCAGCTCCTCGCGCAGCGCGCGATCGCCCAGAAGCCGCTCCAGCAGCGCGCGCAGTCCGGGGTCGTACACCTCGCGCGCCAGGTGCTCGGCGAAGCCCTCGAGCTCGTCCAGGTCGCGGCGCGAGCTCGGCAAAAAGCGCGCCAGGTCCTGCTCGCCCCCCTCGGTGCGCGCTATCTGGCGCAGCTCGATCTGGAGCGCCTCGCGAAAGCGCTCCACCCGCCCCCGCACTCGCACGAGATCGCCGCGCTCGAAGCGGCCGCCCAGCAGGTCGGCGTCGCGGAAGGCCCGCGCCACGATCGAGCCGGTGCCGTCGCGCAGCTCGGCGGTCAGATACGGCGTGCCGGCGCGAGAGATCTGGCGCTCCTTGCGCACGCACGCCCACACCGCGTCGACCTCCTCGCCCGCACGAAGCGTGGCGACCTCCTGGGCGCTGCCGGAACTCATCCGCGCATGATGTACGGTGGTTCGGATGCAGCCACTCATCTGGGACCGCCGTCCCGATGGCCTCCGCGCGCCGGCGATGGTGTGCGCTTTCGAGGGCTGGAACGATGCCGGCGACGCCGCCTCCAGCGCGACCTCCTTCCTGGTCAAATCGCTCTGCGCGCGGCGCTTCGCGCAGGTCGACGGCGAGGAGTTCTACGACTTCCAGGCCAACCGACCCCGCATCCAGCTGAGCGACGAGGGCGTGCGCCGGATCTCCTGGCCCGGGGTGGAGATGTTCGAGGCCGCCGCGCCGTCCGCGCCGCGCGACCTCGTGATCGTGCAGGGCGCCGAGCCGTCGTTCCGCTGGCGCTCGTTCAGCGCGCTGATCGTCGACCTCGCCGAGGCGCTCGGGGTGCAGATGATCGTCACGCTCGGCGCGCTGCTGGCCGACGTGCCCCACAGCCACCCCGTGTCGCTGACCGGCTTCGCCTCCGACCTCTCGCTGATCGAGCGCCTGCACCTGGAGCAGTCGCGCTACGAGGGTCCCACCGGAATCGTGGGCGTGCTGCACGGCGCGTGCGCCGGCGCGGGGCTGCCCGCGGCCAGCCTCTGGGCGAGCGTGCCCCACTACGTGGCCTCCGCGCCCAGCCCAAAGGCCGCGCTGGCGCTGGTGCGGCGCCTGGAGACGCTGGTCGGCATCTCCTTCGACGCCTCCGAGCTCGAGAGCGCCGCCGCCGAGTACGAGCGCCAGGTCGGGCTGGCCGTGCAGAGCGATCCCGACGTGCAGGCGTTCGTGGAGCGCCTCGAACAGGCCGCCGCCAGCGAGCGCGCCTCGCTCTCGCCCGACGACCTCCCCTCCGGCGACTCGCTGGCGCGCGAATTCCAGCGGTTCCTGCGCCAGCGCGGCGTCGACGGCAAATAGCGACGCGTCGCACGCAACACCGCCGCGTCCGCCGCGGCGCACGGCCTCGCCCGCCGGCCGCGCGCCGCGTCGACGGAGCGCCGCCGCGCGCCGCCGGTGCTCACCGTGCGGCGGCGGGGCACACGATGCGGTAGTCGCACAGCCCGCACGCGGCCGGCGAGGGGGTGGGGTCGAAGCGACCGGCCAGGATCGCCTCGCCGACGGCCAGCACCGTCTCGCCGACGCGCGCCGCGTCGAGGCGATCGCGCGCCACCGGGACCTTGCGGGCGTCCAGCACGTAGTAGTAGGCCAGGCTGGACGGCTCGAGCTGCCACGACTCGCGCGCGGCCAGCGCGTACAGCGAGAGCTGGAGGTCGTCACGCAGCTCCGGCTCGCTCTTGGGGCGGCTGGTCTTGTAGTCGATCAGCTCATATCCGCCGCCGGGAAGGCGGTCGACGCGATCGACGCGCCCGCGCACGTGATGGGGGCCCAACCGGAATGCAAACGAGCGCTCGAACCACGCCGGCTCGCCCCCCTGCTCGTGCAGGCCCTCGTGGTAGCGGCGCAGGGCCGCGCGGGCCTTCTCGTGCAGCTCGCGCATGTCCGGCCCGTCGCCCAGCCCCGAGCGGCGCCAGCACGACTCCAGCAGTTGCATCAGCTGCTCCACGCTCTCTGGGCCGGAGGCGTGGTAGCGCTCGAGCACCTGGTGGACCACGATCCCGAAGCGCTGGCCGAGTGTGGGCTCGGACGGCACGCGCAACACGCGCCCGAACTTGTACCGCAGGGGACAGCTGCGGTAGGTGGCCACGTCGGAGGCCGACAGCGCCAGGCCCGCGCCGCGGCGGGGCAGGAAGGGGTACAGCGAGCGCTCCTCGCGCGGCATTCCGCCCAGCAGCTGCGCAATCGCGCCCGCACGCGCCCGCGCACCCGCCCGTGGCGCTGCGCGGGCATCCCCGGGCGCCGGCTCGGCGCACTCGCGCTCGGCCACCAGCAGCGCCTCGTCCAGGGTCGAGCTCTCGAGGATCTCCCGCTGCAGGGGCGTGGCCGCCGCCAGCAGCCGCGCGTTGACGTCGTCCAGCGCATCCGCCACGCTCTGGCCCTCGGGCCGTTGCATCAGCGCCGCCAGCTTGATCAGCTCGAGGTAGCGCACCACGCCGTGGGAGATGTCGAGGTCGGTGTCCAGGCGCAGCTCGCCGAGCCGCCCGCCGATGCGCGGTATGTCCTCGAGCAGCTCCTCGCGCATCGCGGCCAGCGCGCCCCCCAGCAGCTCCGAGGCGCCCGGCTGCTGATCGGCGCGGTCCTCCCACTTGGCGCCGAGCGCCACCCGCGTGTGCTCGGCCAGCGACGACGGCGGCTGGCGCACTCCATCGGAGCCGCACGCGGGGTAGGCGATCACCAGCCGCTCCGAGGCGCGCGCGGCGGCGAGCTGCAGCTGCTCCTCCTCGGGCGCCTGCGCGGAGGACGACGGCGCCGCCGAGCACAGCCCCAGCACGTAGAGGTGGTCGAACTCGCTGATCCCCGCCTGGCGGGGGCTCATCACGCGCACCGCGCCGTGGGAGGGCGCGGACCGCGGCTCGCGCCCGTCGGCGGCCCGGCTTCCCTCGGCGGCGAGCCCTCCGGGGGGGCCCTCGGCGGCGGGTCCCCCCTCGGCGGCGGGGCCTCCCTCGGCGGCGAGCCCCCCCTCGGCGGCGGGCCCTCCCTCGGCGAGCGCCACCATTCGCGCGGCCAGCTCGCGCGCGCCGGCGTGCGGGGCCTGGCGCGCCAGCTCGCCCATCAGCTCATCCAGGCGCGCCAGCGTGTGGCGGCGCGCGGCGCGCTCGGCGCGCGAGACCAGCGGATCGTCGGCCAGCCACCCGGTGCGCTCGAGCACCGCGCGCAGGAACTGGTCGGGCCGGGCGCGCTCGAGCGCGGTGGCGAGCTCCCGGTGGGCCTCCAGGAAGCGGGCGATGCGCTCGCGCACCTCCGGCGGCACCTCGGGCGCCTCCAGGCAGGTGCGCAGCGCGGAGACCATGTCGCGGCGGTGGCGGCGCGCGAGGTGCATCACCCGCGCGAGCTCCACGTGGCGCAGCTCCGCCGGACGGCGCGCCAGCGCGCGCATCGCGGCGGGGGTGTCGGAGGGGTCGAGCAGCAGGCGCATCCACGCCAGCACGTCGCGCACCTCCTCGCGCCAGAACAGCGCGCGCGGCCCGAGCAGCCTGTGGGGTATGGCCCGCTCGGACAGCGCGCCCAGCACCGGCGGCCCCTCCGCGTCGAGCGAGCGCACCACCACCGCGATGCGCGCCGGCTCGACCCGCCGGGAGCCGATCAGCTCTTGGATGTCGGCGGCCACGTTGCGCGCCTGCGAGAGCTCGTCGGCGCACCGCCAGAAGCGGATCTCCCGCTCGGGGCGGGCCAAACTGTCGATCAGCGAAGCCACCGGCGACACGACTCCTACGATACGTGCATGGACTCGATCGATTGGGGACTCGCCCAGCGGGTCGGCGAGCTGCTCGCCGGATCGCCGCCGCCGGGCGGGCGCGTGCACGCGGGCGAGTTGCGCGAGCTCGCCGGCGACTTCGCCGCGCGCGTGGGCGACTACAGCGGGCTGCAACCCCCCGGGGAGCTGCCGCCGCTCGATGTGGTCGACCGCGCGCACTGGATCCAGGCCAACCTCGCCACGATGCGCCCGCTGGTGGAGAGGATGACCGACCAGCTCGCCCACACCGGCCCGCTCTCCGGGACGATGCGCTCGGCGTCGGGCGTGCTGCTGGGTCTGCAGGTGGGGGCCATCACCGGCGTGCTCTCCCAGCGGGTCTTGGGCCAGTACGACCTGTCGATCGTGGACCCCTCGGCGCAGGCGCGCCTGCTGCTGGTGAGCCCCAACCTCGCGCAGGCCGCGCGCAACCTCGACGTCGACCGCGAGGAGCTGACCTCGTGGGTGACCATCCACGAGGTGACCCACGCGGTTCAGTTCGCCGGCGCGCCGTGGCTGCGCGAGCACCTCGCCGAGCACGTGGAGTCGCTGCTCGAGAAGCTGCGCGTGTCGATCTCCGGCGAGAGCGTCTTCAACCTGAGCAACCTGCGCAGCCTCGGCGACCTCCGGGGCCTGGGCGATGTGGGCGCGATGCGCGCGGAGCTGCGCGCGCTGCTGGAGAAGGCCCGGCGCGGCGAGCTGCTGCGCCTCACCCTCGGCGAGCAGCGCTGGGCGATCGTCGAGCGCCTCCAGGCGACCATGTCACTGGTGGAGGGGCACGCGGAGCACGTGATGGACGCGGTGGGAGCCGATGTGCTGCCGTCGTTGCCCCGCCTGCGCCGCGCGATGACCCACCGCCGCGAAAGCCGGGCGATGCCGTGGCGGCTTATCGAGCGTCTGCTGGGCATCGACCTGAAGATGCGCCAGTACGAGGTCGGCCGCCACTTCTGCGATGAGGTGGTCCGCGAGCGCGGCCGCGAGACGCTCGCGCGGGCGTGGGCCGCGCCGGAGCAGCTGCCGTCGATGGCCGAGCTCGAATCGCCCGCGCTGTGGCTCGCCCGCGTGGGCTGAGCGGCGCGCCCCGCACGGCTCACGCGGCTCGCGAACACATGTTCGCACGCGCGCGCCGCGCCGCGCTTTGAGCCCATATTCACGGGATTTTCACAGGGCCTTTAGGCCCGTACGTAACCATCACGCCTGAGCGGTTTACAAACGTGTGTTCGGTGGGTACCCTCTCGTGGTCCGCCGACACACCGCGAGGTGGACCGCACCGTGGCCGCCCGCGCCAGCGCAGACCGCGACCACAGGAGAAACAGGATCTCGATGGATACCGACACCGATACCCCAACCGCCGGCACCGGCGCTTCCCAGACCGCCAACTCCGGCGCCTCCCCCACGCCGAAGCGAGCTTCCAACGCGGCCGGCAGGAGCGCCCCTCGCCGCCGCGCCACTCGGCCCACCGCGACATCCGCCAAGGGCGGGACCACCAGGACGGCTGCCGGGAGCGCGAGGACGGCCACCCGCAGCCGGGGCGCGGGCGCGTACGCGGAGCGCGCGGTGCTGATCCAGGTGGGCGCGGCGCTGATGGCGCGCGAGCGGGTGCTGTCGAGTGTGAGCTATCTGGCGGAATACTCGCGCCCGCGCAAGGCGCAGACCCAGTTGCGCCGCTTCGAACGGCGCGGCGCCACCGCGCGCAACCGTCTCGAGCGCGAGGTGCGCAAGGCGCGCGTGCGCGTCGAGCGGGAGATGCGCCAGCGGCGCCGGGACATCGAACACCGCGTGACCGGGCGCGCCGCGTAGCGGGGCTCCACCCATTTCCCCCGGCCGGGCCCAGAGGAGAGCCCGGCGGGAGAGTCTGCCGGCCACATACCTCGCCGGTGGAGCAGGACCCTCTCCTCCCCGGCCCGCGGGGCGGCCCCCACCGCCCCGCGGGCCTTTTTTTCGGGTCTGCCAGAATGGATCGCGTGACCGACAGAGCTGAGATAGTCGAGGCGCTGCGCGCGGTGATCGACCCCGAGCTGCGCCGCTCGATCGTCGAGCTGGACATGGTGCGCCAGGTGGAGTGCAGCCCCAACGGCGTGGTCGACGTGACCGTGTCGCTCACCACACCCGGCTGCCCGATCCGCGGCCACTTCCAGACGTCGGTGACCAGCGCGGTGGCGGCGCTGGAGGGCGTCACCCACGTGAACGTGTACTTCGACGTGCTGGACGACACCCAGAAGGCGGCACTGCGCGAGAAGCTCGGGCGGGCCACGCTGCCGGAGGGCGCGCTGGCGCAGGTGTCCAACGTGCTGTGCGTCGGCTCCGGCAAGGGCGGCGTGGGCAAGTCGACGCTGACCGCCAACCTCGCCGCCGCGCTGGCCGGCGAAGGAAAGCGCACCGGCGTGCTGGACGCCGACGTGTGGGGCTACTCGATCCCGCGCATGTACGGGCTGGGCGCCACCCGCCCCCCTGTGTCGGCGGAGCGCAAGATCCTGCCGTTGCAGGCGCACGGTGTGAAGGTGATGTCGATCGGGTTCTTCGTCGAGGAGGACGCCGCGGTGGTGTGGCGCGGGCCGATGCTCCACAAGGCGCTGGGTCAGTTCCTGCAGGACGTCGACTGGGGCGCGCTCGATTTCCTGCTGATCGACCTGCCGCCGGGCACCGGCGATGTGTCGATGACCCTCGCCCAGCTGCTGCCCCAGGCGCGCTTCGTGATCGTCACCACCCCCCAGCCCACCGCCCAGAAGGTGGCACGCCGCTCCGCGCAGATGGCCCACAAGCTGTCGCTCGAGATCGCGGGCGTGATCGAGAACATGTCCGGCTTCACCACGCCCGGCGGCGAGCGCTACCCGATCTTCGACGACGGCGGCGGCAGGGAGCTGGCCGACGAGTTGCAGGTGCCCCTGCTGGCCGAGGTGCCCCTCACGATGCCGTTGCGCGCGCACGCCGACGGCGGCGTGCCGCTCGTGGTGGAGGACCCCGACGACCCCGCCGCCCAGGCCATCCGCCACGCCGCGCGGGGACTGGTCGCGATCTCGCCGGTCGCGCTGCCACTGATCTCGGCCGACCCGCCGGCGTCGCAGGTGCCGCCGGCCCCGGCGCAGCCCAAACCGGCCGGCATGTCGCTGCCGATGGCCTGAGCGGTCGAGCGCAGGGCCGTGGCCCGGTTCACCACGCGGGCGCCGGCCCGGCAACGCCAAGCAAATGCCAAGGAGCCCCACCCAATCGATCCCGCCCAGCGCCCGGGATGAGGCGCCGGAGGAGCACGCCCGCGCGGAGGAGCCCGCGGAGGAGCGCGCCGGCTCGCAGGAGCGGCTGGCCAAGATGGAGCGCCTACGCGAGGCGGGCGTGCAGCCCTTCCGCGCCCCGCCGGGGCACGAGCGCACGACGATCGCGGCGCTGCTCGGCGCACACGACGCGGGTGAGCTGGCGCAGGGCGAGCATCCCGAGTGGCGCTATGAGCTCGGGGGCCGCCTGGTGTCGCGGCGCGCGCACGGCAAGAACGCGTTCCTGGATCTGCGCGACGGCTCCGGCGCGATCCAACTGTTCGTGCGCAGCGACACGGTGGGCCGGGAGCGGTACGAGGGGATCCTGGGGCTGGACATCGGCGACATCGTGGCGGTGGAGGGGAGCCTGTATGTGACCCAGCGCGGCCAGCTGGCGCTGAGCGTGAGCGATTACACGCTGTTGACCAAGTCGCTGAGACCGCCGCCGGCGCGCTACCACGGGGTGGAGGACGCGGGCACCCGCCACCGCTACCGCGAGCTGGACCTGATGGCCAACGAGCGCGCGCGCGAGCTGTTGGCGGTGCGCGCGCGCACGATCGAGGCGCTGCGCGAGTGGATGGCCGAGCGTGGGTTCACCGAGGTGGAAACGCCGGTGCTCCAGACGCTGGCGGGCGGCGCGTCGGCGCGCCCGTTCGTGACCCACCACCACGCGCTGGACAACGATCTGTCGCTGCGCATCTCGGTGGAGCTGTATCTGAATCGCGCGCTGATCGGCGGTGTGGAGAACGTGTACGACCTGGGCAAATGCTTTCGCAACGAGGGGATCTCGTACAGGCACAGCCCGGAGTTCACGATGTTGGAGTGGTTGCAGAGCTACGCCGACCACAACGACGTGGCGCGGTTCACCGAAGAGATGATCGCGTGGGTGGCGCAACGTGTGCTGGGCACCACCGAGGTCAGCCGCGGAGGTGCGACGCTGGACCTCGGGTCCTGGCGGCGCACCACCATGCGCGAGGCGATCCTCGAGCGCACCGGCGCGGACATCATGGAGAGCGATCGCGCGCGGTTGATCGCGGTGCTGGGGGAGCACGGCGAGCGGGTCCACCCCGACGCCAGCTGGGCGCAGGCTGTGCACCGCATCTACTCCAAGCTGGTGGAGCAGCAGATCGTGCACCCCACGCTCGTGTTCGACTTCCCGGTGGAGCTGTTTCCAATCACCAAGCGCCACGCGCGCCACCCTCAGCTGGCCGAGCACTTCGACGCGGTGATCGGCGGTGTCGAGCTGGTGAGCGGCGACAGCGAGCTGACCGACCCGGTGGAGCAGCGCGAGCGGTTCATCGCACAGCGCGCGCAGCGCGGGCCGGACGAGGAGGAGGCGCCGCATCCCCACGACGAGGAGTACGTGCGCGCGCTGGAATACGGTCTGGCGCCGTCGGCGAGCGGCGGCATGGGCGTGGATCGCCTGCTGATGATCCTCACCGGCGCGGAGACGCTGCGCGAGGTGGTGCCGTTCCCCACGATGCGGGAGCTCAAATGAGCGAAGCGCCGCTCGATCCGCTCCACTTCGAGCCGGCGCCGGCGATCGTCGGCGCGGTGCCGGGCCCGCGCTCGCGCGAGCTGCTGGCAGAGCAGGAGCGACTGGAGAGCCGCGCGCGCTCCTACCCCCGCAGCGTGCCGATCGCCCCCGCGCAGGGGCGGGGCGCGACAGTGCGCGATGTGGACGGCAACACCTTCATCGACCTCTTCGGCGGCGCGGGGGTGCTGAACGTGGGTCACTCGCACCCAGCGGTGCTGGAGGCGGCCGCCGCACAGGAGCGCCGTCTGGTGCACGCGCTCGACTTCCCCACCGAGCCGAAGCTCGGCCTGATGCGCAAGCTGAAGCGCCTGCTGCCGGGGGGGCTGCGCGAGGCGGCGCGCTTCCACTTCGGCGGCCCCACCGGCTCGGACGCGGTGGAGGCGGCGCTCAAGCTGGTGCGCGCCGCCACCGGCCGCGCGGCGATGATCGCCTTCCAGGGCTCCTACCACGGCATGACCGCGGGCGCGCTGTCGGTCACCAGCGACGTCCACTACGCCGGGCGCGCGCCGGCGGAGGTGCACTTCATGCCCTACCCCTACTGCTACCGCTGTCCGCTGGGCCTCGAGCCGGACAGCTGCGGGATGGCGTGCGCGCGGCTGCTGGAGAGCTCGCTGGGCGACTCGCACAGCGGCATCCCCAAGCCGGCCGGCGTGATCGTCGAGGCGATCCAGGGCGAGGGCGGCACGATCGTGCCGCCCCCCGGCTACCTGCGCGAGCTGCGGCGCATCACCCACGCACACGGGGTGCCCCTGATCGTGGACGAGGTCCAGACCGGCTTCGCGCGCACCGGCAGGATGTTCGCGTGCGAGCACGACGGGGTGGCGCCCGATGTGCTCGTGCTCTCCAAGGCGCTCGGCGGGATCGGCTACCCGCTGTCGTGCATCGCCT
>Ga0123356_10008221_pt1 | contig 10383 bp, 10 predicted proteins | sample TergutEmb28metaG_2_FD_92546 | JGI IMG/M metagenome (GOLD analysis project Ga0123356, IMG submission 92546) | Embiratermes neotenicus P3 segment gut microbial communities from Petit-Saut dam, French Guiana - Emb289 P3 | ecosystem: Host-associated > Arthropoda: Insects > Digestive system > Gut ... | reverse complement strand
TGGCTTGACCGCCGCTGACGATTAATTCTACAACTTTTTTATCTGCCATAGATTTTCACTTTATGCTTTTGCTTTTTCTACGAGTTTTACATAGTCTGAATGTACTGTGATGGGCAAAGTGAATGTTGCTTCAAGCAACTCGAGAGTAACTTCGCCTTTAGCTTTGTCAAGCCGAGTGATTTTGGCGCGCATACCCTTGAAGGGTCCGCCGGTGATTTCAACCACGTCATCTTCGTTGAGGTCCTCCATAACGGGTTTACGTACGATGTAGCGTTCAATTTCGTTAAAACCAATTAATCCCGGGATTCGACTACGAACATGACGAATACCTGAGATGGCTTCTTCTACAAGGTGAGGCCCGTCTGCTTCAATAAATACATAACCTTTGAGTGCGTCTGGAACCAAAAGAGCCTTTATTGGGATGTGAACCATGTCAACCTTTGATGCAATCAACCGTGCCACATTGCGTTCCTGTCCAGTGGTGGTTTTAATTGCAAAAATTTTCACTTGCGAGAACTCTTCTTTTTTGGCCATACACAGTCACTTACTTGATACCTCACGACGCTGCAGGAGCGCCGACAAGAAAAGATGCGACCAGTTTAATTACAAAACCAATTAAGCCAACTGCACCAATGCCCAGCAAGCTGATTTTAATCGAGAGCCAAAGCTCTTCACGTCCAGGTTTAACGGCTAATTTTAAGGTTCTTGCCGCTTGTTGAAGCCAAGATTTGATTCCCATTTTTTACCGCACCTTCAAGATTTCACTTAGATATAATAAACGTTACTGTAAGTTTCAGCTTTAAAAGCTACGCTATATAGACTATTAAACTTTCCCACAAGACACCAATAGTCAACACAAAACAAACCCTCAATCAGAACTTATCCTCAAATACCACTTAGCCTTGTTTAGCTGATTAAATTTTTTGGTAGGGTAGACTGGCTTGTTCTAATGCAGAAAGTAAACTGGGTTTGTCTTTGCTGCTAATGCCTTTCCAATCCAGCAGTGCCAACGGTACGTTCTCAAAAGTTCGCTCAACACATTGTCTAATCATAGAGCTGTCTATAGCAGAAACCGCATATTTAGGGATCATATGCCCAAATAAAGCCGTATCCATCAGTGCCATGGTGGTGAATTTTTCGTTGTAGTGGGTTCCGCCTATGCCTAAAACTGCTGAGACGCCTGTGTTTGTGAATGTCCCAACAGCAGTCAGGGCGCTATGTGCAACCGCTTCGGCTGCTCGGCTGTCACTCCATTGCGCCGGCGAGCTGCCCAGCTCCACAAACATAGCAGGCACATTTAGACTCGGTCCATGATGGGTACATTCGTAGGAAACTTGATAACCAGATAAAGATAGATGCCGCCTGTAGTGATCCAGAGCCTTTAGGGCGGTCTGCATAGCAACCGCTGGGGCAACCGAGACGATTTTGGGGTATCCACCAAATTCTGCGGCACCAAAGTTTCCAGGGGTGTGCACTGTTAGGGTGGGTTTGCCGCTTTGACTGGTATGCCGCGAGATAAACACGATGAGATCTGCGTCTGGGAAATCATCTTGGAGATATTGTGCACAAACAGCTTCCTCTTTGAGCGCAACCAACACAGTTGGGTGCCCATTGACATCGGCAGTATATAGAGGGGAAGTCTTGTATAGTTTGGGAGATGCTGTGAAGGCATAGTGTTTGAGAATTTGTTGCGCTATGTTTATACCTGCAATATCAAGAACAGAATAGACTATCAATATCATCGGGATCAAAGTTATCTGTGAGTTGAAGGGTAAAAAATTTTACTTTCCCATAGATAAACAATCATTTATAATGATGAGGCAAATCCTAAATTCCCAAGGTTTTGGGCGAACAGGCCATGTGTGGTGTGTTATCGGGAGCACTATGCCAACCCAGAGCAGTATAGCCGGTGTTTCTATAACAAGCAAACAGCGTAGAAACAAACCTTGCGGTCCATTGGCAGGAGCTAGTGGACTCTTAACCGTCAGAGAGTAGTGCCCCATCCGTTGAGAATAAAACCACACAAAATGTGACCTAAAACACAAAAAAACTAATAAACACAGGTCACATAAATATGGTGGACACCATGACCCAAAGAAAACCCAACATCCCCTACTGGCTCGAACACCGAAACACATCCAACGGGCAACCCAACTACTACCTAGTCAAAGCCTCACAAGTCAACGGAAAAAAAATAAAAACTAGCAAATTCATAGGCCACACCAAACCAAACAACCAAGAACTACACCAACTATCAGAAAAACACGCCTACGAACTAGAAACCACCACCATCCAAAAAGAAGCCAAAGCCAGCAGCAAAACATACAAAACAACATACATAGACACCGAAACCCTAGAAGCCCTCGAAACCATACGCTACACCTACAAAAAATACACCAACCTCCTAACCACAGACGAAATCAAAGCATATGAACAAAACTTTGAAATCCACTACGTACAAGGCACAACTGCCATAGAAGGCAACACTCTAACAATAAACCAAACCCGCAACCTACTAGTAAACGAAATCGTACCTGACGAAAAAACCCTAAGAGAAATAAATGAAATTCAAAATTTCAAAAATGTAAAAACCTATCGAGATAGATACAAAGGCAAAATAACCCTGGACTTTATAAAAACCCTGCATTCACTAATAATGAACAATATAGACTATCACTCCCTAGGTCTTTTTAGACGTACAGACCATACTATAATTTCTGGATGCGACCTCAACGTAACACCAGCCATACTTATTGAAGAGGAGCTAAAAGAAATCATAAACGAGTATTATTTAGCAATCAGTAAGGGACAGCATCCCTTTGAGGAAGCGGTGATGTTTCACTATAAATTTGAGATGATCCATCCCTTCAACGATGGAAACGGCCGGGTGGGACGGGAGATATTTAATTACATGCTAAATGAATGTAGTTATCCCCGTTTGTTGTTTTTGGGTTCGGATCGAGCAGAGTATATTAAACTGTTACAATTGGCTAACGATGAGCAATATGGCACAATGGTGCAGACTTTTGCTCAGTTAATAATACAGCAAAGATTCCAGGTTTTGCTGGATAATTTGGTGCAGATAGTCTTACCACCAAAACAACATGGACAATTGCGTTTATACGACTTTTTCATCTAATCTTTTTTGTTTTTTCGGTGTTTTTCGGTTTTTTGGGCTTTTATACGCTCTTGTTGAGCTTAACTTGACCCACAATTTTTGAGAAAAAATAACGGTTGTTTTTATGAGAAATCCGTGTATTCACCATTTTGGCCAAAATAAGCACCTGCCTCAAACAATCACCTCGTGTACAGACAAATTTCCCCTAAAAAGATGCCCAAAACCACCAGTTCCGGCTAATTTCAACAGCCCTCCAAGGCTACCTCACCAACCACTGATGAAAATGACGAAAAAAATGAACCTAACCCTCTGGAATTGCAACCATCTTACAACTTTAAATTTTGTGGGTCAAGTTAAGCTTGTTGAGGGCTTATTTGACGTGTTTTAGTTAAACATGTTTGGCTTTTATGAATCGTTAGCTAATTTATTTGACCGTAAAAAATTTATCTGTCATATGTTTTGTTTATTGCATTATTTACAATGTTTTATGGTTGAGTGTTTGTGTGTTTGGCAACGGTTTGTTGAGTCGATTATTTTATAAAACCAGTATAGCATAATAGTTGTATATACACCGTTAACCAGCACTAAACCGGTAAGTGTCCGCTTCTCCGGCCAAGCACGGGGGTGATGCAGAACTAACCCTCACATTTTCAACAAAAGGGGTGTTCATATGCGTGCTAGATCTAAACAACAAAAAGCTCCAACGCAAGCTAAACTATCACCGCGTCAAAACCCTTGAAGAGTTAGCCGCGAACAAATATGTCCACACCCACAGCCTACGAGCCAGCAACAGTTATGAATTGTGTGAAATAATTCGCTTGATATATCAAAAAATATTTGTAACTATCCAGTCAGGGCAATATTCTGAAAGGGAGGTCCTCCCCGCGCCACATTTTAGGGTAACGAGAAAGCCCATCAAACAATTAGGGCTTTGTATACTCCATCAAAATCTGCTCTGTAGTTGATTTTTGTACAATTCCCGATGCATCCAGGCTTACTATATGGATTAGGTCAGCTTTGATTAAGCGGCAGGTTCCCAGTTCTATGTATGAAGTTCCATTTATCTGCGTACTCATACCGGCGAGGATGTTTATGAGGGAGCCGTTGCGGGTGTTGCTGTCTGAGTGAACACTAAGTATGGTGCTGGTTATTTCGATTTTCATGGTTTGGAAGGTGCCTGCTGGGACAGTTATCGCTTGGGTGTCTGCAAATGTTAACGTGACTTCCCCTGTCAAGCCCAAACTTATATCGCCTGTGTTTACAGGGATGACCCAGACATCGCCAACTTTAACAGTAGGTTGGGCCAAGTATCTACTGTCGAACAACAAACAAAGGTAAAATGAATAGACGTCTTACGCCAATGCTGATTGATATTCCAACATAAGCTTGATATACTATATATGAGGATTTGTGGATGATAATCTTGTGTGTTAAACACAGAGTTTAACGTTATGGGGGTTATGGGCTGTAGATATGACTCGAAATGTTGTGTTCAAGCTAAATTTATGTCGTTTTAATTGTGGGAATATTTTGCATTTCGTTTCTTTGTTGTTTGTAGTAGCGTTGGTTTTTCCTTTTGTTTCTGTTAGTGCTAGTTCTTCTTTTGTGTTAGACGCTTCTGATCAGGCAGTTAGTAATTGGTTTGAACTCAGAGATGCAGTTACTAATGCTGAAGGGCACACAGTTATCAGCCTCAACAAGGATATCACTATTGATCAGTCACTGGATATACCTGCTAACAAAAACATCACATTAACTAGTAGTAGCAAAACTACCTTTTTTAAGTTAATTGCTACAACATCACATGGGACATCTAGCTGTAACACTATCACTGTTGAGGATGGCGGGGTGTTAACGCTTGACGGTATAATTGTGACGCATGCAGACGATGTGTGGAACTGGGGGGTAGTTGTTGAATCTGGTGGTACTCTAACATTGTTAGATGGCGAGATTTCTGGCAACAAGCAGCATTATGGTGTGATCAATAGCGGTTCTTTTGTGATGTCTGGAGGTGTGATTGCTAACAATGGTGGCGGGGTGTATGTGAATAATGGTGGTTGGTTCACTATGTTTGATGGGGTGATTGCCAACAATACAGCGGGTAGGGGTAGCGGCGTGACTGTGTTTGGTGGTTCTTTTAGCATGTTTGGTGGTGTGATTGCGAACAACACAGCCCTGGCAGAGGGTGGGGGTGTGTATCTGTATAGTGGTTCTTTTGTGATGTCTGGGGGTGTGATTGCTAACAACACAGCTAGAGACGGTGGGGGTGTGTATGTTAGTAGTGATGGTCGATATGGTGGTGGTAGTTCTTTTGTGATGCTGAGGGGTATGATTTCGAGTAACGTGGCGTCTTGTAATGGTGGTGGAGTTTGGGTTACTGATACCACTACTGATCTTGGCAGATTTATAATTCCTAAAGATGCTATGGTAGTGTTTTCAGATAATCGTGCCGTTGCAACGTACGATCGACACTCCGTACACAATAAAGCATATGATACGCATATTGCAGGCAAAGTTACATGGTCGTCTTTTTTTACTCAGGGGTATAACAACTTTGACATCAGTTACACAAGAGGTATACAAAGCATTGATGGTTATATTATGTTTATAGTAGTGATTTCTACAGTTTTAGCAGTTGGTATTGTCAGCATATTTTTGTGGCTAAAAATAAAACGACAAAAACTATTTTATAGGAAAACCCTGAATACACAGGGTGTTAAACATGAATAAATTTATTCCCTTCATGTTGTTTTTCCTATTCATAAGCGGAACATTTGCAACAGCGATTAATTCTATTTCCGCTACAGAGTTAGTTGAAAACTCGTGGAATACAAAAATAACCTCTCCCAGCTCGGAACGACAAGGGTTTAGAGCTGTTGCTGTTGAGGGTAAAATCTATGCTATCGGTGGTTCTTATGACACATATAGTGGACCACCTTTTGACTATGTTACTACACATTATGTTGATACAAATGAGCAATATGACCCCAAGACTAACAAATGGACTACTTTAGAACCTATGCCAACACCTAGAGCCGCTTTTGCCATTACAGCATATCAAGGCAAAATTTACTGCATAGGCAACACGTTTGAGGTTTATGATATAGCTACTGATAGTTGGAGTGCTAAAGATAGCCCACTGTTTCCTGCCCGGTATATGCAGGCGCATGTTGTGGATGGAAAAATTCTTCTTAGAACTTCTGCTACGTTGATAATTTATGATCTCGTGGAGGATTCATGGATTAAAGAAACCCAAATACCCGACCTAGAACCGCGCTACTTCATCACTTCAACTGTGGTGGATGATAAAATAATATTTTTTTGTGTAGACGAACATGACTATCCCTATGACCGCACCGCTACTGTTGATGTTGCGATTTATGATCCAAAAACGGATAAGTGGAGCAAAGGAAAAACCCAAGAAATAGGTCTTTTGAAGTCAGGGGCTTGGAGTGGTATTACGGTTGCTGGAGTAACGACTGGGGCTTATGCACCTAAAAACATCTATGTCTTTGGTTTTAAAGAGGGGCAACAATTCACTTGGGTATATGATCCTGTAAACGATATGTGGTCAACTGCTAAAGCTATGCCTAGCATGGGTGTTTATGGTGGTGTAGCACATGTTGATGTAGCAGAGGTTGCTGATATTTTATACGTATTTGGACAACACACTGCAATTAGCGAAATATACATGATGCAATATGTACCCATAGGTTATAATCCACAAGGTTATTCTGACACTCAATCCTCTGCTACAGATGCCACTTCTTCATCTGTTCCTTCTGAACCTACACCTTTTTGGTCTTTCTTAACTGTGTTTGTTGTAGCTATAATAATTCTAATGGTCAGTTGTGCTATTGCAACATACACTAAACGGAGAAAACATTAGCTCTGGAAGTGGGACACATATGACTGTGTTTGGAGTCTTTCTTCAAAATCGCGGCATTTTCAGATATTGCTTTCTGTTTTTGTTATTTTTACTTATGCGGGCTATTGTGATAATGTATATATCAGTGCAGTTTAATTTTTTTTAACGCGTAGCTGTAGTTAGAGGTTGCTTGCATGCGTGTGAATAAGCAGTCTGCGGTTAATTTACACGGTTATCGTTTATGTAGTGGTAGAATTTTGTCTTTTGTTTCTTTGTTATTTGTGGTGTTGTTGGTTTCTTCTTGTTTTATTTCTCTCTTTAGTGCGTTTTCACCCTTTGTGTTAGGTGCTTCTACTGATATAGTGGTTAGTAATGAAGCGGAACTTGTGGCGGCTGTTGATAATGCGCCATTGGGTGTATCTGTTGTCATTGCTTTTGATAGAGACATCGCCCTTACAAATCCGCTCGATATTTTGGAGGGAAAAGATATTACATTAACAAGTACTACTGCTGGGGATATTGGATTTTACAAGTTAATTGGCACAAAATCTATTGGAGTTGAAAATCATTGGTATGCGACCATTGTAGTTCAGAGTGGGAGTCTGTTGAGGCTTGATGGTATTATTGTAACTCATGAGAGAGGCGTTACTGGTTATGGTGTAATGGTTTATCCTGATGGCACCCTTATTCTGTCTGATGGTGAGATTTCGGGTAACACTGGTGGGGGCATATACAATAGGGGTCTTGTTGAGATGTCGGGTGGTATGATTTCGGGTAACACCGCTCACTCGGGTGGGGGTATACATAATGAAGTGGGGGTTTTTGTGATGTCTGGGGGTATAATTTTTGGTAATAGCGCTACTTTTGGTTCTGGTGGTGGAGTGGACAATTTTAGAAGTGTATTTAGTTTGTTTAATGGTGTGATTTCTAATAATCGGGCAAATTTCGATGGTGGTGGAGTGTATAGTATTGAGAGTAATTTTACTATGTCTGGCGGCGAAATTTCGGGTAATACCGCTTTATTGGGGGGTGGTGGTGTGAGTTTTAGAGGTGATCGTGTTGATGTTTTATGCTTTTTTGAATTGTCTGGTGGTGTGATTTCTGGTAATACAGCTAAGGTGTGTGGTGGCGGTATAGCTAACATCAAAGGCGCACTTACTATGTCTGGCGGCAAAGTCTCTAGGAATACGGTTTCATACAAAGGCGATCTTAGGGATGATTCCAGTTATGGTGGTGGCGTGTACAATTACCTAGGTACTTTCAAATTGTCTGGTGGTGTGATTTCAAGTAACACAGCTCCAAAAGGTGGTGATATATATAACGAAGATGGCGAGATGTATTATTTTGGTGTGAGAGATGTTGTGCTTACTTGGTGTGTGGATGTTACTTTTGTGGTATTGGGTGTTGTAGTGGTTATGCTTTTTGTGTCCAAAAAAAGGCGAAGGGTTCATGAGGCGAAAAAATTGAGTATCGACAGTATTGAAGATTAACTTTTGGTGTTTTATGTTAGGTTGGTAGGTCGTTTTATAAAAAATATTAAAACGTGCGCTATCTAAGTAATGTTGATTGTATAAGGGTAGGGTATCATGGCAGAGAAACGGTACCACAAGTTAATTCAGCTATACCGGGTGATTTATCTACTCCTTGGAATCGGGGCAATTGTTTTGGGAGTAATTTTTTGGATATCGACTATGAGCTTCTCAGCGGTTCAGCTAATACTTGTGTCTATCATTACACTTGCCGCAGCTACACATAATCTTTACTATAGATATGCGATTAATATTTTTAAGCGTAAAATAACTGTCACCTACAGTGCAAAAAATGAAAGAGAGCTAGTGTATTCGTTAGCTTTGGGCTTGTATAGTGTGGTTATCACGGTTTTAGTATTCACATCTGCCTTTATTCTTCTAAGGGTATGGGGGTTATCGTCTGTTGTTACTGTAGGGCTTATTTTGATAGAAATAGCGCTTTTTGGTGGTCTTGGTTATGTAGGCGTAGTTCAGCTACGTAAAAATATGGAGTGGGTTCAAACTCAAGATCAGTAGTTTAACCGGAAACTTTAGTTAAAAATAACAGCGTTAACCGCAGATACATACAGGCTATGAGATGGTGAACTTGTCTTGGAAGTATCGTCTGGAGGTTAACTGTTTGGGTTATAGCCATTGAGTGTGTGGAGTGGATAGCTCTTTGGTGCGTTAGGTTTGTGGGTAGTGGTCTTTTTGTTTATGGTTTGTGTGGGAGTTGGTGCGGTGTGAAATTAGGTTTGATAGTTGTAGGGGGTTAAAGTGGTTGGGTTACACTAAAGCTTATTATTGTTTGTTGATTGGTGTGTTTGGGTATAAAGATGCATTTAATCAACTTTAAAGGGCTCACAGGTCAAGATCTCAATGCGTTGGTTGATTTGGCGATAGAAACCAAGCAGGATCCAAAAAAATTCTTTAAAACTTTTGAGGGTAGATCTGCGGCGTTGATTTTTCAGAAAACCAGCACTCGTACCCGTGTTAGTTTTGAAGTTGCGATGACACAGTTAGGTGGACATGCACTCTTTATTGATTGGAAAAGCACAAATTTTACTCTAGCTGATATAGGTGATGAGATTCAGTTTCTCTCCCGTAATGTAGATTGTATCATGGCAAGGTTGCTCTATAATAGTGACTTGCAGAAAATGGCGGCTGTATCTCGGGTACCTCTGATCAATGGTTGTGATGAGAAATATCATCCCAGTCAAGTCTTAGCTGATTTGGTCACCATTAAAGAAAAGCGGGGTAAACTTTTAGGGACAAAACTGGTCTATTTGGGGGTTCATAACAATGTTGCCAATAGTCTCATCGAAGCGGCTGTCAAAACAGGGATCAAACTGACCACCGTAACCCCTCTCTTTAACGAGGCAGCAAGGGATGAAGAGTTGCTTTTGGAAGCAAAAAAAACGGGTCTTTGGCAATCTAGCTTAGATGCCAAAGGAGCAGTAGCAGACGCTGACTTTGTATATACAGATACTTGGATTGACATGGAGTTCTTCACCGACCCCAAGTTCGAGGCTGAAAAAGAGAAGCGTATCAAGCTCATGATGCCCTACCAAATCAATCTTGAACTTCTCGGCGGCAGTGACGCCTACATTATGCATGACATGCCTATTCACCGCGGTTATGAAATCAGCATAGAGGCGATCAATAGTTCCAAATCGGTGATTTATCAGCAAGCAGAGAACCGGTTGTATGCGGCAAAGGCCATTTATCTCAAGCTGATGCCTGATTGTGGCCTAAATAGTTGATGTTGTATTCTTCGCCGTTAACTATCACTTTTATGAGTTCGCGTCGGATGTTTAGAACCTCAAGAACCCGCTCAGGCGGATAAAGCATCAAAGGAGTCAAAATAGAAACCTCAGAAAAAGGACACG
>Ga0123356_10008220_pt1 | contig 10383 bp, 9 predicted proteins | sample TergutEmb28metaG_2_FD_92546 | JGI IMG/M metagenome (GOLD analysis project Ga0123356, IMG submission 92546) | Embiratermes neotenicus P3 segment gut microbial communities from Petit-Saut dam, French Guiana - Emb289 P3 | ecosystem: Host-associated > Arthropoda: Insects > Digestive system > Gut ... | reverse complement strand
TGGGAGATGCCCTGGTACACCATCACCGACAGCTTCGACAAGGACTTCGGCGTCGATGAATGGCACGGCCACAACGTGTTCTTCCGTGACGGCGAGCGGGTGTACCGCACGTATTTCATCAACAGCCGCGGCGACGAGGCGATGGGGACCACCTGGAACTACCTCGACATCACGCCGCTCGGCCGTCAGGAAACTTGGGAGGACTCGCCAGAGGGTTACCCCCAGACCCCGCCGTACAAGTGGTGGAACTGGCACGACAACTACAACGCCAAGGCTTCGCCTGACCCGAAGTGGGTCGACATCATAACCGACCCTCAAGGAGCTGCCGCCCGAAGGCGCGACGAAAAAGCCAAGGCCAGCTGAGGAGGGCCGGCCTTGCGCGGCTGGCTTCTTGCCTTCAGCATCCGCAACTCGAGCCTTGACCGCCTATCAAGCGACACATACTGGAAGGTGAGCTTGAGCGAGCAGGGCTCAATCAATTGCACGAGTGTCCTCTGAAATTCGGCAAAAAGCTTAAAACCCCGCACCGCATGCGGGGTTCTTTCCTGGCCTTTCCATTCGGGCCGTATTGCGGCTGGAATTGAGTTGGCCGCATTACATGTGGTAAGCCGGAATCAGCCGAGGGGAGTCTTCCCTCGTAGTGGTGGCAGTGGGCGATCGGCAGGCAAAGCTCGATATCCTGTCCTCCCTTCGAGGGCGAAGCCTGCCGTCCCCCATGCCGGCGCATTCGAGGGCGGTTACCCCGGAGACTGCGCCACTTTCATTCCGCCCGGTCCGATCTGTCGTCCCAAAATGCCAATGCGCCAAAAAAAATGCGTTCGCTCGCTCGCCGGCTGACGTATATAGCTAGGTGAAGTCGTGAGCGCGGACGCCGGACGGTGTTGGTGACCGAGAGTGGAAGAGAATTTGCGGAGCTTGTCCGAAAGCACCAAGCCATGGTGTTCAGCATCGCTCTTCGCTTCCTGCGCGACCGACCGGTCGCTGAAGAGCTGGCGCAGGACGTCTTCCTGAGGCTCTACCGCGAGCTGCCCCGGCTGAAAACGCCCGAGCACGTGAAGTTCTGGCTGCGCAGAGTGGTTGTCAATCGAGCCATGGATTACGTCCGATCGGCTCACCGGAGACGCGAAGTGGCGCTACAGGAACTTCCGGAACCGGCCTGCGCAGCAGGGGGACGCGATCCGCTGCTGGAGGCGTCTCTGCGCAAGCTCGTGGCTTCTCTCCCCAGTCAAGCCAGAATGGTGATCGTGCTTCGCTATCTGGAAGACATGGAGCCGCGCGAGATCGCGGAGCTGCTGGGGTTACCGCTTGCGACCGTCAAGAGCCGATTGCGCCGCAGCCTTGTGTTGCTGCGAGGCAAAGCGCAGCAGCGGATGGGAGTACCGATGCGATGAAGGATTTCGAACGGGAATTAAAACGAGCACTGCGCCCCTGTGATCCGCCGGAAGGTTTTCGAGAACGTGTGTTGGCGCGTGCGGCTGCGGAACCGCAGCCAATCTCGCATCGCGTGGTTTCAATATGGCACCGGCCCATATTTCGCTGGGCTGCGATTGCCGTAATCGTTTTATTCGGTGCTGGAGAACTGAGCTACCGGGCACATGAACAACAAGAGGCAAGGGGTCGGGCAGCCAAGCAGCAAGTAATGCTTGCGTTGCGGATTACGGGAAGCAAGCTGCGGGTTGCGCAGAAAAGATTGAAATCCGTGGAGGGTGAGAAGCGCAAAGCGGGGGAAACTTTATGAAGCGAACTGGGATACTGCTGATCTTGATCATGATGATAGCCGCGGCCACGTCGGCCCAGGACATCAAAATGCCGGTGAATCTTGACCGGCTCGCAGCCAAAGCGAGCGAAACTACCGAGGTGACGCTGAACCAGCAAACGCTTCAACTCGCCGCAAAGTTCATGAACGACGAGGACGATCCCGAGGCTCGCGAGCTGGTGAAGAAGTTGAAAGGCGTTTACGTCCGCAGCTTCGAATTCGACAAACCCGGCGAGTATTCACAAGCCGATGTCGAACAGGTTCGCGCGCAATTGAAGTCTCCAACCTGGGAAAAAATAGTTGGTGTGCACAGTAAACGCGATGGCGAGAACGCAGAGGTCTATTTCAAAGCCGACAGCAATAATCAGATTGGCGGACTGGTCGTCATTGCCGCCGATCCCAAAGAGCTCACCATTGTCCACATCGATGGTCCGCTCGATCCCGGTGATATCGACAAACTCGGTGGTGACTTCGGCGTCCCTCGGCTAAATGTACAGCCGCACCCGAAGCCGTCCAAGGGGGGTGCACAATGAATCGCCGCTTAACCCTCGCCGCGGTATTCGTCTGTTTGGCCCTCCCGATTTCGACTTGTGCGAGCGACCTCAGCCGCGTGACCCAGGCAATGGAAAATGAGCTGGGAGTACATCTCACTCATATTCCCATGCTGGGCGTGGCAATGTTTGTTGGAAGAGTTGCCAGTGGATTCCAGATGCCCGGAGTCAAGCTCGCGGTTTTCGAAGACGTCCGGTTATCGGAACATACACCACAAGAACTGGAATCCGTATTGATCAGTGCTCTCGGCCCGGAATGGAGCCCGTTCGTAAAATCCGTTTCCAATCATGGCAGCGAGCAGAACTGGATTTACGTGCGCCAGGACAGAGGAGGCTTGAAGATGTTCATTGTCTCAGTGGAAACGAATGAACTCTCACTGCTCGAGGTTAAGGTGAGTAAGCGCGAGATGGGCAAATGGATCAATGACACGGACGAAATGGCGCGGCGGCACTAGAAAACCCCCCAACATCGAATGGTTCACGATGGTGTCCCAAGGTTCGCCCTCTTCAGGGCCGCCACCTAATAGGGTCCCAGGCATTGCGCTCCCGGCGTTGCCAGGAGAAGCGGCGGACCTGCGATCCCTTATGGCTCGGGCTCTCCTGGGGGCAGCGAAACGCAGGTTGGCCGAAGCGGCGCATCAGTTCTTGCCCCAGCAATCCCCCGTAGTCCCGGAGTTCTGCCGATGGGCTTCACTCTGCGTCCCATGATGTGCTAATCGATGGATATCAAGCCGCGCTCAATCGCGGCTCTCGTTGCCTCAGTGCGATGTGAAACCTCAAGCTTGGCGCATATGCTCTTGATCTGGTTCTTAACTGTGAACTCGCTCACCTGTAGCGCATGACCGATCTCCCGATTAGTAAGACCTTTAGCCATCATTTCAAGAATCTGAAATTCGCGATTCGTTATATCCTTTCGGGTGCGCCTCTCATCAAACTTTTCCAAGATCCGCTTTGAGAACACGGATTCGCCAGAATGCACTCGATGGATGGTGTTTATCAGCTCCGCACCCGATGCGTACTTATTAATGTATGCTCGCGCGCCTTCTTTGAGCGCTTGATAGATGTCCTCCTCGCGTTCGTAGCTGGAAAAGACTATTACTTTAGTCGAAGGAGCCTGCTTTCGAACCAATCGTAACAGGTCAATTCCGTCCACTGGAAGCATTCTCAGATCGGCTAAGACCACATCGATGCGGGTGGCGGAGACCGTATTTAGAGCTTCTTCCCCCGTCGCACACACGGCAACCAGATCAATGGAGCTGAAGTTCTGCACCATGGTGCGCAGGCCTTCCCTCACCACGGGATGGTCATCAACGATGACGAGTCGAATCTTGTCCTGGACGGCCATGTATGGCCTGAGTGCGAGACATCGCAAAGATCGCGGCAGCACCCCGAAGGCATGGGCAGAGAACCTAGCTCCAGGGGAACTATCGCCTGTCTTCAATCATAAACAGCCTGCCAGCTGTCAGCAATTACCCATACCCGAAACCCGGCGAGGCGCTGACCCAGGAAATCGCCTCCGCCGGTAGGATCGGCCATGTCGCGCCTTCAAAAACTGATCCCCGCCCCCAGCTGAATCCAGCGTGGATTATATTGGCCCGTCGCCTTGCCAAAGCTACCATCCGGCAAATTCGAATCGACGGAGTTAAGGTTGGGCCGATTCAATGCGTTAAAGAAGTCGAAGCGCAGTTGAAACCCGACCCGCTCGACGATTTTCGTGTTCTTCGCGACGCTGATGTCGGTGTTCGCATATCCCGGCTGCCGGAAACCGTACGGAGCCTGGTTACCTTCCGTACCTGCGGTTGGCGCCGTAAACTGGCCAGGAGCAAACACTCCCTGCAAGTAAGCGGAGCGGCTGGTACCCTGGTGATAACTTGCCACATTGGGAAAATCGTAATTAAACCCGTCAGCGTTGTAATCCCCACCCTGTTGATAAGAGGCATTCGTGAAGACCACGAATGGGGTTCCACTCTGCAGGATGGTAATGTCGCTAATGCTCCAACCATTGGTGATTCTGCCCAGCAAACCCGTGCCGGAATGGAGTCCCGGCAAGTCGTAATTACAAGCCAGGGAAAAGCGGTTGGGAGAATCCCAGACGGATGGGCCATAGTACTGCTGCAGATTCGTAAACGTGGGGTAAACCTGGGAGTCATCCTTTGACTCAGAACGAGTGTAGGATGCGCTAAAGTAGCCACGATGGCTGAAACGTCCGCGAACACTTGTGATCAAGGCGTTGTAGCGCCCAATGGCGCCATTCTGGGCGTATGTGATCGCACCAAAGCTCGGGTTAAGGCGTGTAGTCTTGCCATTATTGAGAAGGAGATCTCCCGCAAACCGGTTAATATCGGTGCCATAAGACGTAGCGCTTTCCTGACCTCCGCCCTCAATTAAGTTGTCGGAGCGCGAACCGGAGTATCCAATACTGGCAACCAGTCCGGCGGCAACTCTCCTTTCGATGCTGGCAGTGTAGTTATATGTAACTGGGGAACCAAGGTTGGGATCGATACCGCCCACGTTTATCTGAGAGTTAGCTAATCCGCCGTGCGAATCGAGCTGGGTGCTCGGGAGGGTGGGATAGGGAAATCCGGATGGCGTCGAAGCGTTCGACCCCAGGGCAAATATGGGGAGCGCCGTCCCTCCCGTGCTCAGGAATGTGGGGATGATCCAACCCGGAGGATTGCCCTTTAAACCATTTTCATCGTTACCCAACGTCGGCCAATCGTGATAGATACCGAATCCGCCCCGAACTACCCAGTCGCCGCTGCCGGTCGGATCCCACGAAAATCCCGCACGCGGGCTGAATACGTTCGCGATCGCGTGGTTGAAGACATTGCCCTGCTGCAACATGGAACCATTGGCAATCTGCTGATCCACAGTTTGCCCCGGTCCAAGATGAAAGTTGGCGAGAACGGTGCCATTCAAGGGATAGGGGTTGCCGAAGTCATCCCATCGCAGGCCATAAGTCAGCGTAAGCCGATTGCGAACCTTCCAGGTATCTTGGATGAACAAGCCGTGGATGGTCAAGGCATATTCATATTGGCCCTTGGCCTGCTGGCCCGTGAGAGGATTGTAGGCCAACCCCGACTCGGAGAGGGGTGCGTCTTGCGCCAGCGCAAGCAGATTGTCAAAGCTGAAGTTGGGCTGATTGTAAACCGGGGCAAACAGCGCCAAATCGTCGCCATGTCGGCCTTCGTAACCGAATTTGAGACTGTGAGCGCCTGCTACCTTTGTCAACACATCCCGCCAGTGATAGTTATGCTGAATGAAATCGCCTTGCGCGAAGCCAATACCGAAACCCACACTCTGACCTGTAACCCCAATACTCGGGACAATGAAATTCCCCGTCGCCTCGTTGACGCCCTCAACCTTGTTGTATCCAAAGGCAGCCTCATTCAGCAGAGTGCCAGAAAAGGTGTGGGTCTCGCTGATTTGCAGCGAGTCGGTCACGTACTTATCCGACGTATCAAATGCCGGGCGTACCGCAGGCCCACCGGTTTGGAGCGTGGTGCGGAACATGGTGCCGTAAATCCGATCTTTCGATAAGTACTTATCAACGCGGGTATTCCACTGGGTCCCGTTTCTGAAATTCGAGGAGTTGAATACACCGTTGTCAACCATGGGGAGAGAGCAAGGGATATTCGATGTTCGAGAGGTCCCGCAGGTGCCGGGGAAGATGTCCGCCGCGGTCAAAGCTACACCGGTTCTGCTCGCCGCGCTGGGCGTGTATTTTGTCAGTATGGAAGTCCCCAGAGTGTTCGGGAAATTTTGTTGGGCCCAAGTGGTGAATTGCGGATCCTCGAAAGTGAGGGTCTGACCGGCGGTGGTTTGCGTCGCGCGAAGGGGTTCGATGGCAAAGAAAAAGAAAAACTCGTGCTTGGGAAGAATCGGCCCCCCAATCGCGCCTGAAAAGTTGTTGCTATGAAAAGGAGCGTACTTGCGAGGTTGCGCGAATTCGGTAAGCGCCCACAGGTTCTGGTAGGTGAAGTAGTCACTGGCCCTGCCATGAAACTGGTTCGTTCCCGACTTCGTTGTCATCACCATCTGTACAGAACTGGCCCGTCCATACTCAGTGGAAAAGGTGTTCGGCTGGATCGAGGTTTCCTGGACCGCGTCCGGATTGGGCGTCAGGTTCAAAACACCGGGACGGATATCGCTGGTCACATCCATGCCATCCACTACATACATATTGGCAACACTGCCGCGTCCGTTGGCACTGGCATCCACCTGGGTCTCGGTCGAGTAATTATCCGCCGCCGATCCTGGGCTTCCACCCGGCGCGAGCCCGAGGCCTGTAACGCCCGGGGCGACTGTAGTCAACGCCAGCAGATTACGCCCCGGGAGCGGGAGGTCAGTCAATTGCTGGCTCTCGATTGTCAGTTGGGTGCGCGAATCCGCCGTGTCCAGAATCGGTGCCTCGGTGGTCACCGTAACCGATTCTGTCACCGATCCTAGCGTGAGCCGGACAGGTACGTCTGCGGTCTGGCTGGTAAGCAATGTCACCGCGACGGCCGCGGGTGCGAACCCCTGCGCACTCACGGAAATCTTGTAGTTTCCCGGAGCCAGGCTGACAAATCCGTAGTTGCCCGTAGAGTCGGTTTTGGTGGTTTGGGTTACGTTGGTGGCGGTATTGTTTAAGGTTACGGAAGCGGCCGCGACGGCTGCTCCGCTGGCGTCGTGCACGTCACCTTGTATGTTTCCGCTGAACTGAGCCCATGCCGCAACGCAGCAAACAAGCAGTGCCGCCCCAAGTACCGCTCCACGAAGAGCATTCTTCATATGTGCCTCCTTGTCTCGAGCCTTCAACCGTTTCGCGGCGAGTCACCGGAGTCATTCTGGAGGTGAATGGTATTTCCAGGGGAATCAGGGAATCTATAGTCTGAACGGACTAAGGAGCGTGTCTTGACAACCGCAGCACATGCTCAGGCGATTTCCGATTCGTCAGGGGGATGTGGTGGTGAATCTGCTTTGGCAATCTGCTATGTCCGGGCGAGAGGGCCAGAACTTTCCCGGCATCGGATGCTTCTTGAGGACAACGAGGAACCTAATTTGGAGGGACCATTCGTCTGTGACTTGAATTTTGAGATACCCAAGATTGCGGCAATATCGTGAAACGTGAAGCGCGGCTGAACTTCGCCGTCGAGGAGCACCGTCGTCCCCTTCGACCCGCTGACGACCTCGACACGCGCACCAATCATCTCGGCCCGCTTGGACATACCGTATATCCCAAAACCTGATTCATGAGTGTTGTGAGAGAAACCTGGCCCGTCATCGCTAACCGACAGGGTCAAGCGGTCCCCGCGATGCTGCAGTTCGATGGTCAATCGAGAAGCCCCAGCGTGATGCACCGCGTTTGAAATTGCCTCTTGCCCGACGCGGAAAAAGCAGTCGGCTACGGCAAGAGGCAAACGCTCGATCATGCCCTCGATTGAGCAAACGATCTTCATTGGCCCGTCCCCCACCAGCCGGAGTGCGGTCATCTCGAGCGCGTTTGCGAGGTTGTCCAAAGCGGCGATTTCTGCTCTCAGGCAGGTGATACTGCGCCGAAGCTCCTCGTGGCTGTCCTTAACCATGCTCCGCGCTCGCTCAATTTGCTGCACTGCGACATCGGACTTGCTGATATTGGCCGCTGCAGAACTGAGCTGAAACGCAATTCCGGCAAGGCTCTGAGAGACGGTATCATGCAGATCGTGGGCCAGAAGTTCGCGCTCTTTTGAGGCTTGCATCAGACGGCGCTCGCGAAGGCGATGATTGACCGTGATGAACAGAAGGACAAAACAAACCATAGTCGTCGAGGTGATGGCAATCTTGACCGGCGTCCACCAGCTTGCGCCATGAACAACCCGAATGGAATCCTCACTCGGTGAGATCAGTAAGCCGAACGCACTGTTGCCCGCAAATTGGGGGTTGGACGACACTACACCCAGGATCTGCAACTCACTCGCTGGCCGGATGTCCTTGGCTGACGGCATGTAATGGCCGGCTTCGGCAATTGCGTGAAAGACCTCATCCCGATTCTCGAGCTCCAGGACAAGTTGTCCGGCTCCGGTGACCCACTTCCGTATTAATTGTCCATCCATCAGTACGAGATGGCCATCCTTTATGCCCGTTGCCGCCTCATCGGCAGTGATCATGGGGGCAGAAGCACGAGTATTGGACCAGAGCGTTTTCACGTGTCCGTTCCGCATCACGAATTCTCCCGCAGAGCGCACTACGGTGCCGGTGATTTCAACTTCATCGCCGATCGCGAGTGCAGGCGCGTCATGGGAAAGCACTGCTATGCCGCCGGTCTGGTCTTCCACATACATCCTCGGAGAAATGAGGTTAACCACTCCATGAATGGAGAGGGGAGTATCTCGGACGGTCGAAAGAAGCGGAATGGAGGAGATGGTTGTAATCTGGCCCTCTAACCTGCGGCTGAGAGCCTCCTTTGTGATGGGCCCTCTTTCGTTGAAATGTGGATCCGCGGTGTGCAAAGTGCCATTTCGATTCGAGCCCAGAGGCGTCCCCTCCATCAGGCGCAGCACATCCTTCATCGTTGCCGGAGCTACGCGAAGGTTTTTCCACATCCCTGGACTGTCAAAGGATCGGAAACCCAGTTGCCCCGTCCGCACACATTTTCGGAGATCAACTCCTTCGCGTACTGACTGGCCATTGGGAAGGTCAACGCGAGCAGCAACGGCACAGCCAACTGCGGCAAGCCGCAGGTGGTAGAACTTGCCGGGTACGATATCCCCTGGTACTGCACCCTTTTTGTATTCATCCCAACTGTAGTCAGCGCGTCCAAACAAAAAGGCATTATCCAGAGTCCGCAGCCCGGCATAAAAGCCTTTATACGAATCGCCACCCCTTTCGAGGTCACGAGCCCGAACCACCAGCCCGGAGTCACCGTAATTGCCGAGAACGGCAACATCGGCCTCTATGATGTAGTTTCCGGCAAAGGAGGATCCGGAGATAAGTTTCGCACCTCTCTCGTCGGCGTTGTTCCGCACTATTCCGTCTTTGAGCTCCCATGATCCTCCGTAAGGTTTCCACCCACGGAGATCTGAGCCGAACCCCTCTATATGTTGATTCGAGATTTCGCGGTGCCAGACGAGCAGAATGGCAGCGCAAGCCGCCACCCACAACAGCAATGCAATCCTAAACCAGTGTCGCCTAGTTGTTCTCATCGGCCAATTCCCACCAGGCGAGGTTCATCTGGCTCGCTGCCTCAGCCGAGTTCACGTTGGCTGGCGTGATCAGAAATGGTGTCACCAGGTGAGGGCTTCCCCAGGGCTTCCCGTTCAAATGGTCACACGCAAGTCGGGAAACCAGCTTCCCCATGTCATTAGTTTTTTGTGCAACGACGCCATCAATTTCTGCGTCCCATATGGGAACGGTGAGATCTTGGTCGAAGCCGAGGATATGAAGATGGTGCTTCGGACGTCGTGCATCCACCGCGTAAAAAGCGCCTCGCGTTGCAAAAGAAGTCAGCGCGACAATTGCATCCAGATGATCGTCGCCTGCCAGCAGTTCTTCTGCGGACTGTTGCTCTTCAAACAAATTGGTTGAGCCATGCGTTCTCTGAACCACACGCATATTGGGAAATCGAGTGGACAGTTCTTGCTCAAAGGCATGCTCTCGGGTCAGAATGCTGGCGGAAGACAGATCCACGCCCATGACCGCAATCGATCCTTTGCCATGAAGAACCTCGCCGACCTTCTCGGCGGCAAGTCGTCCCCCCACTTCTTCGTCGTTCAGCACATAGGTTATATTTGGATTCCTTATGCCCAAGTCGCTCCCGATCACAATAATCGACTGCCCGGCAGACGCTGCTCGGCCAATAGGGTCACGCATGGCTCTCGATTGAATGGGAACGACAACAATCGTCGCATAATGCGATTCAGAAAACTTTCTGAACAATTCCAGCTGGGTCCTTAGGTCATCCGCTCGAGGCGGCGCGTCATAATGAACTTTGAGACCGCATGTCCCTGCTTCCAAAACAGCCCCCGTATGGATTGCGTCCCAAATGAGGACTCCGTTGGTGGGAGTCAAGAGCGCAATTTCCTTTCGATTGGTTGAGCAGGCGCTGAGAAATAGGAT
>Ga0123356_10008219_pt1 | contig 10384 bp, 5 predicted proteins | sample TergutEmb28metaG_2_FD_92546 | JGI IMG/M metagenome (GOLD analysis project Ga0123356, IMG submission 92546) | Embiratermes neotenicus P3 segment gut microbial communities from Petit-Saut dam, French Guiana - Emb289 P3 | ecosystem: Host-associated > Arthropoda: Insects > Digestive system > Gut ... | reverse complement strand
TTACATTCCAGGGTTGGGCGAGGAGTCCAAGCGCACCGGCTGCGGAATACAAGACGGGCGACACGCTGAGAATCAATGGCAACCTCACACTGTACGCAGTTTGGTCCGAAACGCCGACCGGAGGTTATACCGATGACAGGGAAACTGACGTTCCTCCGTTTGAAGTGCCACTCGAATTACTAAACATGAATGACCACAGCATATTCATAGTAGGATATCATGATGGTACAGTACGTCCGGACAGCAGTATCACCAGAGCCGAAGTCGCGACTATCTTCTACCGCTTGTTGCATGAGACATACAAAGACGGCAACGCTGCATCACAATTCAGTGACGTGCCATACGACGCGTGGTATAGCCTTGCGGTAACGATACTGTCAGATTTGGGAATACTGGTTGGTTATGAAGACGGGACGTTCAGACCCGACAACCCGATCACAAGGGCGGAGTTCGCGGCAATCGCATCAAGATTCGCTGAGCTCGAAAAAGTACAGGGAATAGCGTTTCCGGATGTGCAGCCGACCCACTGGGCAATAGACGCTATACACTCGGCGTTTGCGAAGGGATGGGTCAGCGGCTACGAAGACGGCACATTCCGTCCACAGCAATTCATCACCAGAGCGGAAGTAGTAAAAATAGTCAACACGATGCTTAATCGTCTGCCGAAAGAACTGCCTGAAGACCTCTTGAACCCCTTTAGCGACATTAACGAAACTCACTGGGCGTACATACACATAATGGAAGCATCCCACGAGCACGAGTACTACAGGGATGAAGACGGAGTGGAATCCTGGTTATGGTACTTCTGCCTCGTCACAAGAGAAATAAGGATAAACACCGACAACGTAGAAAAACTCCCTGCATGGTTGCAGGAACAGGAAAACCCGGACGCGGCATAACTCTGTCCGGATCGAAGCAACAATAATTGACAGGGCATACAGGCAATTCTGACGTAGCAGCACGAAAAAAGCCACCCCGAAGCAAAAGCTTCGGGGTGAGTTTTTCGGCTGCCCGTGAACAGTACCACTAGGTCGGCAGGAGCTCCACATAAAAAATCAAGACTGTTGTAACCTTGTGGTAAAAAATGATATACTATCCGCAGAGAGGTATTGTCTTATGCCGGAATTCAAAGTAATAAGCGAGTTCACCCCTGCCGGCGATCAGCCGGCGGCTATCGCAGCTCTGGTTAACGGGCTTGAACTGGGATTTGAAGAACAGACGCTCATGGGCGTTACCGGTTCGGGTAAAACATATACGATGGCAAAAATAATAGAGCGCGCACAGCGCCCCGCGCTTGTTCTGGCGCACAATAAGGCGCTTGCGGCGCAATTATGCAGCGAATTCAGGGAATTCCTTCCTGAAAACGCCGTTGAATTCTTTGTATCCTATTATGACTACTACCAACCCGAGGCTTATATCCCTCATACCGACACATATATAGAAAAAGACAGTTCGATTAACGACGAGATCGAACGGCTGCGCCACAGCGCGACGTCTTCGTTGTTTGAGAGGCGGGACGTCATCGTCGTATCCTCGGTAAGCTGCATATACGGGCTCGGCGACCCGATAGACTATTCCAGTATGGTCATATCGCTGCGAACAGGACAACAGCGGAGCCGTGACGAACTGTTGAAAAAACTTGTCGCGATACGGTATGAGCGAAACGACGTCGCGTTTGAACGAAACGCGTTTCGAGTCAGAGGCGACACTGTTGAAATCTACCCGGTTTACTCGCGCGACAACGCAATAAGGATCGAGTTTTTCGGCGACGATATCGAACGGATAAGTGAAATAAACGTCGTCACCGGCACACCGGTCAATACTCTGTCGCATGTAGCGATATATCCAGCGTCGCACTATGTCACGACCGAAGAAAAAACCCAATGGGCCATTTCAAAAATAAAGACCGAAATGAAAGAAAGGCTCGAGCATTTCGAAAAAGAAAACAAGCTCGTTGAAGCCCAACGCTTGCATCAACGCACGATGTATGATGTTGAAATGCTATCAGAACTCGGTTACTGCAGCGGAATAGAAAACTATTCCCGTATCATTTCGGGGCGCGCGCCCGGAAGCGCGCCGATGACGCTGCTTGACTATTTCCCGAAAGACTATATCATGTTTGTGGACGAAAGCCATGTCACACTGCCGCAAGTGCGAGCGATGTACTCGGGCGACAGATCGCGGAAAGAAAGCCTCGTCGAATACGGGTTTCGATTACCGTCGGCATTCGACAACAGGCCGCTAAACTTTGATGAATTCAACGAACGCCTGAACCAGGTGATATATGTTTCCGCGACGCCGGGCGAATACGAACGCACACGCTCGAGCCAGGTAGTCGAACAGGTAATACGGCCGACCGGCCTCCTGGACCCCGAAATCTCTGTCCGCCCGGTGGACGGGCAAATCGACGACCTGATCGCGGAAATCAACGCCCGCTCTAAAAGGGACGAGCGCGTTCTTGTGACGACACTGACGAAGAAAATGGCGGAGGATCTCACTGTCTACCTGACCGGCGCGGGGATCCGCGTCCGGTATCTGCATCATGACATATCCACAACGGAACGAATGGAGATAATCCGCGACCTGCGGTTGGGGGAATTTGACGTTCTGGTCGGGATTAATCTCTTGCGCGAGGGGCTCGACCTGCCGGAAGTCTCGCTCGTTGCCATACTGGACGCGGATAAAGAAGGGTTCCTGCGGAGCGGCACCTCGCTTATCCAGACGATTGGGCGCGCGGCAAGAAACGCGGCGGGACTCGTTATAATGTACGCTGACAGAGTGACGCCGTCGATGAACACGGCGATTTACGAAACAGAGAGCCGCCGCGAAAAACAGAGGGCTTTCAACGAAGCGCACGGCATAGTACCGAAAACAGTAATAAAAAGCGTACGGCAACTGTTGGAAGTATCGAAAAGAGAAACTCCGGCTCCCACCAGCGGAGTCAAGCTCACGAAACGGGAACTTGAAGAGGAAATCAGGCGATTGGAAAAAGAAATGGCCGCCGCCGCGAAGCTGCTCGAATTCGAGTACGCGGCAGCGATGCGCGACCGTATTATTCAACTGCGCGGAGGGATGAACTAATTGATCGACGTAGTATTCGCATTTTTGGAAAACCTTTTCGGATCGACATATACGGGCCGGTGCGCCATGGTATTTATGCTCTCGATGCTGCCGGCAGTCGGCGGCCCGACTATGGTAATCCCTATCGGGGCGGTGCTTGGCCTGCCGACGCTTCCCAACATGCTTTCCGTCGTAATCGGGAATTTCCTTCCATCACCGTTCATTATCATTTTTATCAGAAGGATCTTCGGCTGGATGCGAAAAAAAAGCAAACGGCTTGGCAAACTGGCGGATAAATTCGAAGAGAAAGCGAAATCGAAAGGCGCGCGTTTTCATCACGGTATGTTCGTCGGGCTGCTGCTTTTTGTAGCGATACCGCTACCGCTGCCCGGTATGGGGGCATGGACGGGTTCGCTTATCGCGGCGCTGTTTAATATAAGGCTGAAGATAGCGCTTCCGGCAATCGGAATAGGCGTGCTCATTTCCGCGATTATCGCGACGGTTGTAACATACGGATTCATCTCGCTTGCCAATATTTAGCGACTTGGCCGGATAACTCCCTGTGCCAATATTTGGCGACTAGACCGGAAAACTCCCTGATTGTTAGCCTAAACGCCACGAAACGCCACAAAACCCCCGGCTTATGCCGGAGGTTTTGTGTAAAGAGAGGAAGATGGTCAGGTACCTAAAACGGGAAGGCGGGCACTTCCGCTTGGGAGGGAGTGTGCCGACGCGTTAGCGCGCCGGACGGGATTACGGATGTCCGCCCGCTCCGTTTATACTGACAAGAATAATCCAATAATGCATCCTTTATGTGAATTAAGTTTAAATATTTTGTTAATATCACAATTAACAGCCAACTATTCACAGACAGGTTCTTTTATTGGTTGGGCGCTGCGGAGCGTCGTTATTTTTTTATTGATTTCGGATGAAAGAATCCCTGCGGGCGCAGTGACCTGATCTCCGCTCGACATATCTTTTACGGTTATAAGCCCGCTGTTTATTTCGTCTTCGCCAAGGAAAACGACGAACGGGATACCAAGCTTATCCGCGTAAGAGACCTTCAGTTTAAACTTCTTTTCCTCGCCGTAGACCTGCACCCGCAGTCCCGATTCCCGCATGGACGTAGCCAGGGCAAGCGCGTGCGAAATATCGTCCGACATGGGGATGATGAGCACATCCGACGGCGCGGTCAGAACGGAACCACTCAGCAGGCTCTGTTCCTGCAATATGAAAAACAGGCGGGTAAGCCCGATTGAAATACCCACGCCGGGCAGCATTTTGTCCGTGTAGTACCCGGCGAGGTTATCATACCGCCCGCCGGAGCACACAGCGCCGACTTGGGGATAATCGGTCAAATATGTCTCATATACAGTGCCGGTATAATAATCCAGACCGCGCGCTATTGAAAGGTCGATCCTGAAATGCGAATCAGGGACGCCCAAGACCGCGATATGCTTCCTGATGGAGCCCAATTCGTCCATACCCAGGTCGAACGCGGCATTCCTGCCTCTGTACTTGTCCATAACGACAAAGGGATCGCCCTTATACGTGACAAATCCGATGATTTCATCCGCCTGTTTTGCCGACAACCCGAGCTCGTCTGTGAGCATCCCGGCAAGCTTTTCCGCGCCTATCTTATCGAGCTTATCCACGACGCGCATGACTTCCGCCGTCTTGCTACCACTGACGCCGACTATTTCAAAAAAACCGTTCAGCGCCTTACGATTATTGATACGGATAACGAAACGCCCGAGCCCAAGCGAAGAAAAACACTTATATATAACGCTCGGGATCTCGGCGTCGTTAAAAATATCAAGGCGGCCGTCTCCGATAATATCGATATCAGCCTGATAGAATTCGCGAAACCTGCCGCGCTGGGCGCGTTCGCCCCGATAAACCTTGCCAATCTCGTAACGCCGGAAAGGGAACGTCAGATTGCTGTAATTCAGCGCAACATATTTCGCAAGCGACGCGGTCAATTCATAGCGAAGCGCAAGGTCGGCGTCGCCCTTGCGCAAGAGATAAACCTGTTTTTCCGTCTCGCCGCCACCCTTGGCTAAAAGAATCTCGGCAGCCTCCATCAGCGGCGTGTCGAGAGGGGTAAAGCCGTAGAGCGAAAAAGAATCGCGTAATCTACGCGCCATTGAGTCGAATAACACTTGATGCCGGGGCAAAAGCTCCATAAACCCCGACAGCGTGCGCGGTTTGATTTTGTCCATATTGCGTTTCTCCTGATATCTAAATCATACTAACGGGGTCATACAAGGCTTCCGGTAACGCATATTTACTTTTTTTTGGGATTTACAATATCGCGCCAATCGAGATCGCCATGCTCAAGCCCGTGTATCAGGACTTCCGCAGTCGCTATATTTGAGGCAAACGGTACGCTATATTGGTCGCACAGCCGCGCGATATCCTGAACGCTGCCCTGGTACTCGTCCGTAAGTAAAGGGTCGCAGAAAAACAATACCATATCGAGTTCGTTATATGCAATGCGAGAACCAATTTGTTGGCTTCCGCCCTGATTACACGACAGGTATAGAGTTACCGGGAGCCCTGTCGCTTCGCTGACAAGCCTGCCCGTGGTATTAGTCGCGCATAAAGAATGAGCAGAGAGTATGCCGCAATAAGCGATACAGAACTGAACCATCAGCTCCTTTCGCCTGTCATGCGCCAAGAGAGCAATATTCAAAACAGGCACCTCCCTTTAGTAGTTGGAAAATAGGAATGGGGAAATCAATGTCAACAGGATGTATTTCAAGATTGTCATTCTGAGCGTCAGCGAAGAATCTTTTTGCACTGCAACTACAAAGATTTTAAGATCCTTCGCTCCTCTCAGGATGACAGCAAAGGCTTAGCCTTTTGACGTTGATTGGGAAATAGTAGAAGAGTTCCTATCTTTGCCGCAACGGCACGTCTTCGCCTGTGATCCTGCGGGCGACGTCCAGGAAGTCGAACGCCGCGCGCCTTCTTTTGTACAATATGAGCGGGATGTTTTTATGCAGCGACAAGAAAACTGATCTATCCTCCGGCACAATTCCAATAAGCCGTACAGATACCATATCGATAACGTCGTCAACTGTGGTTGCAATCTGTTTAAAATTTCTTTTCGAAACGCGGTTGACTAAGAGCCGAAGATCGGTAATACCCATATCGCGAACCAGGCTTGCGGTTCTTTGGGCGTCCCTCATTGCCGGGAGTTCACCGGTCGTTACGATTATCGACATATCGGCGCAAGTGTGGGCAAGCCTGAACCCGACGCCGATACCGGACGGCGCGTCTATGATACAGTAGTCAAATTCACGTCTGATTTCCTTAAACATCGGCTGCAGGGCGACTGAATCAAGCGTGTCAAAGTCGCATTCGGACGGAGCGGAGAGGAAAAACAGGCCCGGGATTTGTGGAGACTCGTTACATGCCCTCATGAGCTCCATACCACTGCTGATAACGTCATAAAAATCTGTGACTGTGAAATCAGACATGCATAATGACAAGTCAAGTTTCTTCAACCCCACGTCAAAATCAATGCAAAGAGTCCTATAACCGAGCACCGCAAGGCATGACGAAACAGCGGCGGCTGACGTTGTCTTGCCTGTGCCACCCTTACCTGAAGCTATAGTTATTATCTTGCCCATTAAAACACTCCTGTTATTTCAGTCCTGCCAAAATATTATATACAATTATGCGACTATTTTCAATCGTTATTTTGCATGACGTATAACAACATTCTCCTCGCCAAGCATTTCGCGGAGTTCGCGCACCAGGGCGTCGTGTATCACGCATTTGGCGCCGACATTCTTTTTCGTGTCGCTAAAGTGGATTACCATGTGTTCGCTGCCGGGAAACATCACATGAATGAGCTTGAGCCGCTTATACTCCGGACTGTCTTCACCGCTCAGCTTTACGAACAGCGTCTTGGCTTGAGAGGCGGCGGACGCGGCGCCGAATCCGCCTTCCTGTTTATTCCCGCTCACTAAATGCGAGTTCAGTAAGTCCGTAATTGGCCGAAGCGTGTTTAAAACAATCTGCGGTTCCTTCTCATCCCTTGCCGAAATCCTGCCGGTAGCCAGAACAGGCGTATTCACCTGCATATATCCGCCCGATTCGTCTATTACCCTTTGGAACGCAAGCAACTCAATGCTGCCCGAACCATCGTCGAGCGTAAGGTATGCCATTAACGTATTGTTGCGCGTAGGCTTTGTCCTGACCGTTTCAATGACGCCCGCCAAAGTTATATGCTGCTCGTCCGAAAACCTTATATTACCGCCCTCGCGGGCAAAATCCGTAAGTATATCCCCTATACCGGCCGCGCCGGCGCTTTTTGCCGCGCTCCTGAATTCATCCATGGGGTGTCCGGAAAGGTAGAGGCCGGTAACCTCCCGTTCCATACGCATGAGTTCGCTTTTCGAATACTCAGGGACGTTGGGAATCTCGAACCCACCGCCGACAGACTCTTCGGAATCACCGGAAAACCCAAACATATCCAACTGACCCTCGACATTGCGCCGCCTGTGGTCGGCGACACTGTCGATAACAGTCTGGCAAATCATCATAAGCTGGCGCCGGTTAGTGCCGAACCCGTCGAAACACCCGCACTTTATCAAGCTCTCGAGCGCGCGCCGGTTGAGATCGCCGCCGTACATGCGCCTGCAAAACTCTTCAAAACCGGTAAACAGCCCGTTTTTCTCCCGCTCATCTGTGACCCCGCTGATGAATCCGCGCCCGATGTTCTTTACGGCCACAAGGCCATATCTCAAATCGTTCCCCGAAACGGAAAACATCGCGCTTGATTCGTTTATATCCGGCGGCAGCAGGCGGATGCCCAATTCGCGGCACTCGTCCGTATAGTCGGCGACCTTTTCCGACCAGTCGAGAATCGAACTCAGCAACGCCGCCATATACTCGCGCGGGAAATGGCATTTCAGATAAGCGGTCTGGTAAGATATCATTGCGTACGCCACAGCGTGGCTTTTGTTGAACGCGTAGTTGGCGAACGCGAAAATCTCATCATAAATACTCGACGCGACGGGTTTTGAAACGCCGTTTGCCGCCGCTCCGCAAATACCGCGTTCAGGGTCGCCTTCGATAAACGCTTTTTTTTCGCGTTCGATTTCGGCCAGTTTCTTCTTTGACATCGCCCGGCGTATCATGTCGGCCTGCCCAAGGGAAAAACCGCCCAGTTTGCGGAATATCTCTATGACCTGTTCCTGATAAATGATGCAGCCGTAGGTAACGGCCAGAATCGGCTCGAGAAGCGGGTGTTTGTACTTGATTTTGTCAGGATTACGGCTCCATTCAAGAAAACGGGGGATAGATTCCATAGGACCCGGGCGGTACAGCGCTATAATAGCCGTGATATCCTCTATGCTCTTTGGACCGAGGCCGACGCAGACCCCCGTCATGCCCTGCGACTCGATCTGGAAAACGCCCGACGTCTTACCCGCCGTAAGCATGGCATATGTCGCGCTATCGTCATCCGGAATATTCTGAATCGAAAAATCACTGACGGTTTTTCGAATCTCCTTCACGGCGTCGTCGATGACCGTGAGGTTTCGAAGCCCCAGAAAGTCGATTTTAAGCAGCCCAAGTTCCTCAAGCGTCGTCATTGAATACTGCGTGGCAATGGAATCGTCTTTTTTGGACAGTGTGAGCGGGACATATTCCCGCACGGGCAGTTTGGTTATGACAAGCCCTGCGGCATGCGTACCGGAGTCCTTTGGCATATCCTCAAGCGCAAGCGCCGTGTCGATTACCCGCTTTATTCGCGGGTCGCCGTCATACATTGAACGCAGCCGGCTGGAGGACTCCAGCGCTTCGCTGAGCCTTATATTGATAACGTTCGGGATTTCCTTTGCAAGCTCGTTTTCCTCCTGGAAAGACAGGGCAAGCGCTTTTGATACGCTCCGCACGGCGTTTTTCGCTTTGAGCGAATTGAAGGTCACGATCTGCGCCACCCTGTCTGCGCCATATTTCCTCTTGACATAGTCGATGACCTCGCCGCGCCTGCGCTCGCAAAAATCAATATCGATATCGGGCATGCTTATTCGCTCGGGGTTTAAAAAACGCTCAAAATATAATCCGTACTTTATCGGGTCTACAGTCGTTATCCCGAGGCAATACGACGCGACGCTGCCCGCAGCCGAGCCGCGTCCCGGCCCCACAGGAATCCCGCAGTCCCCGGCATAGGCGATAAAATCCGCGACGATCAGAAAATAATCGGTAAAGCCCATTCTGGCGAGCATGTCGAGCTCATAAAAAAGCCGCTCGCGCACCTCCTGCCTGTCTTCGCCATACAGCCTTTCGAACCCGGACAGGCAAAGTTTTTTCAGATATTCGACAGAACTCTTCTCACCTTCCGGCAGAGTGAATTCCGGCAAATGATGCTGTCCGAAATCGAAATCGAGGCTGCACATCCGCGCAATTTTCACCGTATTGTCGCAAGCCTCCGGGAATTCCGGGAATAAAGCCCGCATTTCCGATTCTGATTTCAGAAAAAGCTCCTTCGATTCAAAACGCATCCTGTCCGCTTCGTCGACCGACTTACCTGTCTGTATGCACATGAGCACGTCCTGGATCTCCGCGTCGTCACGGCTGATATAATGTACGTCGTTTGTTAAAACAAGGGGGACGCCGGTCTCGCGGTGGAGACGTATAAGCCCTTCATTTATCTCCGCCTGACCGTCCAGGCCGTGGCTTTGCAGTTCGATGTAGAAACCATCCTCGCCGAACAGCTCGCGCATTTCGACCGCCCGTGCTTTTGCTTCGGCATATCTTCCTCCAAGGATCATTTTCGGTATCTCGCCGGACAGGCAGGCGGAAAGGGCTATAAGGCCTTCGCTGTGAGCCCTCAGGAGCTCCAGGTCAATTCGCGGTTTTATATAGAAACCTTCAGTGAACGCCGCGCTGACGAGATGGCACAGGTTTTTGTACCCCGTCTCATTCTTGCACAGCAAGACAAGGTGATGGCGGTCTGAATCGAGGTCATAATCCATGTCAAAGCGCGTCCGGGCGGCGACGTAAACCTCGCAGCCGATTATCGGCTTGAGCCCCGCGCTTTTCGCTTCCTTATAAAAGTTGACGACGCCGTACATAACGCCGTGGTCGGTTACAGCAACGCTTTCCTGGCCAAGCTCTTTCACACGCGCGACCAGGTCGCGTATTCTGCAGGCGCCGTCAAGCAGGCTGTATTCGCTATGTACGTGTAAATGAACAAACGACATGTGACTCACCTTTCCCCCAGGCTCCAAGTACCCCATAAGCATTATATTAAACAGCATGAAAAAAGTCAAAAAAAAGTAGGGACGGCCGCTCGGCCGCCCGT
>Ga0123356_10008218_pt1 | contig 10385 bp, 6 predicted proteins | sample TergutEmb28metaG_2_FD_92546 | JGI IMG/M metagenome (GOLD analysis project Ga0123356, IMG submission 92546) | Embiratermes neotenicus P3 segment gut microbial communities from Petit-Saut dam, French Guiana - Emb289 P3 | ecosystem: Host-associated > Arthropoda: Insects > Digestive system > Gut ... | reverse complement strand
GTCGCGGATGCCTTCGAGCACCTTTTGGAACATGATTTCAAAGACGGCGTTGTTACTCGTTTCCTTTGTAATGTGGAGCGCGTCGAGGATCGGCACGCCGCTGGTGACGAGCGTTCCGAGCGTCCGCGTGGTTCGGGCAACGATGGTCTTTTCAATGAGGTTGCCGAAAACAGGGATACGGAGACAGAACAGATTGAACCCGTGCCGCCCGTAGGAAAAACTGGTGGTCAGTTTGACGAAAATGAACACCGCCACAGGAATGCCCGGAATCAGGAACCAAAAGTCGATCAGGAACTCCGTGACCTTGACCAGGAACAATGTGAGCCACGGCAGTTCAACGCCGAAGTCATCGAAAATCTTGATAAACTGCGGAACGATCCACATCATGAGGAAAATCACGATCGCCGTTGCGAAGAAAACAACCGCGACCGGGTAGGTCAGTGCGGAAATAATCTTTTTCTTGAGCCGTTCCGTTTTTTCCAAAAACTCGGAAAGCCGTCGCAAAATCGTTTCGAGGGCACCGCCCGCCTCGCCGGCTTTGATCATGTTAATGAAAAGGCGGTTGAACGTTTTGGGACATTTGGCCATCGCTTCGGAAAGACTGGCCCCGCTTTCGATTTCGGAACACACGTCGATCAGGCTGTTGCGAAGTGCCCCCGGCTTGGACTGTTCCATCAGGATATTCAGGCTTCGCAAAATCGGCAGACCGGCATCCTGTAAGATCGAAAGCTGACGGGTGAACACGGTCAGTTTTTTGGAACTGACCCGGAAAACCGAAAAGGTTTTGCCAAGCACTTCTTTTCTGGCCGCTTTCGCTTTTCGTTCCCTGTAGAGAACGAGTTTTGTAACCACCAGCCCCATTTGGCGTATGGTCGCCTGGGCTTCATCCTCGGACAAAACCTCATCCGTGACATCTTTAATCACCTTCCCGGTCGGGTCGATGGCTTCAAATTTAAACCGTGGCATAACAAATTCCCTTTGATTAAATATTTCACGCTTTTTTCACGCCAAGACGCCAAGACAGCCATGTACGCAAAGAATCTTCTTAAAAATCTTTGCGAACTCTGTTTACTTTGCGACTTTGCGTGAAACATGAATCACATTTCCAGTGCGGTTTCGCGGGCGACTTCTTCGATGGTCGAAATGCCCTCGTAAATCTTCTGCATACCGGCGTCGCGCAACGTCAACATGCCATAGCGTTGACTGGCTTTTCGCATTTCGCCCGTCGAGGCGTTGCGATTGACCAACTCGCGAATTTCGTCGTTAAACAGCATGAACTCATGGATGGCCGTGCGGCCCTTGTAGCCCGTGTTGTTGCACGCGACACAACCTCTGCCGCGAGAAAACGGCTTGCCTTCCGCGTCTTTGGGTGCCATGTCCAACTCGAACAATTGTTCCGGCGTCGGCACGAACCGCTCCTTGCACTGGGTACAAATTTTGCGGACCAGTCGTTGTGCCAAAATCGCCTGCACGGTTGCCGTAATCAAAAACGCCGGCACGCCCATATCGCGCAATCGCGTCACCGAACTGGGCGCGTCGTTCGTGTGCAGCGTACTGAATACCAAGTGACCCGTCAGCGACGCTTGAATCGCAATGTCAGCAGTTTCCTTGTCGCGAATCTCGCCGACAAGCACCTTGTCCGGGTCTTGTCGCAAAATCGAACGCAAACAGTGGGCAAAGGTGTTCCCGATGTCCGCGTCAATCGGAATTTGCACGATTCCGTCGATGTCGTACTCGACCGGGTCTTCGGTCGTCATAAGCTTGTCCGTGATAACGTTCAGTTCGCTCAAGGCCGCGTAAAGCGTCGTCGTTTTCCCCGAACCGGTCGGACCGGTGACCAACACGATGCCGTTCGGCACTTCGATGACCTTGCGAAACTGTTTCAGCAACGCCTTTTCCATTCCCACGTTGTCGAGATCGAGCATGACAACCGACTTGTCCAGGATTCGGCACACAACGCTCTCGCCAAACATCGTCGGCAACACGCTGACGCGAAAGTCGATCGGATGGCCGCCGACCCGCATCTGGATGCGACCGTCCTGCGGCAACCGTCGTTCCGCAATATCGAGGTTCGACATGACTTTAATACGCGTCGTAATCGCCGACGCCAAATGTCGCGGCGGCGGCACCATCTCGTACAAAGTTCCGTCGGCCTTAATGCGGATTTTGAACTCGTCTTCAAACGGTTCGAAGTGCAGGTCGCTCGCATGATCCTTGATGCCCATCAAAAACACCATGTTCAGCAGCTTTTTCACCGGGGCACTGTCGCTGAGCGCCTCGACGCTGGCTAGGTCAATCGTGTCACCCTGCTCAACCGACATGGCCATTTTTTGCAGTTCCTTGTCGTTTTCGATGTCGTGCAGAATGCGTTCGACCGTTTCGGTGTCCGAAGCGTAATACCGCCCCAGAGCCTGGTCGATGTCTTTCGGCGTGGTCACGACAACGCGAATCTGGTAACCCAGCGAGTTTCGCAGTTCATCGACCGCAAGCAGGTTGTCCGGTTCGCACATGGCGATCGTCAAGACTTCGTTGCGAAAACTGACCGGGATAGCCCGGTACAACACGGCCATCGGTTCCGACAAATGGGCCAGCACTTCCGGAGGAATCGTCAAATCAATCAGGCTGACTTCCTGGTAACCGAACTGTTCCGCCATCGCGTGAGCCAACTGATCTTCGTTGATCAGCCCCATGCTCAGGGCCACTTGTCCCATTTTTTCGCCGCGTCGATCCTGATGTTCTTCGATCAACAGCTCCATCTGTTCATCGTCGATGTAACCCAAATCGACAAAAACCTGTTCAATTCTGCGTGTTGCCATTTGTCTTTGATCTCTGATAAGTCAGGGCGGTGGAATATATAGGTAGGGCGGCCACGCCGTGACCGCCGCAATTGTCATTTTATCTCTGCACTTTGCACTCTGGCACTCTGCTTTTCTCACTCTTCTTCGCCTTCATCTGTAATTTCGCCTGCCTCCCAACGCTGCATTTTTTTATCGAGCAACTCGGGAAGGTTGGCCTTGAAAATGGCGTCCTCTTTAGTGATGATGCGGTCTTTCCAAAGCCGGAACATGTGGTCGTCCAGCAACTGCATTCCGAGCTTATGTCCCGTTTGAATCGACGAGGTAATACGGAATGTCTTGTTTTCACGGATCAGGTTGGCAATCGCCGGCGTGACAACCAGCATTTCGTAGGCCGCGACGCGACCGCCTTGAATTCGCGGCAATAATTGCTGTGACAAAATGCCGATAATCGATGTTGAAAGCTGCGTCCGAATTTGGTCCTGCTGATTCGTCGGGAACACGTCGATAATACGGTTGACCGTTCCCTGAGCACTGGACGTGTGCAACGTTCCAAACACGATGTGCCCTGTTTCCGCTGCGGTGATGGCCGCCTCAATCGTTTCCAGGTCGCGCATTTCACCAACGAGAATCACGTCAGGGTCTTGTCGCAAGGCGCGACGAATCGCTTCGGCGAACGATGGGACGTCCAATCCGACTTCGCGTTGATTGACCGTCGATTTTTTGTGGTTGTGGAAAAATTCGATCGGGTCTTCAATGGTAATGATGTGATGGTCGTTTTTTTGATTGATTTCGTCGATACAGGCCGCCAGCGTCGTCGATTTGCCTGATCCCGTCGGCCCCGTGACGAGAACCAAACCGCGGGAACGCATAATCAGGTCTTTCATCACCGGCGGTGTACTAAGCTGCTCCATCGACATCAGGGTATTGGGAATTTGTCGCAACACCAATCCCGTGTTCCCCTTTTGTTTGAAAATCGAAACACGAAATCTCGCCTTTTCGCCAAAAGCAAAACTGAAGTCCGCCCCGCCGACTTCCTGCAATTCCTGCTGGCAACGATCCGGCGTGATGCTTTTCATTAGTCCTGTCGTGTCTTCCGCTTCGAGAATTTTCGTTTCCAATTTCACGAGACGGCCATGCAAACGGATCACCGGGGGTTGCCCCACAGCGAGGTGCAGGTCGCTCGCCCCACGGACGACGACAGTTTCCAACAATCTGTCAATTAATATTGTTCCCATGAAATTTTATACAAACCTCCTATTGTATCCCAATTCGTCATGCGCAGACGCAATCGGGCATTTGGCAAACTGAAGCATACTCGGTTTGCATGTTAATTATTGGCATCAATAACAAAAAATCAACTATTTTCTTGATTTCCAGTGTTTTGTGGAAGAACGTGTGAACACACGCCTGGTACTAATTATTCTAAGCAGGATAAGATAAATATGAAAAGGTAAAATTTGTATAATACGCAAAATAATTCATGCCATGATAATTTCCCAAACAGGCAATCGTTTCCGAACATGATTTCAAACACCGAATTTACTCTTCAATTCGCGCCACACGCATGACTTCTTCAACGGTTGTGATTCCGCGAAGCACTTTTTTGATGCCGTCGTCAAAGAGAGTTGTCATTCCTTCTTTGACGGCTGCTTTTCGGATTTCAACGGTGCTTGCTTGCTGAAACGTCATTTCCCGGATTTTTGAAGTCATCATCATGAGTTCAAATATCGCCATTCGGCCACGATAACCTTTGTTGTTACAATAACCACAGCCCTTGCCCTTCATAAAAGTTGCCTTGGCCGCCATTTCTTGTGTGATTTTTGTTTCGCTAAGTTCTGCATCGGCAGGAGTGTAAGGCTTTTTGCATTTTTGACAATTGACTCGGACGAGACGCTGGCCCATGATCCCGATGACAGAACTGGAAACCAAATATGGCGGAACTCCCATATCAATCAAACGTGTAATAGCACCGGGCGCATCGTTCGTATGTAATGTACTGAAAACCAAGTGTCCAGTAAGTGATGCCTGGATTCCCATCTGAGCAGTCTCCAAATCTCGCATTTCGCCGACAAGGATAATATTGGGTGCCTGACGCAGCATGGATCGAATGACGCGAGCGAAATCAAGACCTATATTGTGACGAATTTCACACTGATTGATTCCCGGCAGGTAATACTCGACAGGGTCTTCAGCCGTGATGATTTTTCGAGTTGGGGTATTCAGCTCGTTCAGGGCCGCGTAGAGTGACGTCGTTTTTCCGGAACCGGTAGGACCGGTAACCAAAATAATTCCGTTCGGACGGCGGATTAATTGATGAAAACGTTGATAATCACGCTCAGAAAATCCAAGATGTGTCAAATTGACACGAATATTATCTTTGTCGAGAATACGCATAACGATTGACTGGCCGTGACTGGTCGGTACCACACTAACGCGAAGGTCAAGCTCTTTGTCCCCCAAAGTCAGCTTGATTCGTCCGTCCTGTGTCCGGCGCCGTTCAGCGATATCGAGCCGTGAAAGAATCTTGATACGAGAAATTAAGGGCAGTTGCAAGCGTTTTGGAATTCTGTCACGTTCGACGAGCATTCCGTCAATTCTGTACCGTATTCTCACGCGATCTTCAAAGGGTTCAACATGAATATCGGACGCCCGCAATTGAACGGCTTCTGAGATAAGATGACTGACAAGACGAACAATCGGTCCTTCACCTTCACCGTCTGCCCCTTCTGCAGCCGCTGCATCTGATTCAATGGACGTGAAATCAATGGCAGTATCGGTCATTTCCTGCATCATCGAATCGGTGCTCTGTCCGATGACCTGACTGTAATGCCTGTTGATTGCCTCATTGATTCCTTCGCGGGTTGACAGAACAATTTCGATTGGCCGGTTCACGTAAAATCGAATATTATTTATCGTTTCAAAATCATTGGGATCGCATACCACAATACGAAGGACATCGCCGTCTTCGTCGTAGGGCATGATGGTATTTTCGCGGGCCAGCGACTCGGCAATCTGTTCCACGACTGCCGGGCGAATCATCACATCCGTGAGGTCAACGTATTCCTTATTGTATTCTGTGGCCAGAGCGCGGGCGATGTCTTCACTGGTCGCGTACCCCAAATGCAAGAGGATGTCCGAGATGGTACGTCCGGTTTTTATGGCCATTTCCTGGGCTTCTTTGATTTGCGCGACGCTCGCAACTCCTTTTTTTTGCAGTATTCCCAAGTAGTTTAATCGTTTGCCCATAGATTTGTGATCCTATTAATATTTGTTAAAAGCGTCTGACTTTGGGCAAGTGCGTAAGAATTCGCATTTTACCTATATACCAAACTAATGTTGGCAGGCCATAAAGTCAACATTGTTTTTCCAATCTTCTTGGTATCAAACCAACTTTTGATTTCGTACAGAAACATCTGTCAAAAAAATGACTGAACATCCGTTGACACCTGAAGAAAAATTCAGCATAATCCCACGCCCTTTGGCAAAAAAGCGTTCAAAGTCAGTATAGGCATCCATTCTAACGATTAATATGAAAGACGTACAGACCGACAATCGGAAATATCCAAACGGTAAGACGGTTTGCCGTGTCTTTCATGCTTTGATCGACTGGTCGGCAAAGAAGACAGTCCGGTTTTTAGTCGCATTGACAATCGTGGCAGGGATACTGGGGACGGCATATTCCCAAAATCATCGAGTGGCAGGCAATGGGTACTATGGCACACAACCGGCCATGCCCCCTGGCAATTCGGGTTACAACTATGCGGGTTACGGTTATCCGGTCACACCGTCAACCGGGCTGTATCATTCGGGAAGCTCACCGATGTTGCAACCGATGGTCACCATGCCGCATTACAACGGCATGATGTCGCCCTACGGTGCTTATCCCCACAGCACATACAATATGGGGCAATACCAACAGCAAAACGGATATTTATCCGATAACACCGAGCCGCCCACGCCGGTCCGGCAGTCAAGCGGTAACAATAGCAGCAGCAATTACAGCCAATATATGCCAATACGATCGCCGTTGCTGGAAACCGGTTGGGAAACAGCGAAATTGTTAAGCCCGTTCAACGCACCGGACGGACCGCATCGCGGAATCGGCACGCCGCTCGAAGACGCAAGCTGGCTCGACCGTCCGTGGTATGTCGGCGTTTTCGGCGGCTGGGTCAGCGGTTCGAAACTCGTCAGCGGCCAAATCGATCAGGGGTCAGGCAGCAATGGCGGCATCGTATTGGGGAAGAATCTCAACCATTACTGGGGGCTGGAAGGCCGTTTGTTCGGCTCGTCCATTGAGATCAAGGACATTTCCGATACGCTGATCCCCGCCCCAAATCGGAGCATCCGACTGACGGTTCTCGACATGAGTGCGCATTATTATCCTTACGGCGAAGCTCGGTGGCGGCCGTATTTCAAGCTGGGAATCGGATACACTCAACAGAGTTTTACCGACAATTACGGTGTGGGACACAACATCAATGCCTGTACCGTTCCGATGGGTTTCGGCGTGAAATACTGGTGGAGCGACCACGTCCACGTGTTCGGCGAGGTCGTTGACAATATGGTTTTCGGAAACGGGCCGACCAAAACGCAATCGGACTGGGCACTCAATTTCGGTGTCCATTTTACGTTTGGGACAAACCCCAATGCTCACCCGACGGTCTATTGGCCGCAAACAGCGTTGTAGGAGTACGGAGTTGGAAACTGGGAATTGGGAGTTGGTCGGTTCCGGGAAAGCGATGACGCGGTTGCGGCAGCAGATTGCACGTGTGGCGGCGACATCGGAAACCGTTCTTGTCATGGGCGAAAACGGCACGGGCAAGGAACTGGTCGCGCGGGCATTACATGCGATGAGCGAGCGCCGGAACGCAGCATGGATAACGCTGAACTGTCCGGCCTTGAATGCCCAACTGATGGAAAGCGAGCTGTTCGGGCACAGAAAAGGCGCCTTTACCGGAGCGGATTACGACCGCGTCGGGCGTTTTGAAATGGCCGACGGCGGCACGCTGTTGCTCGATGAAATCAGCGAAATCGACGTACATTTGCAATCGAAACTGCTTCGCGTGTTGCAGGAACGAACTTTCGAGCAGGTGGGTTCCTGCGAAACGAAGAGCGTCAACGTGCGGGTCATTGCCACGACCAACCGCGACCTGAACGCGGAAATCGCCGCCGGACGATTCCGCGAAGACCTGTATTACCGGCTGGCCGTGCTTCCAATCATCGTTCCTCCCTTGCGAAGCCGCAGGGACGATGTCCCGGAACTGGTAACGCACTTTGCCGCGAAAGCCGCCGGGCGTTTGGGACGCGAGCCGCTGGGGTTGAGCGACGGAGCGATGAACCTGATGTGCGAATATCCCTGGCCGGGCAACGTCCGGCAGTTGGAAAACGTGATCACGCGAGCAACGATTTTCGCCGACAAGGAGACGGTTGACACCGACGAAATACGCAGCCTGCTGTTTGAACATTCGGGCATGACAACGACACCGCAACATCATCAGGGGGCGGAACGGTTCGAGGAGGCAGGGCGACGGGTTGCCGGTTGCAAGGCTCCCTTGTGCCGCGACCGCCGCAACGCGGATTGTGATGATACGGAAATATCGGTCAATCGTCTGGTGTCGGCGAGATTTTCGCCCGGGCACGGCATCGTCCGCTGGCAGGAAGAACGCGAGGAACTCGCGCCGGCGGCATCGCTCGATGAAGCCGCGTTGCCTTTCCTTGGCATGACGCTCGGCGAAATGGAAGAGCAACTTATCCGATTAACGCTGGAACGCTTTCACGGCCATCGCGCCAAAACCGCCGCCGCACTGGGAATCGGCCTGCGGACATTGACAACGAAAATTAAAGAATTAGTGAGCAGGGAATAGGGGGATAGTGCAAAGTTCAGAGTTCAAAGTGCAAAGTGTGGAGGCGGCAGTAGTCAGTGGGCTTTTTCTAAGATCAAGTCTTTAACTGGAAAAAAACAGGAATTTGCAATGGCAGCCGGGAGCGCAACGAAATGAAGCGACCGGATTTTTCCGCGAAAACCACACACACTCCCATGCAATCCGGTCACTGCGCTACGCTCCGTTCCCGGCTGCCATTGGTGGTTAAAGACTTGCTCTAAGCGGCAGTGGGCAGTGATTTCACTCCCAACTCCACCCCGGCAAAATCCGTTTGCGCGTTACAACAGGAAGGCTGCACGTCAAACAATCGCGCCAATCGTAACAGTAATGTTGTTTTGCACGCAAAAAGCGCGAAGTTTCGACATATTGAGCTTATGTCACAAGCTCAAAAGCGCGCGGTTTTTGTCACAAAACAGCAATACTGGTGCTCAAAACAGCAATACAGGGAAAGGGAGCAGCTTGGCTACGCCCCACAATAACGAAACACGGCGCAAAAACGTTGAATCCGACGCAACAACCGTTACATCCGGTCATCGCCGACCTGACCACTTTGAACTTTGAACTTCCTCCCTATCCCCTATCCCCTATTCCCTGCTCACTGACCACTAGCCACTGACCACTAGCCACTTTGAACTTTGAACTTATCCCTAGCCCCTATTCCCTCCCATGATTCGTCCAACGGTGCAATTTCACGCGATTTTCGGTGGGACAACGATCCCGGCGTTGGAGCAAGTCGCGATTTTCAACGAAGCGAGGCAGAACCTGCTCGCGGGCAACATCGCCAACTTCGACACGCCCGACGCCAAAATGCGCGACATGGACGTGGGGATGTTCAAACGCGATTTGGCACGGGCGATCGAACGTCGTCACGAGCCGGGCGGTTCCGCAGAAACGCAGTATCCGCTGAAAAGTTCGAGCACAACCGGCGGCGGGGTCTGGCCGTTCAGCATTCCGATTTTGCAGCACGATTACAACAATATCGGCATGGAATACCAGGTCACCGAAATGGCCAAAAACAACATCGAGTTTAACACGGCACTCAATCTGATGAAACATCAGATGAACCTTCTGCAAACCTCAATCAGCGAACGGGTGTGAGGATAGAGGTTTAGAGCCGTTTGGGAATTGGTTTGGAGCTTTTCCGCTCCCGTTGGTCGCTGATTGATTGGCATTGTAACTCCAAACCAGCTTTGGATACGCACTAGGGCTTGGTCTTTGTCACCTTATCTTGAATCCCGAATCATTATTCCTGAATCCCGAAACGCATAAGTCCCATTTTTCTTTCGCAAACTCTTTTCCGAGCATTGGGTTTTGAGTATAATAGAGTATCGATCGGCATGGGCTTGACACATTTTTGACGATCACGGATCGTGTGTCTCCTCTTGACACGATGTTGGCAGAAAAATTATCCCCACTTTCAGGACGGAGGAATAAAAAACATGTCTCTCACAAAATATTTGGCCGTGGTTGTGGTCGCTTGCTTGATGCTTGGTGCTGCGGTTGGGTGTCCGAATAAGGCACCGCAACAAAAACAGCCAGAGTGGAATCCAAATAGAAATTCTATACCATATACTCCAGGTCCCGAATGGTTTAGACTGACAGATAATAAGGACAACTATATGAAATTCATGGAAAACTATCTCGCCGAGATGCAGGCGATGAGCACGGCGGCGGGTCTCGCGTATTGGGATGCGTCCATCTCCGG
>Ga0123356_10008217_pt1 | contig 10386 bp, 10 predicted proteins | sample TergutEmb28metaG_2_FD_92546 | JGI IMG/M metagenome (GOLD analysis project Ga0123356, IMG submission 92546) | Embiratermes neotenicus P3 segment gut microbial communities from Petit-Saut dam, French Guiana - Emb289 P3 | ecosystem: Host-associated > Arthropoda: Insects > Digestive system > Gut ... | reverse complement strand
TATTTGGAACTGCTTGTGCAAAAGGTTTATATATAGCATGACGTTTTCCCAGCTTTAAGTCATATTCACTTTTGACCTGAACAGGGCAGACCTCTTCGCAATCACCACAACCTTTGCAGATATCTTCATCAACAAAACGTGCGCGCCGACGAACCACAGCAGTGAAATCAGGCGCTTCGCCTCTGACCTCAAGCAAATCACTCAAAGTCAAGGTCTTCACAAGAGGGTGGTTAAAGCAATCGGTGACCTTTGGCGCAAGAATACATGCAGAACAATCATTAGTCGGAAAAGTCTTATCAAGCTGTCCCATACGTCCGCCGATGCTGGGTGATTTCTCCACGAGAAATACAGGGATACCCATCTCAGCTAAATCTGTAGATGCCTGGATCCCCGCGATTCCACCACCAACAACCAATACAGGCTTTTTCATTTGGTCTCCTTATTGAAATAAAAGTGATTACAACAATTATCGCCCTGCATTAGAGTTTTTGTCCTTTTAAACCCTATCTCAGGATTAAAACCTTCGGGAGCGAACTGATCACCTTCGCAGCACATATAAAACATTTGTTCCGTAGTTCCATGTTGTTTTGCCAACTCATGCAACGGGCATTTAGTCACAATCATTTGGTATCCTGAATCAGTTTTCTCAATAGTATATTTATAACCCTGATCCGGTAATGTTTCCCATTGATCAACAATAAAAGCCTCAAGTGAATTATCGCCGAGCTTTTCCGCTTTATTTCTCATGTGCTTTACGATCTCTTTGCCTCTTTCTTTGACAAAAACCTGATAAGCCACTTCGCCAAATCGCTCCGCCATCATTTTAAGCACCCAGGCCAACGAGCCGCAAACTGCCTCATTGACCCGTTCATCCATTTGCTTAACGAACTCTTTTGCTAAATCTGAGGACATGGATATATCTCCTATTTCAATAAATCGTTTATTTGTTCCAATCTTTGTTTTCGTGTTTGAATATCGATTTCTTTGACCTTTTCTGCGAAATCATTATCATAAAGTCCTTCGGATATAGCTATCTCACGTAATGCTCGCACAATATCCGCAAACCTGACATCCTGCGGGCAATGTGCAACGCAAGTATGACACTGATAGCATTTCCATATCTCACCATCAGACAACGTCTCATCCTTCATCCCATATAAAATCTGCCGCATTATCATACGCGGATTAAAACTGTCATCTATCTCACTTATCGGGCAACCTGCAGTACAAGTACCGCATAAAAAACAATCCAACACATGCTCACCACCCGGATGAGCTGCAACTATGTTTTTGAAATTATTATCAGGCATAAAATCGTCTCCTTTACACCGCCGGTCTCGGTAAAAATCCGGCTTTGTCGAGCAGCTCCGGCACAATGGCATCCCAACCGATCGCCATTATGTGCAGCCCGCTTATACCCTCAACCTTACGGATATCCCGAATCAATTCCAGAGCAATAGCCAAACCCTCGGTCTGTTTATCTTCCGCATTTCTCATACGTTCAATAAGCACATCAGGAATGTCCATACCCGGAACAGTGGCAGTTATCTCAATAGACTTCTGGCTTTTATTGACTACGATACCAGCCAGGATGTATGTCCTTTCATGCAAGCCTCGTTCTCTGACTTTCTCCATCCAATCATTGAATCTGTCGATGTTGTAGATTGCCTGGGTTTGAATGAATTTAGCGCCGGCATTTATCTTCTTTTCTAAACGAATAATCTGCATCTCTTCGGGATCTGCAAACGGATTTGCAGTTGCTCCCAGGAAAAACTGCGCAGGCATTTTGCTTTTTGAACCACCTATGAAAACTCCATTCTCCACATGATCATGCATTGCCTTCAACAATTGAATAGAATCAACATCAAAGACATTCTTTGACTGCGGATGATTGCCAACGCTTTGATGATCCCCGGAAAGAATAAGCAGGTTTTTTATCCCGAGAGCAGAAGCACCAAGCAAATCACTCTGGATCGCAATACGATTTCTATCCCTGCAAGTCATTTGCAAAATCGGTTCGACACCTTCTTGCAGAGCAAGATAAGAAGCCGCAACACTCGACATGCGGACAACAGCAGCCTGGCAGTCGGTCACATTAGCTGCATCCACCAAGCCGACTATATCTTTCGCAAGATCACGGACGAACTCAGCGTTGGCGCTCATAGGAGGCCCTATTTCGGAAGTAACTGAAAAGTGTCCTGCTTCAAGGATTTTTTGCAGATTCGATTTATTATTTACCAAAATCGTACCCTCGTATCGTGTTTGTATGTAATGCTAAACTTGTATAAATATAACACAGCCTGAAAGCGATTTCCAGCAGCAATCTTGTAGTTGATCTCCAAAGCGAGTTCCGGCAATCATCGTTGTTGTTTTTATTGTCGAAAACGTGTATTTCATGTTATAATCAGTGTATATATTTGACTTGTGGATATGGCAGCTGAAAAGGAGTCGTTTTAATGAAATCAAAAAAGATGATAGTGATGTTATTGATTCTTACAATGATAATGACATTGACTTTAACAGCATGCAGTGGACTGATAGACAATGCCTTAAATACACTGGGTCTGACACCTGAAGCAACACCCGAACCACCGCTCGAGGCACCACCGGCACCGGTCAGAGAAGAACAAGAACCGCAGCAGACTCCGGACAACACAGAGTCTGCAGATGATCCGTCTTTGAACACCGGGCGATCGTTCCCGTTCGCATTTACAGCGACAGACATATACGGCAACACCGTCACCGAAGCTTCCTTAGGCGAAAAAGAACTATTCTTCATCCACTACTGGGGAACATGGTGCGCACCCTGTATCGCCGAAATGCCCGATTTAGCACAGCTTGAGCGTGATTATCATGACAGAGTTGGTTTTTTAACATTACTTGACGATTTTGACAATAAAGCCGGAGCTATCGAGATATATAAAAATAACGATTTCCCCGATCCACCGCATTCTGTTACGGTATGCGGGCGAACAACTTTTGACGCACGTCATGAGATCATGCAAATGCTGAGTATACAAGTCGTTCCTACAACAGTTATCATCGATTCTGACGGAAACATGCTTGAGCACCTGCCCGGATCACAATTTGCCAACTACGCAAGATTCCTGGACATGCACCTTGATACAGTATCCGGAGGGCAAGCGATGTCAGGAGAACCCGACATCACACTTAACAAATCAACATTTGCACCGGGAGAAAACATAAATATAACAATAACCGGAGTAACACAGGAAATGGTTGATGCGCAAGGGTGGATCGGCCTATTCCATGCCGGAGCACCACATAGCGATTGGGAAGTGCTGAATATCTGGACATACTTACCTAAAACAGGAACGATATTTTTTGACCTGGATGTATTGACAGAAGCCGGAGATTACGAGTTCCGTCTTTATAGAAATGAAAACGAAAATGAAGCATCATTTATAACAGGGTTTCCGTTTACAATAACCTAGACTCCGATGTTCGATCCGACGGTTCAGACGGTTCCGAGGGTGAGACAATTCAATAAAAAAGGATACCGTAGCATCTATACTGCTATGCGGCATCCGCTTGCTTTAAATTGTATTTGCTTGCGTTACATACATTTGTTTAGTATGTAACGACCTTTTCTATTAACTGATTTTCTGGTTAGTTGCTTTAAGCTCGTTTATCAATCTAACGATCAAATCAACCTGACAATCGGTCAACCCGGTCACATCAACAGACTTTATTCTATCAAACCCCAGCAGGTAGTCAGTAGTCACACCGTACAATGTAGCAAACTTTACTAATACGTCATATGAGGGCAACCTTATGCCGGTTTCATATGATGACATCATAGCTTTTGAAATATGTAACCTCTGTGCAACTTGTACTTGTGTTAAGCCTAAACCCAGGCGCAGATGTTTAACCTTCACACCAAAGTCAACAATAATAATCACCTTCATTCGCTTTCCGTAGACAATGGCAGTATATTTCAACCAAGTGTGCAGATGGTGAGAAATGGTATCGAAATATGTTGACCACCATGAGTTGATAATGTAGAATATGTACAAATCAATTCTATGGATTATCCGAATAACCATCAAGAGCTAATAAATGAATTCTTTGTTGCGTGATATTGCACAGCAAAAAACGATTATTATTCTTTCTTTTGCGTTTTTATTGGTAAAAAAGGAGCGTGTCCAAAATGACAAAGGGAAAAAGATATGACGGAAAAATCAAGAAGGAAGTCGTACAACAGTACCTCACAAAAAATCGAAGTGGACCGAGCTTAGCTGCAGAACTCGGATTGCATGCTAATACCATCTATAAGTGGGTAGAGCAGTATCGCGCTGACCCGGAACATTCATTTGTAGAAACAGATCCGATAATTACTGATGATGACGAGTTAGCACGAGCAAAACAACGGATTTGCGAGTTGGAGGAAGAAGTAGAACTCTTAAAAAAAGCAGCAGTTTATTTTGCAAAAAACAGCATGTGAGTTATAGATACAACGACCGGGAAAGCCAAAAAAAGCAGGAGCTGTTGTGAAGCAGCTCCTTTAATATTTTATTTAAGTTTTGGTCAATGCGGGCATATGAATTGATCCGTTTAAACGGTTACATCTTCTCTTCGCATGGAGCGGGGACCGCCGTCTCTGCTTGTTGACCAGTCTCTTATATCTTCAAGTTCTGTTAGTTTATCAAGCTGATTTATACGTTTCATGCGGTCGTATATCAGTTGCCAGGCGCATTCGATTTCTTTGTCGATTTCACATTTACCATCACCCGAACCGCCGCACGGACCGTTGAAATGGCTCTTTGAGCAGCGTGCGACAGGGCAGATGCCGCCTGTTTTTTCTAAAACACAATTACCGCAGCCCTGACACATTTCTGTCCAGTACCCAAGGTCTCTATTAACGCCTATGAAAGTGGTATTCAATCCCGGAACAACAACCTTGTCCGGGAATTTTTCTGCCATGAATTGAACGCCTGCACCGCAAGCCATTGAAAGAACGCAGTCAGCATTTTCGAAATCGATCTCGTTCTCATCAAGAAATTCCATGTCACACTGCCTGAAAGGAGTTGTCGTCGTAATAAAAACATCTTGATCTGCGTTTTTTGCAACGTTTTCAAGTATGTTTGAGATCAGAAGAGCCTCCTTCTCACCGCCTGACATACAAACAGTCACGCAAACCCCGCATCCGGCAACAACCACATGTTTGAAGCCCTCGACAGAGCGAATGATATCATTGATTTCTTTTTGCTCAGCAATAATCATGTAGTTCCTCCTGTAATATATGCGGCATAGCTTGAGATACTTGTATGATTTTTATGTTATTTGCAAGTGATCCTGTTGTTTCCAACATATCTTTTAAACGCTTTACCTGGGTACAGGCGCGTTTATTACCGTCAAAATGGCGGCATGAATCGTCAGGGCAGACAACGACCATTATTTTTTTATACTTATGTAGTTCATGTGCAAGTCGCCCTATTTCCAATAAACCGCCGCAAGGCATGGTCAAAACAGTGATATCATTCGTCTCTTCAATAGTTGCACCACCGGAGTTCTCGCAAGATACCACCAGTAAATTCCCGGAGTTATCATCCGTCCATCCGGTAATGTTTTCCAAAGCTATTGCATTTGCAGGGCAGAGACCTGCGCATGTGCCGCAACCTTCACATGCAGCTGACAGGCATTTCATCCGACTTTCTGCAGTATCAGGCTCTAATGCAGCATGGTTGCAAGCGCGGTAGCAGTTGTAGCAAAAGACACATTTTTTGCCATCTATCACTGCAATGCCGTGGGATGGAGCTTCATAGGGCAGGATACCTTTTGTGCTGTTTATTGCTGCTCCATAGATAAAATCTAGTCCCTCATCAAGGCGCTCTGCAATAAGATCACGTGTGAGATGGAATACTCCGCGACGGCTGGTTAAAGCAGGTGTCAGATAAAATGTATCAACAGTTAAATAACCATGCTTGTCAGTGGTAAGGTTAAGCTTCTTTACTGCATGAGAAAAACGCTCGCCGACATCTCGTCCGCCATCGGCATATATAGTTTTTGTTTTTATCACAAGGTCAAGCTCACCGTCTGAAACCGCAATGGAAAATTCCTCTTTATCCAAGTCAGATGTGATTTGCAGATCTTCGTACTTTACAAAGGTAATACCTGCTTCACGTGCCTCTCTGTAAAGTGCTTCAACGCCTCTTCCGGAAGTGCGGACAAATATAGAAATATAAAAAACTTTACGCTTTTTATGTGCAAAACCAATAGCATCACTCAACGCTGAAATAGTCGCTGACATGGGGGATTCGCACATATAGTCGAGTAGAAATACGATCGGTTCAGAGACTGCAGTTTCTGCTGAAACGGCATAATCTTTGTCTTCATAAAGCGGAAAAGCGGGTAAGCCTGCAAATTCAACAGGTTTTGCAGTTGGCTGCTCGGTCAGGATAATAAAATCGATATCGCAGAAATGCTGATCTTCTGTGTTTTCATCTTCTCTTGTGTCAACTCTGAAGTTCCCGATCTCACCTGTCACAGACCGGAGCCTATAAACATCAGGAATCTCGAAAACATCCATGCCTTTTTGAGAGAAATACTCAGAGACATGGTTATTTATCTTATTTTCACCGATGATCAGTACGTTCATTAGTTTTGTTCCCTCAAAATCCTGCTTGCAACAGCTATAGCATCAGTGTAGGCTTCATCGATTTTCATAGGTGTTCTTGCGCAGCCGCAGACATATATACCGGTATCAGTGCCAGTGCTTTGTAAGAAACCGTCTGCATCCATGCCAAGCATAAAAACCTCAGCCAGTCTGTCATTATCTGCACTCGCATGGATGCCGTCTGAAAGTACAACGAGATCAAAAGCTTTGCTTTTTATGCCATCTTTTGGATCGTCATACTCAACTGTCACCGGTGTGCCGCTAAGACAGGGGACGGCTATTTTTAAAGGTCTGCATTTGATGAATTCCACGCCAAGCTCGCGCAAACCTGCGTAATAATCGCCGGATTCGACGTTTTGCAGTTCCATGTAGAAAAACACAATCTTGCATTCGGGATAATAACTGCGTATCATTTTCGCTGCACGGGTAGAGTACGAGCAGCAGACACGTGAGCAGTACAGACCGCCTTCGTTTTTATCGCGTGATCCAAGACATTGAATAAAAGCAACGCTTTTTGGTGCATTTTCAAACAAGCCGGTGCTTTTGCGTTCTAGCATGATTTCTTCCAGTTTTGAACCGGTCATGAGAGAACCGGCTCCTGTCTCACCATCAAATCCGTCAGCGTTTTCAATATGTAAGTGTGCTGAAAATACATCCTGCTGACTATCAAAACCTGTGCTGACGACAACGGCTTCAATGTTGTCAAATTGCTCCACAGAATTATTGTATGCAACGCTAACAGAGAAATTGCCGGGTTCGCCTCTGATCTCTTTGATTTCTGTATTAGTAAATATCTGGATATCAGGATGATTTGAGACTTTATCCCATAGACCGGCAGTTAAGCACACGCCGCAGTTTTGACACTTCTCTACGGCTTTGCAACCGTACGTGCGAACACGTCCGCCGATCCGATCTGCTTTATCGATTAAGATCACACTTGCGCCTCCGGAAGCCAGTGTATATGCTGCCGCACACCCGGTTAACCCGGCACCGATAACAAAAACGCGAGCCACACACACCACTCCTTTAACAAATAAAATCATATCACAAAATGTATTGATAAGCAGGAAATAGTATTATAACATTATTATATATACTCAAAACACATCTATCAAGCCTAATGTTAGAATGGATGTTCACTTATATTTATATTCCCGAAAGTGTTGATTTATTGGGATATGTACTATATAATGTGTATTCCACGATGTATTTCCCCAACATAATGATTGGTACAGTAGATAAAAGAGCAGATTCAAGACAGGAGCCTGAAATGAAAAACAAACCTCGAAACGGCGACTATGGCAACGACAGTATAAGCGCACTAAAAGGCGCGGACAGAGTGAGAAAACGTCCGGGAGTCATCTTCGGTTCAGACGGGATCGAAGGATGTCAGCATGCCATCTTTGAGATATTATCCAACGCGATCGACGAAGCGCGTGAAGGATATGGCAAACTGATAACCGTGACGCGCTTTGAAGACAACACATTCGAAGTCGAAGACAACGGACGCGGCTGCCCCGTCGACTGGAATCCAACAGAAAATATGTTCAACTGGGAGCTCGTGTTTTGCGAGCTTTATGCAGGTGCAAAATACCGTAACAATGAAGGTTTTAACTACGAATTCTCATTGGGACTAAACGGACTCGGCTCATGTGCAACACAATATTCCTCGGAATTTATGGACGTGACGATATACCGCGATGGAAAAAGGTACTATCTGCACTTTAAAAAAGGCGAGATCGTCGGCGAACTCGAGCAAGAGGAGTTCACAGGAAGGCGCACGGGCACAGTGATAAAATGGAAACCCGATCTCGAAGTATTCACAGATATAAACGTTCCGCCGGAATATTTTATGGACATAATGAAACGCCAGGCTGTTGTCAACGCCGGGATAACATTCAAGTTCAAAAATCAAGTCGGCGGCAGATTCGAGACGACCGAATTTTACTATGAAAACGGAATACTGGACTATATCACAGAAATAGTCGGCGAAGACTACCTAACGCAGCCCGTATTCATCGAAACAGAAAGACGAGGGCGTGACAGAGAAGACATGAACGATTATAAAGTCAAACTGTCTGCAGCATTTTGTTTTTCAAGTAAAGTCAACCTGCTTGAGTATTATCACAACTCATCATGGCTGGAGCACGGCGGCTCGCCGGAAAGAGCTGTCCGCAGTGCATTTGTCGCCGAAATAGACTCTTATTTACGAAAGACGAACAAGTACAAAGGCAACGAAAACAAAATAACATTTACTGATGTTCAGGACTGCCTGGTCCTGGTAACAAACTGTTTTTCAACGGAAACATCATTCGAAAACCAGACAAAAAAATCAATAACAAACAAATTCATTCAAGAGGCTACAACAGAATTCCTGCGCAGTCAACTGGAAGTCTACTTCATTGAAAACAAAGCGGAAGCGGAGAAAATCGCTGAACAAGTCCTCATCAATAAGCGCAGCCGTGAAACAGCAGAAAAAACGCGCCTCAACATAAAAAGAAAGCTCTCCGGTGGTCTTGATATAACGAGCCGTATACAGAAATTCGTCGACTGCCGCACAAAAGACGTCGAAAAACGTGAAATATACATAGTCGAAGGTGACAGTGCTCTCGGAGCTTGCAAACTCAGCCGCGATGCTGAGTTCCAGGGAGTCATCCCTGTGCGTGGTAAGATCCTCAACTGCCTGAAAGCGGATTACGGAAAAATCTTCTCAAACGAGATAATCACCGATATAATAAAAGTCCTCGGCTGCGGAGTCGAGATCCAATGTAAGAAATCAAAAGAACTACACGAATTCGACATAGAAGGACTCCGTTGGAACCGCGTCATAATCTGCACCGACGCCGACTACGACGGCTACCAGATCCGCACACTCATCCTGACAATGCTATACAGACTCGTCCCGACCCTGATAGAAGAAGGATTTGTTTACATAGCAGAATCACCCCTCTATGAAATCGAAAGCAAAGGAAAAACGTATTTCGCATATTCCGAAACAGAAAAAGCCGAAATCATCGATGGACTAAAAGGCGCGAAACACACGATAAACCGCTCAAAAGGACTCGGCGAAAACGACCCCGAAATGATGTGGCTCACAACCATGAACCCCGAAACAAGAAGACTGATAAGAGTAATGCCCGTAGAAGCCGAAGCCACCGCCGAAGCCTTCGACCTCTTCCTCGGCAACAACCTGGCAGGAAGAAAAGAATTCATCTCAGAAAACGGCCACAACTATGTTGACTTAGCAGATGTATCTTGAACAGCGAGTGTGTCAGGGGGACGGTTCTCTTGACACAAAATGATGATAATTCACAATAATGTGTCAAGAGAACCGTCCCCCTGACACTGACACACGCAGAGGAAATCATGCCTAAAAAGAAACAAGAGACAACTAAAAAAATGCCTGTAAATCCTAATGTTAAGGGGTTAAAGGCGGAGGTGCTTGAGCAGCCTATCACGGATACACTTGAGCTTAACTATATGCCATATGCGATGAGTGTCATCATATCGCGTGCGATACCTGAGATCGACGGGTTCAAACCATCGCATAGGAAGCTCTTATACACGATGTATAAGATGGGACTCATGACAGGAACGCGGTCAAAGTCTGCAAACATCGTTGGACAAACAATGCGACTCAACCCGCATGGCGACTTAGCTATTTACGACACACTTGTCAGACTCTCAAAAGGCTACGGAGCGCTCCTGACCCCATTTATCGACTCGAAAGGAAACTTCGGTAAAGTCTT
>Ga0123356_10008216_pt1 | contig 10386 bp, 10 predicted proteins | sample TergutEmb28metaG_2_FD_92546 | JGI IMG/M metagenome (GOLD analysis project Ga0123356, IMG submission 92546) | Embiratermes neotenicus P3 segment gut microbial communities from Petit-Saut dam, French Guiana - Emb289 P3 | ecosystem: Host-associated > Arthropoda: Insects > Digestive system > Gut ... | reverse complement strand
GGGTCTAATGACCAATTTACTATTGCGAGTCCGAGTTTTCGTGATACTTTTTCGACTTTTTTGTTTATATTTCCGTAGGGCGGGCGGAACATAAGCGATACAGTTCCGGTAACTTCTGCTATGGCGGCGATTGTGTCAAAGAGCTGCTTTTGGATTGCCCTGCTTGAGATTGTTGTCAAGTCTGTGTGATCCCATGCGTGGCATATTATTTCGCATTCCATATGTGTTGCGCGGAGTATTTTGCCTTTGTTTTCCGATATTTTATTGCCCGTGACAAAAAAAGATACGCGCCCTCCGTACTTGTGCAGGGTGTCGAGGATTTGCGTTGTTTGTGTGCTTGGTCCGTCGTCAAATGTAAGTGCCACAACGGGTTTTTTCGGGTCTATTTTGTTTGGTTGTTTTGTTGTCGGCATTACGGTTGACCCTCCTTGAGGTACACTTTACTTTTTATACTATACAGTATACAATAATGTCATGTAAAGAGGTAATGATTAAGGAAATAATTGTTAAGGTTTATAGTGTCTGTACGGCGCTTGCATTCGGAACTATATTTTTAGCGATTTCTATCGCTCGAATGTACATCCATGTACATACTCGCGCGCTCCGGCATCCATGCCTGCGCTTTTAAATCGAAAAACATAGCTTCCTCATCGCGCTTTGAGCCATGCCTGCGCTTTTAAATCGAAAAACATAGCTTCCTCATCGCGCTTTGAGCCATGCCTGCGCTTATGAAATCGAAAAACATAGTCTCCTCATCGCGCATGTGAAGAATTCGAAAGGATTAATCTGAGCTAATATGGAAAAATTGAGATACTTTATTGCGCTGTGGGGGTGTAAGTCCCTGCGTGCTTTTATGCGGTTATTGGGGCGAAACGCAACTTATCTGCCCGGTGTAATCGCTTTGCGGATTTGCCCGTCTTTTCTCGCGTTTATTGGTAAGCCGGGGCGGGTTATTGCCGTGACCGGTACCAACGGGAAAACGACTGTCGCAAATCTTCTCACCGATGCAATTGAAAAGTACGGTAAAAGCGTTTTGAATAATTCTTACGGGTCTAACACCGCAGCGGGTTTGGCTTGTGTTCTGTTTTCGGGTGCGTCAATTACCGGGCGTGCGAAAAAAGATGTTGCGGTGCTTGAGATTGATGAGCGTTCGGCAATGCATATTTTTCCGTATATTGATTTTGAGCTTCTTATAATTACCAATCTTTTTCGTGATTCTATTATGCGAAACGCGCATCCCGAGTATATCGCGGGTATTCTCAGCGCAAACATCAGACCGGGGACAAGATTGCTGCTCAACGCGGATGATTTGATTACCTGCAGTGTTGCTCCGGAGAATCCAAGGGCTTATTTCGGTCTGGAGAAAATGGACACCGATGTTATTGAGTGTATCAATTTGATAAATGATTTTCAGGTGTGTCCGAAGTGTCAGAGCGAGATGGTTTATGAGTACCGCCGTTATCATCATATCGGGAAGGCGTTTTGTCCGGGTTGTGATTTCAAATCACCCGGGTATGATTATTCGGGGAGTGCCGATAATGTGCATGGGCTTTTGACTGTTACGGAAAAAGACGGCTCGCGTCAGTTTAAATTGCCGGGCGACAGTGTTTTTAATATCTACAATGCTTTGACGGCTTATGCGGGTCTTCGTGAGTTCGGACTCGGGCTTGATGAGTGCGTTGAAGCGTTGGCGGGGGCTGTTATCCCCGATTCGCGCTACAATGAAACCGAGGTGGAAGGTATAAATGTTATAATGCATATGGGCAAGGAGCGTAATGCTCTTGCGTGCTCGCGCGCGTTTGAATATGTGTCGTCCAAGCCGGGGAAAAAGGAACTGATTTTGATGATGAACGGGCTGGGCGATGCCAAGGTTTGGTCCGAGAATATCAGTTGGTTGTATGATTGTGATTTTGAGTTTTTAAACAATGAAGAGATTTCGCGTATTGTCGCGACGGGTCCTCGCGCATTGGATTATTGCCTGCGTCTGCGTTTTGCCGGTGTGCCGGCTGAGAAGCTTCGTTTTTCGAGTAGTGAGCTTGAATCTCCGAAGGAGCTTGCTTTGGAAAAAGGTAATTCGGTTTATGTTTTTTACGGTACGGATTCTCTTGCTCTCGGGTATAGGGTTCGGGATGCTGTTAAAAGGGAAATAGGGGTCAGATTTGGCGGCGGTGTAAATGAAGCAAGTGAGGTGAACCGAGCATGAAGATTGAAGCTTTATATCCGGAGCTGTGCAATTTGTTCGGCGATGCTATGAATGCGGAGTATTTGCACCGTGCGGTACCGAATGCCGAGTTTTTGAAAACTTCATTAAAAGATAGCCCCGCTTTTTTAAACGGGGATGTGGATATTGTTTATATGGGGTCTATGACAGAAAACGGGCAAAGCATCGCGGCGGGTTTGCTTATGCCTTTTCGTGAGAGGATTATTGAGCTTGTTGATGCAGGGAAGGTGTTTTTGATTACCGGAAATGCTCTTGAGCTTTTTGGCAATAGTATTGAAAATGAGGACGGTTCTTTTTTTGAGACGCTCGGGTTGTTTGATTTGTACTCTAAACGGCAGATGATGCGCCGTTACAGCTCGATTTATCTCGGGTCTTTTGATGGTACGGGTTTTAGCGGCGAATCGGCGGGTGAGATGGATATTGTGGGTTTTAAGAGTCAGTTTTCGTTTCTTTATGATGATGTCGGCGGTGTGGGTGCTCCGGCGTTGTTTCATACTAAGCGTGGTGCCGGGCGTATGCCGGGGCAGGTTGAAGAGGGTGTTCGTTTAAACAATTTCTTTGGTACAAGTATGCTTGGTCCGCTGCTTCTTATTAATCCGCCGTTTACGCGGTATTTGCTGGGTTTGCTTGGTGCTCGGGGGTCAGAGCTGCCGTATGAGCCGGAGGCTATGACGGCTTATGAGGCAAGGGTTCGCGAGTTTAAGGATCCGAAAACCGGGGCTGAGTATGGGTAAGGTTTGGCTGGTGCTATGCAGCATGAAGTAGGGGTTAATAAATTTTAACCACTGCGCTAAGGTGCGCATCCTTGCGCACAATAGCGCGCTCCGGCATCCATGCCTGCGCTCGACGTAGTTAAAATTTACCAACCCCTACTCTCATGCTGCACTACAATAAATTCAATTTAACACTCCCTAGCCACGCTGTAAGCCTGCGCTCGACGTAGTTAAATTTACCAACCCCTACTCTCATGCTGCTTCGTAATCAGTTCAATAAATATAAAAATGGTTATTTTTTTGTGATTGGGATTTGGAGCTCTGTTAGCCAGTCGGCTTCATTTTCTTTATTCCATATCCCGTCAATATAGCTCTCGCGAGGATTGTCGTCGGCGATATAGCCGTTTTTTTCAATCCAATCGAATGCAAAGGCATACGCTTCGCAGAGTTTGGAGTATGCTCCTTTGTGCATTACCGATACGGCGGTGACAGATTTGATTTTTTTAAACACAATTCCATCAAAGTCCGGATATGTTTTATCTACCGCTTCACAAAACTCGATGTTGATATCGGTTTCTTTGTATTCTCCATCAAGATAAATCACAAAGCAGTATTCCGGTACGGCGCATTTTAGTTCAGGATACTTTTTTGCGATGGCTTCGCCGATTGCGGGGATTGTCTCAAAGTAGGCATTGTAGTTGGGAATGGTCATTTTTTTGGAATAGACGATACACTCCGGTATTTGCTTTACTGTTGCAGAATAGTTCATGTTTTTTTCTCCGTTTAAAATAAATTCGATTCGGGAGAGTTGATTTTTTGCATTGTCAAGTTCCGTAATAAGCTCTGTCCTGCGTTTTTGCAAAATCGGGTCAAGAGCACTTCCTTTCATAACAGCGTTTACTTCGTTGATTGATAAACCGATTTGCCGGTACTGCTGTATTTTATGGAGCCTTTCAAGCTGTTGGGTTGTATAGATTCGATAGCCTGTAAACTTGTCGGTTTCTTCCGGCTTTAAAAGACCGGTTTCATCATAATACCGCAGTGTTTTTATCGTTGTTTTGCTCATTTTTGAAAACTCACCAATACGAAACATAATCTCTCCTCCTTCCTCGTAATTTACATTCTGCATCCTCCTGTAAGGGGAGTGTCAATAGGGTATTTTAGTTGCTTAAAGCTTTTTTTATTGCGGTGCGGTATTCATCAGGAGAACCTCCGACTATGCTTTCGAGTATATTGCCATCACCGTCAAAAAGGAGAGTTTCCGGTATATAACCGGATGTAAAGAGCATTCCAATGGCTTCATAAACACTTTCATTTTCACAAATGGTTATAAACGGCGCGTCAATGGATTCGGTGATTTGTTTAGCTGTATCTCTGTCACGTTCAGCATCAATGAGAATAGTAAATATACCAACTCTGTCGCTGAATTCTTCTGTAATCAATGCCAACCCGGGCATTCCTTGTACACAGCCGGGTCACCAGACTGCCCATAAATAAGCAACGAACAATTCCTTTTCACCCAGGGTTTCTTCCGTTACAGCATTTCCTTGTAAATCTACAGAAGAAAAACTAAATGGGAACTTAAAGCCGATTGTTTCGGGCTCCGGTTCCGGGGTAGGTTCGGGCTCGGGTGTTGGTTCGGGCGTCGGCTCGGGTGTGGGTTCCGGAGTAGGTTCGGGGGTAGCTTCGGGCGTCGGTTCAGGCGTTGCTTCCGGTACAACCTCGCCGCCACCGCAAGCCACAAGGGTGAGGGTCATCGCTATTGCCAAGAATACCACTATTGCTTGTGTTGCGAATTTTTTCATCAGCTTGCTGCTCCTTTTTATGTATTAGTTAGTGAAAAATAGTTTTTAATAAAACCGGATGCAATATAGAATTTTGCTGTTTTTCCATTTTAACACTTGAATTCCATGTAAGCAATCTTTTATACTTCTATTATATAATTGCGTTAATAATCTCGTTTTTTGATAAAAAATGGAACTTTTTTGTGGTTTTTGCGTCTGAATAAGTGAAAGAAAATGATAGAATGAATTAGGAGGTTAGTTCGATGAAAAAGATGTTATTATTACTTATGGTTGTTGGGCTTTTTGCTGTAATGGCTGTCGGTTGCGGCGGGTCTGAAGTGCCTGTTCCGGGCGGCGGAGCAGTTGCAGAGCCGGTTCCGCTTCCCGATGTTATTGATGATAACGAGGATTTAATATTGGATGATGAGTCTGATATGACTTTAGATATCGGCGATATTACTTTGCCGGGTGAGGGTGAGGACTTTAATCTTGGTGAGGGTATGCCGGAATATTTATTCGCGACAGGCGAGATTGAATCCATTGAGGATGTAAATGGCATGACTCATGTCCTGATTGTTGATGCGGAAGGAAAAAAGACTGTTTTAGTCCTGAGTGATGAGACTTTGTTCCCGTTTTCCGAGAGCTTCGAGGTCGGTGATACGGTTACAGGCTGGTATTTAACATTTGGTCCGGCACCCGCGATAGAGCCGCCTATGTATAACATTGCCGTATTTGCGGCAGGAGTGCCCGATGATAAAAGCATCAAGGTTGACCGTTTCCACAGGTGGGAAGATCATGATGAGTTCTACATGATTTCGCAAGACGGAATGTTGGCGTTTAATGTTGATGAGAATACGGAAATCATTCTTGAAGATGGTCAGGATTTCAGTGATTTTGACTTTGAGCTAAACAGGCGCATGATAGTGATTTACGGTATTTCCACGAGGGGTATTCCTGCGTTGGCAACGGCTGAGAGAATCATTGTGCTCTTTGAGACCGCAATGGCGCTTGCCTGATAAGGAAAACTTGGGGGCCGGTCCGGCTCCGAGATAATAAAAAGAGCGGCTCATTCGAGCCGCTCTGCTATTGCGTCTATGAACTCCCAGGAGTCTACAGGTTTTGCTTTGAAGCCCGGTTCGACCAGTGATGTCAGGTCGGTTGTCATTAAGCCCGCGCGCATTGTGTCGAGGCTTGCTTTTTCCAGTTTTTCGGCGAATTCCATCAACTGTGGCGAATCGTCGAGTTCGCCTCGTTTTTTTAATGCGCCTGTCCATGCGAAGATTGTTGCTATCGGGTTTGTTGAGGTGTGTTCACCTTTAAGATATCTGTAATAATGCCTTGTGACTGTTCCGTGCGCGGCTTCGTATTCGTAATTGCCGTCGGGTGAGACGAGCACACTTGTCATCATGGCAAGTGAGCCGAATGCCGAGCTGACCATGTCGCTCATAACGTCGCCGTCGTAGTTTTTGCATGCCCAGATAAAACCGCCTTTTGAGCGTACTACACGGGCAACGGCATCGTCTATCAGTGTGTAGAAGTATTCTATGCCGAGGTCTTTGAAGTTTTTTTCGAAATCCTCAAACTCTTTTTCGAAAACGGCTTTAAAATGGCCGTCATAGGTTTTGGATATGGTATCTTTTGTAGAAAACCAGAGGTCCTGTTTTGTGTCAATTGCAAAGCGGAAGCATGCGCGGGCGAAGCTTCGTATGCTTTTGTCCGTATTATGCTGCGCCAGCAGAACCATTGGTCCGTCTGCTTTGTGGACTGTTATACTCTGCTCTGTGCCGCTTTCTCCTTTAAATAGCAAGAGACAATCGCCGGGCTCGTCCGTTACAAGCTCGGCGGCTTTGTAGACATCGCCGTAAGCATGGCGTGCTATTGTTATGGGGTTTTCCCATGTTCTGACTGTGGGTTTAATAAAATCGAGCAAAATAGGTGCTCTGAAGACGGTGCCGTCGAGGATGGAGCGGATTGTGGCGTTTGGGGATTTCCACATTTCCGTAAGCTCGGGGTATTCATCCATTCGCTGACGGTTTGGTGTTATTGTCGCACATTTAACGGCAACGCCGTATTTTTTGACCGCATGGGCGGAGTCGATGGTGACTTGGTCTTTTGTTTCGTTGCGATATAAAAGTCCGAGGTCGTAGTATTCGGTTTTTAAATCCACAAACGGCAGGATAAGCTTATCTTTAATAAGCTGCCAGAGCACGCGTGTCATTTCATCGCCGTCCATTTCTACGAGCGGCGTTTTCATTTCTATTTTTTGCATTTAGTTTCCTCGTTGAGAATTAATCGTATCTTTTCAGTGTAAATGTAATAACTTTATAATTGTACGCTACATGTGCTTCGTCGCATAACATACCTACCAGCGTAAGCTCCGTAAAATCCTCTGATTCGCCCATCAGCTCCCAGTAATCCTGCTCGACATCTCTTTGTCTGGGGGCACCCAGTCTTTTTTTCAGACCTTCAAGCTGCTCGTCGGTAACTTCAACGGGGAGGGCATGTATAACATATGTTATTGCGTTGTCCTCTTCAATGATGTTGGTGTTAAATTCTGTCGCGCCGTGGTTATGACAATATAACATCAAATCATTGGTAATTTTCATTGTTTTCTCGAAATTAGTCTTCATGACCTTTTCGCATCCTTTCCGATACAGTGATTACGGGTACCAGGAACATTGCTACAATTCCTGCCGAAAAGCCGTTGTTATATAAATTGAGTCCGCCGTTTATTTCGCCTACAAACATTGCGACGCTTACATGCAGGAAGCCTGCGATAATGCCCCATACCCAGCCGAATTGTCCGGCAATCGGTGCCAGTGCGGTTGAGAAGAGTATGGCTGCAATGTTTGACGGGGATGTCAGCGGCCAAATGTTTAAAAATGCGGATAAAAACGATCCTATCATCACGGGTGTGATGTTTAATATATGCTTACCGAAGCTTGCAAAGCCTACTATTGTGAACACTCCCGCTATAACTATTCCGGCGAACTCGGCTCCCAGTAAGAGCACAACCGTTGTCGCAAACGCGCAGAGTAGACCCATGTTAATGTAGATGCTGTATTTATACAGGAAGAAGAAATCCGTTATCAGACGCCCCGAGTGCTTGTGGAATTTCAGAAACTCCTTAAAGTTTGCTTTTATATTCTCAAGGGGTTTGTTTTCTTCGCCTGCAAACAGTCCGCATATTATCATTGCGGCGGAAAATGAATAAAGCATTATTGATATCGGAAAGTTGTAGCCCTCACTTGTGTATGTTGCGGGAACGACTTCGTGTCCCATACTGTGCGCAGTGGTTGCGAAGATTGTTGCTATCAGTCCTCCGGCGAAGCCCATGCTGTAAAGGTCGTAGCCGCTGTGCGCGCGGACCATATGAGAGGATATCGGCGGGAAAATGAATCCGACGATAAATCCAATCAGGATTCCGAATATTAGCTCTACGGGAAAGCTCAGCATTCCCAGAAAACTCATTTCACTGACTACGGGGGACAGTGTCGCTACCAGCAGCGATGCGAGCGTGTAGTTGGAAAAAGGCTCTTTTTTGTATTTTGCGTAGAGCCAGACACCGATTGTGAGCGGTATCATATTAAATACGTTTTTTCCGAAGAACGCAAATCCGGCTGTAAGCCACAATGCCATGATTATTGCACCGCTGGGTCTGATACGGGATGAAATCAGCATGATGAGGCTTGATATGCCGACAATCGCGACGTTGATGAATGCCGCACCGATGCCGCCGATTGCAATGTAGTCAGTAACGAGTATTGAGCGGGATGAGATTATTCGTAAAAATCCTTCGAGGATGTCTTTTGGCTGGTCAAGCAAAAATGCCATTGCTATAAATGTCAGGTTTACAATAAGCATTACGGCATAAGGGAGCGGTAGGATATTACGTGATTGTGTAGTTTTTTCCATGTGTCACCCCCAAATCTTTTAAACAGGTTAATTATAGCACGAGTTGACTATTATGTAAAATCTGCCTATAATGTTTGTTGGAACAGAAATCTGATTGGAGTGTGTTTTCGGATGAGGAAAATCAGAGGGATTTCGCCGCCTCATAATAAGAATACCGAATGCAGTGAGGTAAGAAGGCTTCCGATTCCGGCGGAGGTTCATATTCCGATGAAAATGCATTCCGGCAGACCGGCCGTTCCTGTTGTTAAGGTCGGGGATGATGTGAAGCTCGGTCAGCTTATCGGCGAGATGGGCGGCACTGTTTCGTCGCCTATTCATGCGACTGTTTCAGGTTGCGTTAAGAGTATTAATGAGCGTGACTTAGTCACGGGTCAAAAGGCTGTGTCCGTCACGATAGCGTCTGACGGGCTTAATACGTTGTGCCCCAGTGTAAAAAAGCCGAGTGTAAGAAGCCTGCAGGAGTTTTATGATGCAGTAAGGGATTCGGGTGCAGTCGGACTCGGCGGAGCGGGATATCCCGCTGCTCCCAAGCTTAATATTAAAAACCTTGATAAGTTGGAATATATACTTATAAACGGCGCGGAATGCGAGCCGTATGTTACCGCGGATTCAAATACCATGGTGGCGGATGCCAAGCATGTGTATGTTGGAGTTAAGCTTCTGCTGGAGTTTATGATGCCGAAGAAGGTTTGCATTTGTATTGAGGATAACAAGCCAGAGGCTATAAGAGTTATGCAAGAGACTTTTGCGTATGATGATAATGTCGAGGTTTGCGCTCTGCCGACTTTGTATCCGCAAGGTGAGAGAAAGGTACTTGTTTATAATATAACCGGGCGGATTGTGCCCGAGGGGGCACGGCTTGCCGATATTGGCGTTATCGTGACAAATGTTACGACGGTTGCTGTTTTTGCCAGATTTGTGGCTTGCGGTCTTCCTTTGATTAAAAAAGTTGTTACTGTTGACGGTCCGGCTGTAAAAGCGCCGGCAAATGTTCTTGCTCCTATCGGTACTCCGATAAGAGAGCTTTTTGAGTTTTGCGGAGGTTTTGTTGCAGAGCCGAGAAAGGTCATCATGGGCGGGTCGATGATGGGTATTGCACAGCCCAGTCTGGATGTACCCGTTGTGAAGACAACAAACTGTCTGATTGCATGCTCTGACAGGTCGGCGAATTTTCCAACGGCGACGGCTTGTATTAAATGCGGCAGATGTCTTACGGTTTGTCCGATGCGTTTGATGCCGCCGAATATTGAGACCGCGTATTCGATTGAGAATCTTGATGCGCTTCGGCATTATAAGGTGAATATGTGTGTTGAGTGCGGTAGCTGCGCGTACGTCTGTCCCGCAAAAAGACCGTTGGTGCAGGCGATTCAATTGTCCAAGGAGTCGCTATGGCTGGCGGAGCAGGATGCAAAGGGGGCGAAGTAGATTGAGTGAATTTGACCCCGCGAGAAACCTTGCTGTTTCAGTTTCGCCTCATATCCATCATAAGGATTCGACAAGCCGCATCATGCTCGATGTGCTTATTGCGCTTGTTCCGGCGTTTATCGCTTCAATTATAATATTCGGCGCGCGTGCAGCGGTTGTTACATGCGTTTGTGTTGTTTCTTGCGTGGTTTTTGAGTGGGGTTTTGAGAAAATCACAAAGAGACCGAATACAATAGGTGATTATTCAGCTTGTATAACAGGGGTTCTTCTGGCGTTTAACCTGCCTGTTACAATACCTATATGGCAGGCTGTGTTTGGAAGCGCGGTC
>Ga0123356_10008215_pt1 | contig 10386 bp, 6 predicted proteins | sample TergutEmb28metaG_2_FD_92546 | JGI IMG/M metagenome (GOLD analysis project Ga0123356, IMG submission 92546) | Embiratermes neotenicus P3 segment gut microbial communities from Petit-Saut dam, French Guiana - Emb289 P3 | ecosystem: Host-associated > Arthropoda: Insects > Digestive system > Gut ... | reverse complement strand
CTGCTTGCCGAGGACATGGAAATCAACAGCGAGATCGTTTTAGCGCTTCTCGAGCCGACGGGGATAGAGATAGACTGCGCGGTTAACGGCGTCGAGGCTGTCAAGATGTTTCGTGAGGTGCCTGACAAATACGAGATGATATTCATGGACCTGCAAATGCCGGAACTCGATGGATACGAGGCAACGCGCGATATCCGTGCTCTTGACATACCGCGGGCAGCAACGATCCCGATTGTTGCCATGACAGCGAATGTGTTCAGGGAGGATGTCGAGAAATGCCTGGAAGCCGGCATGAACAGCCATGTCGGCAAGCCTATCGACTTTGACGAGGTTATAAGCCAGTTGCAGCGATATATTGTCGCCTAGAGCTCCGAAAAGTTGGTCGCAATACCGAAACCACGAATCAGTCTACTTTTTGGCACAAAAATGCGGTTGTGCACGAGTTTTGCCCGGTAGAATCGGGTAGAATCGGTTGCAAAATCCAAGATTTGCATACATATGCATTAATCTGCATAGATAGGGCAAAGTTTGCAAAATAGTGGTTTTGCTCAAGCATGTGATGGCAGCAACTCGTACACAAGCGCACTTTTGTGCCAAAAAGTGGCATAAAGTCAGGAAAGGTCTATTTTCAGTCGCGAAAATGCTAGGAAGGCTCTTCTTCGGAAGGCCTTGTACGCTGCTGACGCCGCAGGTAAAGGCACAAGACGAGTGAGGCGAGCATAAAAGCAAGCGCAAGCCCCAGTATGCATTTGAATGCCATCATTGAGGCATCGTCAGCGGCAGCAGTGTTTCCAAACACACCATAAAGCATCCCATACAAACCGGCAGAGGCGCTGGTTCCGAGGCAGAATGCCAGGTTTCTGTTTGTTCCGACAAAACCGCTTGCGTAGCTGGAAAACGTGCGTCCGGCAGCCGTCATGATCTCGCTGTTATTGGGGGTATTCATTAATCCCATTCCGCATCCAGCAATGGCGAGATAAAGGACAAAGAGAGGGATGATGGGCGTTGCAGGCATGAATAACGCAAGGAAGAACGCGGTCGCATTTAATACCAGTGCAATTGGCATAAGACGAAGGGCGCCGATTCGGTCAGAAAGAATACCAGCAAGTGGGGCGCAGAGCGCCATGAAAAGTGCAGATGTAGCTAAAAGGAGACCTGCGCTTGCAACCGGTAGCTCCCAGACTCGCTCCAGGAAAAAGGGAATCTGGAAAGAGACCAGGATGTTACCGCTATAACTGAGAAAGGCAATCATATTGCCCATGGAAAATCGTCGGTTTTTAAACAACGACATCTCGATGAGCGGTTGAGGTTGCCTGCGCTCGACGATGATGAGGGCGGGGATAAGGACGAGAAGCGCCAGAAAGAACCACCGGCTCCCTGTAAAGCCTCCGCTCATACCAAGAATGAGGGCGCAGATGATGGCTGCGAGAATAACAGCGCCCAGTTTGTCAAGCGGCGGCGCGTTGTGCACGGGAGCAACAGGGGAGCGCAGGAAGATGGCTGCCAGTAGCGCGCACAGGCAGGCGAAGGGCACGATGACAAAAAAGATCATGTGCCAAGGAGCAACTGAGAGTATAAAACCACCGAGCGAAGGACCGGTAAGACTACCAAGACCGACCATCAGGACGTTGATCCCCAAGGCGGTACCCCGTTGTTTCAGTGGGAAGATCGTTGAGGTGAGCCCCATGCTGGTTGCAACGATCATGGAGGCTCCAAGCGCTTGGATGACGCGGGCTCCGAGAAGTGCGACAAAACCGCCTGAAAAGCCGCAGAGTAAAGTTCCGAGGGCAAAGATACAAGCACCCGTGCAATAGACCCTATGGCTTCCGACGCGGTCGCCGATACGCCCCATGAGTAGCATCAGGGAGCTGAGCATAATCAGATAGATGGTCGTCACCCATTGGACCTGCTCCATGGTCAGGGAGAATTCCGCAGCCAGCACAGGATTGGCGATATTGATGCTGCTGGCATTGATCGTTGCACCGAGCGAGCCCAAAGAAGTAATGCAGAGGGCTAGCCATTTGTTGGTACGTCTCATCGGCTTTTTTGAGCTTGGTGGTTCTGGTTCAGTTTGCGACGAAGCCGAGGGTATTACCGAGTTAGACGATGTTGTCATGCAGGAGGATTTCATCAGTCACTATCTCTTAGGTTGCAAAATCTATCTCTTAGGTTGCGAAATCAACAGTCTGTGCATCGAGTGCATAGGCGTCCTCCTGGTCATGGGACGCTATAACCAGAATACGATTATCGAGTTTGTTAAGGATGAGGGTATACGCCAGTTCTCGGCTGGCGTCATCAAGGCCTGCGAATGGCTCATCGAGCAGCAGGGTCTGCGAAGGCATCGCCAGGGCGCGACACAACTCAAGACGCCTACGCATACCGCCAGATAATTGGGATACCGGTATGTCGAGGGACTCCGGCGGCAACAGCTCGGAAAGAAGGTCCCTTATTTCGTTTGTGGAAAGATAGCTGCCTGCCACAAGCTGGACGTTTTCGATTGCGGAGCGCTCTTCAAAAAGCCGCGCCTCCTGGAACACCATCGAGAATTGCCCTTTGTATACCACGTTTCCAGAATCAGGTGGGAGGAGTCCTGCGATAAGGGAAAGCAAGGACGTCTTTCCAGCTCCGGAAGGATCACTGAGCACATAGCGCTGCCCGGGTTTGAAGATGGCTGAGAATCCATCGATGACACGATTGTCCCCAAAGGTCTTGACCAGCCGGTTTACAGTGATCGACTCGGCTTGTCCGCGGTGTCTCGCAGTCCGCATGGCGCCTTCACCGCGTGCTCGCATACCTGCTTCGCTGTGTGCGCCTCTTCGTGCGCCAGCTTTGCCATGCGTGCCTTTCTGCAAAGCAGGCTTAGGCAACGCAGCCTTCCACAGCCAATTGCCGCTTGCACGCAAGAGGCGCAAAAAGCCCTTCTCGCACAGCAGGGCAGCGACGACGATAACAATCGTCCAGGCAAAGAGGTCGGCAGGGGAAAGCAGTATCTTTGACTGGTACATCTGCTCGCCAATGGTGCCAAGTGTGGTGGCGATGAACTCAGCGGCTACCCCGGACTTCCAGCTCGTGCCAACTGAAACTTGGCAGCTGGCTATCAGATACGGGAGAACCGACTGCCAGTTCAACGTCAGAAGCGTTCGGAAGAAGGATACATTGTGTACACGGAGCATCTCGGCAGTTTTCTCGTCACGGTTATGTAGCCCTTCTAAAATCGAAGAGTATATCGCGGGAAAAACGGCCAGAAAGACAACGATTGAGCTGACAAAGGGTGCTCCGAACCAGAAAAGCAACAAGACGATGAAGCAGACGACCGGCACACTTTTCATGACATACACAGCGGGGGTAAAGAATGCGTCAAAGAGAGAATAACGCCAGCTGAGCGCGCCTAAGACAATACCGAGTATGAAGGCAACGAGAAAACCGATGAGGATTCGGGAGAAGGTGAGCAGGATAGCGGACCAGAACTCCCAGGTTGGTACACTGGCAATGAGCGTTCTTACAACCTCGATGGGGGAGCACAGAAGAAAAACATTATCTATCATAAGGCTAATTAAATGCCAAATAAGCAGCCAAACAAGCCCAACTATGATAAAACGAAGTAGTTTAGGGAGGCGTTTAAGCATAGTAGAAGTCGCTATCTGGTAGAGTGCCTCCAACAGAGGCGGGATTCTGATCGAACAAAGCTTTGAGATACCCGTCAAGAGCCAGCCTCATCTCATCTCCGGTGATGCAGACAAGGTTGCATTGAGGGATGGCGTGAGCGGCAACAGCTGCGTCACCGATGATTCCCAGCGCTGCAACAAGTTTTCCGGCATGTATGGGGTCAGCGACGACTGTTTCCACAGATGCGCTTCTCAAACTGATGAATTCGGCAAGCACCTCGGGGTACTGCTCGGCAAAGGCTTTGCGCACGACAGTTACTCCGGTTACAAGCTGGCTACCATCGATAGCAAGTGCGTTCCAGGACTCCGTAAGCGAGATGCGGATGCTCAGTCGGGGGTCTTTCGCAAGCAACGCGGTGACATATGGTTCAGGCAGGACTGCAATCCTTCTCGGGTCTGCAGCCAGCATCGCAGCAAGCTCGGTGGCTTCCGAGCGGTACTCCAGTTTTACGTCCGTGATTTCTGCGTAGGCAAGCAAGGCGTTCATGACATATTCCGGGGTCGTGCCTTTGCCCGTCATGAGTACCGTACGTCCGCTGAGATCATCAAGAGAGAGTATGGAGTCGTCGGCAGATACGACATACAAGACGCCAAGTGTATTGATGTCTATCACCTGGATGCCACCCTCGGTCCTTTGATACAGCACAGCGGCGATATTTGCTGGCAAGAGGGCAATATCGTATCTTCCAGTGATAAAGCCGGGCAGGATTTCATCGACGGTAGCGACGATATTAAACTTATAGTCGTTAAACGGAGTGTTTGAGGGAGCGGCGCCGTCTTCTGGGGTCTGATCGCCATCCTCGGTGTCATCCGGGTCGCCTTCCAAGCCGTCTCCGTCACCTTGGCTGGCGCCACTTTGGTCGCCATTCTGGGTAGTGCCGTCCGTCCCTGAACCACCCGGAGTAGCGCCTCCAGGGTGCAAGACGCTTTGGGGGATACCGCCTGCGGCGTCGATGAAGTCGACCAGACCAATCGACGTGGGGCCTTTCAGAGAGACGACACGTACCGTTACAGGCACAGCGACGCCCTCATCTGGGTCATCGGTTGGAGGCGGTGTGGGGCACCCTGTCAACATCAGGCTCGTGCTGGCCAGAAGCAGCGATAACAGAAGGGCAGGCAGTCTATGGTTTCTCATCCGACGTGACCCGCTCACCGAGAGTCGAGGCTTGGAAAAACTATCATTTTTCATTCGGCATAACCCAGTCATGATGGTTGGTATGGAGAAGGTGATGCGACCTGTCAGAAAGCGGGTGGCCGAAGTATTCCTCGTAGACCTTGACGATAGAGGGGTTCTCGTGTGAGAAGCGGTAGGTATTGTGCGCATCGAGATCATAGAGTACCTTGCTGCGTTGGGCACGGATGCTCAAGTCATCGCTGATAGGCTGGCCGCCGCCGCCAACACAGCCACCAGGGCAGGCCATGACCTCGACAAAGTCATATTCAACCTTGCCGGCGGCCAGCGCTTCGATCAGCTTTTCAGCATTACCAAGACCGGAGACAACGGCGATACGTAGCGGGGTTCCCGCCAGATCAAAGATGACCTCCTTCCACCCTGCTTGCCCGCGCACCTCGGCAAAGGCATCCGGGTCGGGGTTGGCGCCGGTCACGAGGAAATAAGCGCTGCGTAGCGCAGCTTCCATGACGCCGCCGGTCGCTCCGAATATCTCACCGGCGCCTGTGCCTACACCCAAAGGCTCGTCAAAAGCCTGCTCGGGCAAGCCAGCGACATTGATGAAGTCTGAGCGAATAAGCCGGCTGAGCTCGCGTACGGTTAAAACCACGTCCACATCCTGCTCGCCGCACGCGTCGTTCATGCAAGCCAGCGCACATTCATGTTTCTTCGCCAAGCAAGGCATTGCTGAGATGGAGAATATACGGGACGGGTCAACGCCGAGGACTTCTGCATAGTAGCTCTTTGCCACCGCACCAAACATCTGCTGCGGCGACTTGGCAGTTGAGAGCTGGTCGATAAGCTCAGGGTGATGGCCTTTGACCCAACGCATCCAGGCTGGGCAGCATGAGGTAAACATCGGCCATGCGTAATCATCCTTATTTGTGAAGCGCTTGACGAATTCGCTTCCTTCCTCAAGTATGGTGAGGTCTGCGCTAAAGTCGGTATCGAAGATGTAATCGATGCCGGCGGCACGCAAGGCGGTTACGAGGCGTTGTACGGTGGCGTCTTTGCGCTCCAGCCCCAGCGGCTCCCCCCAGGAGGTGCGCACCGAGGGAGCGATCTGGATCAGCGTGATCTTTTCAGGGTCGGCAACTGCCTTTAAGACCTTGTCGATGTCGTCGCGTTCATGAAGCGCGCCAGTGGGGCAGTGCGTGATGCATTGTCCGCACAGGGCACATAATGATTCCTCGATGGGCAACGCCCCGGTCACCCCAATGCTTGTGCGGGTAGCTCGGCTTTTAAGATCCCAGATATGGGTAGCCTGCACCTTGTCGCAGACCTGTATACAACGCATGCACTTGATGCATTTGCTGGCGTCGCGGATGAGCGGGAAGTCCTTATTCCAGGAGTTCGGCTCGTTTTCTCGCTTGAAGCGTACCTCGGAGATATTGAGGTCGTTTGCCAACCTCTGGAGTTCGCAGGTGCCGCCACGCAGGCAGTTCGTGCACTGGACGTCGTGTTGGGACAAAATGAGCTCAACGTTAGTTTTGCGTGCGGCTCGTACCTTGGCGGAGTTGGTCTTGATGACCATGCCCTCGCGTATCTTATTATTGCAAGCGGCGACCAGCTGCTCCTCACCCTCGACTTCGACGACACAGACGCGGCAGGCACCCACGTCGTTGAGGTTCCAGAAGAAGCAAAGGGTAGGGATCTTGATTCCGAGCATCGTTGCAGCGGCGAGTATGGTCATCTCCGCAGGGGCTTGTAGGGGCAAACCGTTTATCGTCAGGTTGACAAAAGCAGGCGTGACAGGTCCGTTGTTATTCTGAATAAAGGTGCTATCCGTTCCTACCATGATGTGAGCCTCCCTCCACGCAACGCGCCTAAGCCAAAGTGGTCGCATCTCAGGCAGCGAGAGGCTTCCTGTGAGGCTTCCTCAGCATGAAGCCCGTCCTCGACCAAGTCGAAGCAGCCATGCAGCGAGGTGCTGATGGTCTCCTTCATGTTCGAGCGTGCGCAGCGGATCCGGCTTTTGAAGAAAGCAGTCGGGATACGGACGTCAAGGGCGATGCGATGGTCGAACCCGAGATACTCATCGATATTGTGGGCGGCGACCTTACCTGCTGCGATAGCTATGATGGCTGTTGCAGGGCCTGAGACGCAGTCGCCACCAGCGAAGACCCCTTCCATATTCTTCAGTGTGGCGTCATGGGCAGCGGCGATAAGGTCGCGGTTGGTCTCGGCGCCTGCTTGTTCGAACATCTGGGATTCCACGCGCTGGCCGATGGCGACAAGCACAAGGTCGCAGGCAATCGAGACCTCGTCGACCTGCGCATCTTTCATGAGCGCCCTGCCATTTTTATCGATCGTCGAGATCATCTGCGGCTGCAGGTCCAGGGCGCACACTGAGCCGTCCTGCGCGCGCACGCGTTTGGGCGCGTGCAGATCAAGAAGCTCGCAGCCTTCTGCAATCGCTCCTTCGATCTCTATCCTCAGAGCCGTCATGTCCTCTCGGCGGCGGCGATAGGCGATTGTAACTTTGCGCGCACCGAGGCGAAGCGAGGTGCGCGCCACATCCATGGCGACATTGCCGCCGCCGACTACGACCACCGATTTACCGGAGAAGTCGGGCAGCTCATCATCACCGATCTTACGGAGCAACTCGACTGCGGATAAGACGCCGAGCGCATCCTCGCCCGGTATCCTCAGCTTGCTTGCCGCATGCGCGCCGATGGATATATATACCGCGTTATACGCCGCGCGTAGTTCATCTAATGAGACGTCGGTGCCAACAGACGTGTTGAGCTTCACGTTGATGCCATGGGCGATGAGGTAGGCGATCTCCGCATCCAAAGCCTTGCGCGGCAGGCGATAGGCTGGTATGCCATAGCGCAACATCCCGCCAAGCTGGTTGCCCTGCTCATAAATAGTTACCTCATGTCCCATAAGGGTGAGATAGAATGCGGCAGAAACGCCTGCCGGTCCACCGCCTACGACTGCAACCGTCTTGCCGCTTGGGGTTGACTCGAGCGGGAAGAGCCGCAATGGGTAATCATTCGAGGTGCCGTTTAGTGCATGGTCTGCGGCGAAACGCTTAATACCTCTGATATTGATGGGATCATCGACCATACCGCGACGGCAATGCACCTCGCAGGGATGTTCGCAGATCAGCGAGCAGACGGCGGCAAAAGGATTGTCCTTGCGCACAAGCATGATGGCATCGTCAAAACGACCGGCGGCAGTCAGTGCGAGATAACCTGGGATGTCGACCCCAGCTGGGCAACCTGCCACACAAGGTACGGGAGCAAGCGTGTCAGCCGTGCAGTCATGATGCTCAAGATGATGGTAGAAGTCCTCGGAAAATCCCTTGACTGATGTGTAAGTGACCGCAGCCGCCTCATACCCGATAGCACAATCGGCGGTCAGGTAGATGTGCTCAGCCAGCTCCTCGATGAGCTTGATCGTCTCTTCAGCACTACCGTTAACAGATGTGCCGTCCAAGACGTCATCAATGAGGTTTCCCAGTTTTAAAAGACCGATCCGGCACGGCACGCATTTCCCGCAGCTTTGTGCAGCGGTCAGCTTGACGAACGCACCAGCAAACTCGACAGGGCATGGGGTCATCGTGCTCACGGACAAGCGTTGCCCTAACTCGCGATAGACGTCCTCGATATGGCTTTGACCGGCGGTTTTCTCGTAGACTTTCAGTGGCATTCAATCCTCCTTGGTGTTGCGTCCTCGATATGGTTGTCGCTCGTGCGTTCGCGCGGGCTTATGATAGTGCTCAGGCTTCCCTGTAGATAAGGACTCCCATGGTGTTGGGGCCGCAATGGTTGCTGATTGTACAGCCGGCAGATGTAATGTCGACCACTTTAAAGGGTTGCAGGCTTTTTACCAGGTTGACGATTTCATGGACGAACCCGAGATTATCAAACATCGTATGGGTGACGATGGCGCGTCGCATATCAAGGTCCGTGCGGCCCTTGAGCCGGTCTTCTATATACCGCCGCAGGCTTTTCTCGATATTACCATGGTACTTCTTGCCCACCTCGATCTTGCCGTTGATGAGGTTAAGGCAAGGTTTGAGATTGAGCGCGCTGGCGGCAAAAGCAGTCAAACCTGAGCAGCGCCCGCCTTTGTGCAGATAACCGAGCGTATCGATGACAAAGCTTGCATCAGAAAGCTCCTTCTTTTTCTCGCATGCCGCAGCAACGTCGGCAGCGCTCATGCCCTCAGCGACAAGCTCTGCCGCATACAGCACCAGCCAGCCCCCGCCGGTCGAAAGGCTGCGTGTGTCGATTGAATAAACATTCTCAAAGTCCTGTGCGGCAAGCACCGAGTTCTCATAACACGAGGACAGCTCGGCGCTTATCGTGAAGTTGAGTATCGCATCAGCGCCGTTTTCAAACTCCTCACGGTATGCTGCGACATACTCTGCGACATTGATCGCATTTGTCATGCAGATGCCTTTTCCGCTGTCGACATAGGCAAAGATGTCGAAAGGTGTAGCCTCGACACCGTCTTTGAGGATTTTGTCCCCGATGACGATGCCCAATGGCAGGCGCCGAATATCATGTTTTGCTAATAGCTCATCCGTTAAGTCGCATGTGCTATCGGCCAGTATCTTTATTCTCATGGCAAGACTCCTTGTTTGCTCGAGTTCGAAGGTTGAATGTGTGTCTACTAAACACCATCAGCATACTGTCATACTGGGTAAGCCTATGTCAAGCATAATAGGCTATAGCTACACTTCTTGGAGGGCATGTCGCGAAAAACTAGGCAAATACCCAAGTTTTTGTTGACGAGATATCCATGAGCATATTCAAGTCATTCCCACGTCGCCTCAGACTTTGCTTTACTCATGTCGGGTGTTAAACTAGAAAAGCACTAATTAAAGCCTGAAGCCATGTGAATCCCAGCAGCTTCGAAGAAAGGAATGGACATGGAGCTTTCAAACAGTGTTTGGGAACTGGCGTTCATCCTCGCGTTGGCAATATTCGTCGCCTCGCTTGTGCTTGTGTACGTTCTCCACAAGCGCCCGCTGAGGAACAGTATCCTGCGCCCCTTCCCAATTGTCATCATCGCCACATTCCTTTCTGTGCTGATATTGTTCTTCCCCGCATATCTCACACGCCTGGGTACCGATAGCGCCGGGATAATCGAATCACTTCTCATATCTATCCAGGCGTCGATCAAGGTCTTTAAGATAGATAACCCTTACGAGGTCTTCTTTTCGCCTCTTAAACTTATTGACAGTTGGGTAAAAGAACCATACCTGCTTTTCGCCATCGTTCTGAGCATGTTTGCCCCGCTGCTGCTCATCAGTTTTGTCCTCTCATTTGTAAAGGGCATCAAGGCGTATGCGAGTTATCTGCTCGGGTATCGCCGTGAGGTCTACATATTCTCGAAACTGAATGAGAAATCGCTGGTTCTTGCAAAAAGCGTTTTAGCGCACTACATCGGACAGCAAGGTGGAGGCGTAAATAGGAGGAAAGCCTCTGACGCAAACGCCGCAAGCCAAGACCACGGCATAAGCCAAGAGGCAGCTTCGGGAAAAAAGAAAAAGGGGCTTCCGCTCATCATTTTTACCGACGTCGTCGTCGAGAG
>Ga0123356_10008214_pt1 | contig 10388 bp, 8 predicted proteins | sample TergutEmb28metaG_2_FD_92546 | JGI IMG/M metagenome (GOLD analysis project Ga0123356, IMG submission 92546) | Embiratermes neotenicus P3 segment gut microbial communities from Petit-Saut dam, French Guiana - Emb289 P3 | ecosystem: Host-associated > Arthropoda: Insects > Digestive system > Gut ... | reverse complement strand
ATTGTTCTGAACCAAAGAACGGATATTTAATACCTCATTAATATCTTTTATCATGCGATTAATGAGCATCGTCAGAATATTTTTATCAAAATCTATATTTTGAGCGTTGAGAACAATATCTCTTGCTAACATATATGCAATCGACAGATTGGAATAGTCGCCTTTCTGAGAATCAATAATGGCTACAAAGCCTATGCTAGGAATATGTCCGACATTTTCATATTTTCGTAAAATAGAATTGTCGGTCAACGAAATATCCAACACAATAATACTTGCCTTCGCTTCTCTATTAGCTTGTGCTTCTATTAATTGACTCCAAGCCGTATCCGTTTTTCGTATGAAAACTTCCTTCGACTCTATATCTCCAAGTTTTATACTTTTATCAAATTTGCATTCAAGTACTATTTTAAAATCATCTTTCCCATTCAATTCACAAACAATATCTCCTGTTTTATTTTTAGGCAGTTTGCCTGTTGTATTTCCGGTTAAATAAACTTTATCAGGAATCTTTCTGTCTTTGAAATATTCATTAAGAAATTCGGCAATATCATTTTCGGCTAAAACACCTTTTATGGTCGATTTATAGAAAACTTCCTTTTTCATTTCAAAAATCATTTTCAGGCTTTCTAATTCAGTGCCTAACTCATTGGATGTTTTGGAAAGAAAAGAGGAAAGACGGTCTTCCATCAGGGCAAGAACCCCAATGTATATTGCTTGCAATAATTTTCCATCTCTTTCGGATGCAGAAAGATTGTTGAAGAAATTGAAAACAATTTCATTTTCGATTTCAAATTCTTTGATTTCGACTCGTTTGAGTTGTTGGTCTAATTTGATTGTTGCCATAATTTATAATATGCTTTGCAATGCCTCAAAATGCAATTTATCTTTTTTCTTAATATGTTGTAGTAATTCTTTACATGCACTACCTATATTAGCTACGAACTCACTCTGTTTGCCAATTCTATCAATGTTATTAAAATGACTAAAATAATGTAGTGGTTTTAATATTCTCTTCGATTTTTCAGTGCCGAATATTTTATCTGCACGAATATCAACCTCATCTTTTGAGGGGTACTTTGTTAAAGTGTACATTTCTACAAATCTTCTTAAAATGTTTGGCATCAAAAATAGTTCCGAAGAAATGTTTTGTTGAGAATTTTGATTGAATTTTGCAATTTCACTAAACAAATATTGATATTCAGATTTATAGTCATTATAAACATTCGGCAATTTTTCTATTGAAGCTCCATTTTGAATTCTTGATATAAAGTACCTTGACTCTCTGTTTTTTCCTAACCCTTTTTCTTTGGGCATTTCTTTTAGCAAATTAAAAAACTCAAAATTATGAGTTGAAACATACAATTGTTTACATTTTAATTTCCACATTAATTGCTTTTGCTGGTTTGGGTCAGGCACTTGCTCAAAAAATGTTTCTTTCAATAACGAATTAATCTGGAAAACATGGTTACTATCTAAGCTGGAAATTGGGTCATCAATAAATATGATATAATCTTTTAGGATTCCACTCTTATTTAAACTTTGCAAAAGAACAAGAAAATGAGAAAAAGAAATTGCTGTTTTTTCTCCTTCGCTCAAATTTTTAGCGAGATTATGCCCCCTCATTAAATTGTATTTTCCTGATTCTGTACTACTTGGTTTTATCTGAATATCATCTCGACCCAAAAAACTTTGAATAAAAGCTTGGAGTTGTGCGCATCCCTCAGAAGTACTCTCTTTTCGCAATTTTAATATGTCAATTTCTTTTTGATATTCTTTTACTTTCAATTCAAGTGCATCGATTAATTTTTGCGCTTTTTCTGCTTTGTTTTTCTTTGAATAGTATTTTTCATTTTTCAAAAAAGACGCTACTAAGTGATTTTTAAATATACCTCTTTTTTCTTCAACTATTGTTTCAAATTTATCTGTAAAACTATTGTTATTAGAAATAAGCTGATTAACTTTTGCTACTATGTCAAGAATCGGTGCTAATTCTTTTTCATTATATTTGACATTTATTGCTTTATAAATAGATTTATTTTTCTTTTTGTTTATTAACGATTTAATATTTAATAGTTTCTGTTTATACTTGGCTATTTCATTGTCAAATTCCAACTTTAATAACTTGAATTCATCTTGGAAATTATCATTAAAATCATTCAAACTATAAGATATAATTGATGAATTAATGAGAGTTTCTTCCTTATAAATTATATCCAATATATGCCTTGCTTTTCCTTTGAGTTCGGATGCTTGATTATTGAAATAATTTAAAAGTTCATTGTAGCGCTTCTCTGTTAAGTTATTCCCACAAAAAGCACACTTACCTTTCGAGGAATGAATACCCAATCCCTGTTTTGCCCATTCATAAATCAGATTATCTTTTTCAAGGATACTGATTATATTTGATTTTGAAGGGACAAACTCTAAAACTTCTTTTGATAAAGTTACAATATCAGAAAAATAACTTATAAATTCAACCGGATTTAATTTTTCCTTTGGTTCAGTTATGAGAATAATCTTACCAAAATCTTCAAGTTCTTTTTTTGACTTGATAATGTAATTATCCAAATTTATGCCAATATAATTTTTTATACTTGCTATGTGACGTTTGTCAAAGTTTATGAGGCTCAAAAATACTTCATCTTTTATTCGTTTGGCTTCTTTTGAAAATAGCGTATTTTCAAAAGATTCAAATTCATTTTTAGCTTTAACATGAGGTTCTTTTTCTCCTTTTATTACGTCTGTTCCATTTATTTGGTCAGTAAAGATTTGCAAATCTTCAATTTGTTGAGATATTTTTGCATTATCACCTACTTCAAAAGTTATTGCATTAATATTCTCATCATTTCCCCATCTTAAATTATCTCTTATGTAGTCATAATTAAATACTTCAATTTGATAGGGGAAAGTGTCCATATTGTTGTTGTCAACATTTCCTATTTCATGTTGAATTTTAAAAGAGGAATTAGGAAAATCACAATGCAATTGTTTGTTTTTTAATGAGCTAAATAATCTTGACAGAGTTGTTTTTCCTGAATAATTCCATGCATAGATAATATTCTTATCTTTGAACTCTTCAATATTAGCATCCCATAAGAATTTTTTAAAAATGCCTAAATCATTTATGTAATCAATCTTCTTAATCATAATCGTATCTTACATTTCGGGTTATAAAAGCGCTTAATCCCGAACCGCTTTTTGCAAGTTTTTTCATTGTTTCAACATTACTTGCACTTGCACCACCATAGCTGTATGTGTAAGGTTTATTATTCCCCTTGAACCATACGGTAATACTCTCTTTATCTATTTGGTAATAGGTAATCGGCGAATTACCACTTCTATTTGCGTATCTTTCCATAGTGAATTATTCTTAAGTTTATATTTCACAAAATATTTTAGACATTCCTTTATCTCCTTTTTTGTAATCATCTCTTACATCAAAGGTTTCATCTATAATTTCAATGTTATCTGCTTTTGATAAGTCATATAACTTCCATCCCATTCTGCCGGAAGAACTATAACCATCCACTTGATATGCTCTAATTGCTTCATTACCTTTAGTTGTTAAACCGTAGCAATGCGGTTCTACAGTACGAAACTCTCCCTCATACTCAAATTCAATCAAATATTGATTGTTAATCGCTTCAATAATTTTTGTATCCATATCTCATTTTTTTTATTCATACAAAGGTATTGTTTTTTACGCAAATAGTATTATTTTGTTAGATATTTTCCTTCAAACTCCCTCGTCAACTCCTCAATTTTCCTATTCTAAGTAACCAATTCTATCGTTGCTTTCTCTAATTTATACAGCAAAGCGAGCGCCATTTTTTCCGTAAAAGTTGCTTTCAAATACTTTACTCCCTGATTATTAATGTTAAAGAAAATGACGAGTTCGACTTTCAACAAATACTGAAAATTTAGGGGCAAAATTGATAGTAAAAAACAGAAGCAGGGGTAGTTATTAATAAGCATTTTTAACAAAATTGAGTTTTTTATCGCTTTGCTGCAATCCGCTCATTTTCAATAAATTATTTTTCTATTTTAAAATAAAAAAGAATTAAACATTTAACTTAGTTTAACTCTTTTTGCTCTATTTCAAGCACTTAGCGGTATGGACGGGGCTCGAACCCGCGACCCCCTGCGTGACAGGCAGGTATTCTAACCAACTGAACTACCACACCGTTTTGTAATTAGTGGCGCAAAGGTATATTAAATATTTTGTTTGTACAAGTTTTAAAGGAATATTTTTATCAAAATGTACTATCTTTGTCTGCTATTTCAGTAAATATGAAGAATTTGGAATATGCCTGCCTATAATTAATATGATAATAAAATATGATTAAACAAATAGAATTTTCACTTCCTGAACATCGTTATGGTTTTCATTTGATTACGAATATTGTTCTTTCACAAATTGGTGAGTTGCCCGAAACAGGATTGTTGAACTTGTTTATTAAACATACTTCAGCGGGATTGACTATCAACGAAAATGCCGATTCATCTGTGCTGTCCGATTTCAAAACTTTCTTTTCGGAATGGATCCCTGAAAATTACCCGAAATTTAATCATACCGATGAAGGAAAAGATGATATGCCTGCACATATCAAAGCATCCATCGTCGGACAATCTCTGAATATACCAATAACTAACAAGCGATTGAATATGGGAATATGGCAAGGGATTTATCTTTGCGAGTTTAGATATTCAGGCGGACGGAGAAAAATTGTTGCCACAGTTTATTCATAAGCGTTCTTTTGATACAGCCTCTATTTTCTCTCTTAGGAATTGCCCTGTATATGATTCATTACAGCACGCAATCTTTTCCGGTGTGCCTGTACATACCACATATCCGCCTTTTTCTCCTCCTTCGGGACCCAAATCAACGATGTGGTCGGCGCATTTTATTATATCCAAATTGTGTTCGATGATGACAATAGTGTGTCCGCGTTCAATTAAAGCATCAAATGCTTTTAGTAGAGTTTTTATATCGTGGAAATGCAGACCTGTGGTTGGTTCGTCGAAAATGAATAGAGTAGGCTGAGCCTTTTCTTCACTCAAATGATATGCTAATTTTACTCGTTGATTCTCCCCTCCTGATAAGGTGAAAGAGCTTTGTCCTAATTTTACATATCCTAATCCTACTTCTTTGAGACATTTCAGTTTTTTTACAATCTTTTTTTCTTGGCTTCCTACATGTTCACTGAAAAAGTCAATGGCTTCTTCAATAGTCATTTCCAAAACATCGTATATTGTTTTTCCTCTGTATTCAACGTCAAGCACTTCCTGTTTGAAGCGTTTACAATGACATGATTCACATTCCAATACAACATCTGCCATGAATTGCATTTCAACAGTGATGAATCCTTCCCCTTTACATTCTTCGCATCTTCCTCCTTCCACATTGAAAGAGAAATACGCAGGAGTGAATTTCATCTGCTTAGAAAGAGGCTGTTCGGAAAACAATTTACGGATTTCATCGTAAGCCTTTATATAAGTCACCGGATTCGAACGGGACGAACGGCCAATCGGGTTCTGATCGACAAATTCAACCTCGCTGACTAATTGTAAGTCACCTGTAATATCTTTCAATTGAATGGATAAGTCTTTGTTGTTTTCGTAATGTCGCCTTAATGCCTGATATAATACTTCCCTGACTAAGGATGATTTTCCAGAACCACTAACTCCTGTGACTACAGTCATCACATTCAACGGAAAACAGACGTCTATTGATTTTAAATTGTTTTCGCAAGCGCCTCTGATTTCAATGTAATTATTCCATTTACGACGTTGAACCGGAACCGGAATTTGTTCTTCACCGGTCAGATAACGTACAGTGTAACTTTTTTCTTTTTTCTCTTTAAGCGCCTTGCTCAATTCTCCCTGATATACTATTTCACCACCCCATTGTCCGGCATCCGGACCAATGTCAATTATATAATCTGCTGCACGAATAATCTCTTCATCGTGTTCTACGACTACTACAGTGTTCCCTAATGTTTGTAGTTGACGTAAAACTTTAATCAATAAACCGGTATCTTTGGAATGTAAACCAATACTCGGTTCATCTAAAATATAAAGCGAACCGACCAAACTGCTTCCAAGAGAAGTAGCGAGATTAATCCGCTGACTTTCCCCGCCTGAGAGCGTCGAAGATAAACGGTTGAGAGTTAAATATCCTAAACCAACGTCATTGAGAAATTGAAGACGAGAGTTGATTTCCGGCAAAAGACGTTTGGCCACAGCAGCATCGTGTTCGTCTAATTGTAAGCAGTTAAAAAAATCCTTCAATTTACTTATTGGTAAATTAACCAAAGAAGAAATTGTTTGTCCGTTGATTTTTACATACGAAGCTTGCTGTTTTAAACGGCTGCCTCTGCAGACAGGACAAACGGTTTTACCTCTGTAACGGGCTTGTAATACGCGGTATTGAATTTTATATAAATTTTCTTCTACATATTTGAAAAAATCGTCAATCCCTTTCAATGCGCCTTTTCCTTGCCATAGTAAATTTTTTTCTTCTTCTGATAATTGATTGTATGGACGATGTATGGGAAACTTATATCGTGTTGCATTTTGAATGAAATCATTTTTCCATTCACTCATTTTCTCACCTTTCCAACAGACTACAGCATCTTCATATATAGAAAGCGATTTATTAGGAATTACCAAATTTTCATCAATACCGATTATTTTTCCGAATCCTTCACATTTCGGACAAGCTCCTGCAGGACTGTTGAAGTTGAACATCAAATCAGAAGGTTCTTCAAATTCAATACCGTCGGCTTCAAACCGGCGTGAAAATTCTTTGGAAATAATTCCGTCATCAGTATAAAACTTGAGAATAGCATATCCATTGCCTTCAAAAAAAGCTGTTTCAACAGAATCAGACAGCCGGGAAATAGTAAGCCGGTCTTTAGATACAGTCAGACGGTCAATTAAAAGGGAAAGCCCGATTTCTTCCGAAGAATTATTGATTAATTCGAGATTGGATTCATCTTTAAGAATTTCATCTATACGGTGTATTGTATCATTGATTTCTATACGAGTAAAACCTTCTTTTAAATATATCTCCAATTGTTCCTTCAGACTACGGTCGTAACGGGTACTAACTTTCGTAAGCAAAGAGAATTTTGTTCCTTCCGGATAGCTTAACATTTCATCAACCACGTCGCTTACATTATGTTTTCTAACCTCTTCACACGAAATTGGCGAAATGGTTTTACCAACACGGGCAAAAAGCAAACGCAGGTAATCATAAATTTCGGTGGAAGTTCCTACAGTCGAACGCGGATTACGGGTATTCACTTTCTGCTCTATTGCAATAGCGGGAGGAATTCCTTTGATATAGTCGGTTTCCGGTTTACTCATACGTCCCAAAAACTGCCTTGCATAAGAAGAAAGACTTTCTACATAACGTCTCTGCCCTTCGGCATATAAAGTATCGAAAGCTAAAGAAGATTTTCCGGAGCCGGATAAGCCCGTGATTACTATAAATTTGTTGCGGGGAATTTCTACATCAATGTTTTTGAGGTTATTAACCCTCGCTCCTTTAATAACTATATTGGGTTCTAATGCCATTCTTTAGTTAGATAAGCTGCAAAAGTACGAATTACTCAAAAATATTCCTGAAACGGCTAAATATTTTTTCTTTAACAGATTGTGTCGGCTGAAAATTCTGTGTCTTATCCATTAGTTCCAATGCTTCTTTTTGTTCTTTGCTTAATGATTCCGGAACATATACTGCAATATTAATCAGCAAGTCACCGGTTCCGTAAGAATTAATCGAAGGCAATCCTTTATTTCTCAACCGCAGAACTTTTCCGGGCTGCGTACCCGGCTCTATCTTGATTTTCGCTTTCCCTTCAAGCGTAGGAATTTCAACGGTGCCGCCTAATGCTGCAGTAGGAAAACTTAGTAACAAATTGTATATAATATCATTCTGATCACGAATCAATTCAGGATGCGATTCTTCTTCAATAACCACTAATAAATCGCCATTGATTCCACCGCGACGGGCAGCATTCCCTTTTCCACCAATAGCAATTTGCATTCCTTCTGCTACGCCTGCAGGTATATTTAAACTTATAACATCGTCATCTCTCACTATTCCCTCGCCGTTGCAATGAGGACATTTTTTTGTTATCGTTTTCCCTTCACCTCCACAGGAATTGCAAGTTGTAGTAGTTTGCATCTGACCTAATATTGTGCTCATTGTTCGAGTAACATAGCCGGAACCTCTACAAGCGTTACAAGTGGAATAGGCTCTTGAGTCTTCTGCTCCCGTTCCATGACATTGCGAACAGGATATATATTTCTTGACTTTGATTTTCTTTTCTACACCGGTTGCAATTTCTTTCAAGGAAAGTTTAACTTTTACACGTAAATCAGCTCCTCTGTTGACTCTTTGCTGGGAACCTCTTCCTCCGCCGAAACCGCTGAAACTACCGAAACCAAAATGACCGCCGAAAATATCTCCAAATTGTGAGAAAATATCATCCATTGTCATTCCACCGCCATAACCACCTGCTTGTCCGCTTACGCCTGCATGTCCGAACTGGTCATATCTTTTCCGTTTGTCTTCGTTACCTAAAACTTCATAAGCTTCGGCTGCTTCCTTGAATTTTTCTTCAGAAGCTTTGTCGTCCGGATTTTTGTCCGGGTGATATTGAATCGCTTTTTGTCTGTAAGCTTTTTTAATTTCTTCGTAAGTGGCTGTCTTAGAAACTTCCAAGACTTCATAATAATCTCTTTTTGCTGCCATTGTATGCTATTTCGTTAATTTGCCACAACGACTTTTGCATGACGAATTACTTTATCATACAAAGTGTAGCCTGTTTGGATATTTTCAATTACTTTACCTTTTTGTTCTTCTTCATTAGCAGGAATCATAGCCACTGCATCGCTAAATTCAGGATCAAAATCTTGCCCTAATGATTCAATAGGAGTTACACCATTTTGTTTTAGGTATGACATGAATTTATTATAAATGAGTTCTATACCTTCTTTTACAGCCGATAAATCCGATGCAGTTTCAAGGGTTTTTATTGCGCGTTCAAAATCATCGATAACAGGCAGAATCCCGATAATAGCTTTTTCACCACCGGTTTTAATTAATTCAGCTTTTTCTTTGATTGTACGTTTGCGATAATTGTCATATTCAGCCATCAAACGAAGATAAGTATCATTGAGTTTTGATAATTTTTCCGACACATTGTCAGCATTTTCTTCCGGATTATCGCCTTCTGCTTGTTGAATTTTCTGTTCTTTTGTCTTATCTTCTGCTAAATTGTCAGCCGGATGAATTTCGTTATCGAAGTTTTTTCCCTTCTTTTTCTTGTCCATGACTTTTTAAATATTATTATTGTAACCTATACTCAATGACTTACAAAATTTTGAGTATTGTTGATTTTTAAACTTTATATTTATGTCTATCAAATATGTTGCCAAATTTATGGTTGCATTACAAGAAATGTTTTATCTTTGCACCGCAATTTGAAAAAGGGGGCATTAGCTCATCTGGCTAGAGCGTTAGACTGGCAGTCTAAAGGTGACGAGTTCGAGTCTCGTATGCTCCACTAATACTTCCGTGAGTTATTAGAGTCATTTAATATCTAATTCTTATGAAACGAGTCGTAATTGTTTTTACACTAATCGTATTTATAACAAGACTATACGGACAAACTGACACTGCGATTAACCGGGTTGCGAACAATTTTACTGCACAACTTATAGTTTTTCCTCACGAAAAAATATATCTGCACACAGACAAACCCTATTATATTACAGGGGAAAAAATATATTTTCGCGCTTTCCTGCTTGATGCTTTTTCCAACAAAACATCTTTATTAAGTCGTTATATCTATGTTGAATTAATTAATCCTGTTGATTCAGTAGTGAAACGAATAAAAATCAAACCGGATGATGATAATATTTTTCATGGAGTAATTCCTTTGCCTGAAGATTTACCTCAAGGTAATTATTTAATTCGGGCTTATACACAATATATGTATAATCAGGGTGAAAGTTCTTTTTTTTCAAAATATGTAAATATTAGCGATCCTCAAATTTTATCCTTACAAACTGAGAGTGATTTTCAGTTTACCGAAGAAGGAAAAGTGAATGCAAGTATTCGTTTTGTTGATGCAAAAACACAGGAAGTTATCAAGCCTCAATCTGTAAGTATGCGTCTGAATCAAGACAGGACATTTACAAGTAGGCCAGACAAAGACGGATGGATTCGTAATAAATTGACCTTGCCTGCTGATGCAACAAAGCGTATAATATATATAGAACTTAGCCATGATAATCGTGTTTTCAAACATTATCTACGGATTCCATATCCCGAAGGAGATTTTGATGTTTCTTTCTATCCCGAAGGCGGACAT
>Ga0123356_10008213_pt1 | contig 10388 bp, 6 predicted proteins | sample TergutEmb28metaG_2_FD_92546 | JGI IMG/M metagenome (GOLD analysis project Ga0123356, IMG submission 92546) | Embiratermes neotenicus P3 segment gut microbial communities from Petit-Saut dam, French Guiana - Emb289 P3 | ecosystem: Host-associated > Arthropoda: Insects > Digestive system > Gut ... | reverse complement strand
CTGTCCTTGTGCTTCCTGTTAACGTTCGCCGCCGGCTTCCTGCCAGCGTTTTTCCAAGCTTTTGATTTTTTCATTTGTTTCTCCTGAAGAAATAGATTTTAATAACAATTAAAAAAGTTATTTACATATATATTGCGCGCAGATGTGTAGCGCTTTAGTGAAAGGAGAAAAAAAATGATTTTTTTGCAGATTTTCTGAACAATGTTTCCAATGAAACACGGATTGTCATATTTTGCCATTTATTGTAGTATTTTTATACTTAAGGGGAGAATATGTACAAAAAAACTGTTTTTATTTTATTGGTAATTTTATTGCTCTTATCCAATTGTTCCAGCATTTCTGCAAGCCCGCCATGGAAAGAAAAAAACAGATGGAACATCTACGGTTTCCAGGATCCTGAACAAGATGTGCTGCTGTCTGATTTTTATGACGATTACGATTCTGAAACAAAAAAGTATAAAAAAGAAAATCTGTTTTGGTACCGCAGCGCAACCAGGGACAGCAAATCCGGCGGCAGTAAGTCTGGAGGAAGTAAGCCTATCGACGCTTTCCTGGAATCGGAAGCGGTGTATCTGGGGCAAACACAAAAAGGTATTGAATTGTGCAGGCCCGAAGACATGGAAGGATTAAATACTAATGAAAAACCTTCCGGGACTATTGTTATGAATGTCCCGAATGTACAGAAATTTTCACAGAAACTTGATAAATACACTGTTTTAAAAATTAAATACCGCTATTTCTACCGTCCGGTGTATACTGTTAAAAAACAGGAACCGTCTTCAGTTAACAACCGCATTGTTTCACAAGCCGAAAAATCAGGGCTTATGAGTATTAGCGAATTCTTTCTGGATGAATATGAAATTACCGGGAAAATTAATGTGCCGCCACCGCCGCAATCCCATATAATTCAGGGGCTGCAACGGGCAGGAGATATACTTGGCGCTGTGGTGCGCGGGACAGACAGAGCTATCGGCAAACTGTTGGGAATTGACGATGTTATTCCCGAAGGCGAAATAACGCTGAATGGTTTAACTTACCAGAAAGTTGGTTTAGGCGAGATCGCAAAAAATTCAACAGATTACACAGGCCCCGATTTATTGCTGACAAGCAGGGTAAAATTAAAGGGCGACAGAGGCGGCAACGTTTGGGCTTTTCGTGAAGCCGAAGGCAGCTTAGTCCAGACAATGAATTACAAGGGGCATATTCCATCCAGCATGACGGATTTGAGAATTTATTACCGTCTGCGCAGCGGCGGGTTATTCGAAATTGACGAGGTAAAGCAGGCTTCTATCTTTAATGACCAATGGTAAGGCGCAACAGGCGCTTTTGGTGACGAAACGGACAATGCTCGAATCTTTGGCTACTGAAAAAGACTTACCAGCTCTCCATTGCAGCTTTGAATGCGCCTGCGCTTGCGCGAATTACCGCCTCGTCAACGCAGTAGGCAAAGCGCAGCCAGCCCGGCTTGCCAAAACCGGAACCTGGCACTCCAAGAATTAGCCGCTTCTTTAAGTGTTCCGCGAACGCTTTGTCGTCGGCAGGCAGGCTGCTATCTGCTGCCTGTGTTTTGCTTTTTGGGGCTTTGCAAAAAAGATAGAACGCGCCTTCCGGCTTTGCGTATTCGATTCCTGCTTCATCGAGTATTTTTGTAAAAGCATCCCGCCGCCGTTCGTAGATAGAAACATTAACACGCTCTGTTGTAAGCTGCGCTACAATGCGCTGCATCAGGGCGGGGGCGTTTACATAACCGAGTATCCTTGTGGAGTAGATAAGCCCGTTGATAACATCGTCCTTGCCGGTGATTGCGGGGTTTACTGCGATAAAGCCAATTCGTTCGCCGGGGAGGGAGAGGCTCTTTGAGTAGGAGCTGACTACTATGGATTCGTTGTAACAGCTTAATACGGGGGGAACTTCGCCGGTGTAGGATATTTCGCGGTACGGTTCGTCGGAAACAAGGTACGGAAAGCGCCCTGTTTTTTTACCATGGCCTTTAAGCAGGGATGCAAGGCCGGCAAGGACAGGAGCCGGATAAATCTTCCCTGTCGGGTTGTTGGGCGAGTTGATCAGGACTGCGGCAGTTTTTTCAGAGAGGGCCGCGCCTATAGCCGGAAGGTTTAAATTAAAATCGTCTAACGCTTCTGTTTCGACAAGTTTTGCCCCATGGTTGGCAGTGTATGCGCGGTATTCCATGAAGTAAGGTTTGGTAACAATGACTTCGTCGCCCGGATTGCAAATTGTCTTGAATACCGAATTCAGGCCTCCGGCAGCGCCGACTGCCATGACTAAATGCGAACCGTCAACATTGACATTTTGCTCTTTGCAAACTTTTTTTGCCAAAGCCTCCCTTACATGCAAATACCCTGCATTGGGCATGTATCCGTGGGAACCTTTTTCATCTTCTTGCGCCAGTTTTACAAATATTTCATGAAAAGCGGCAGGCGGTTCAATATCCGGGTTTCCAAGCGAAAAATCGAAAACCTTGTCTGCGCCGTGCTGTTTTTTTAATTGCATCCCTTCCTCAAACATTTTCCGAATCATGGATGAGGAAGAAAGCGAGTTTTTTATATTTTCAGCTATTGGCATTTTTGCCTCCTTATATTCAGGGTACGAAAACTTCAGTTTTTGAAAGTTCCATTCCGTCAATTAAACCAGCGGACGGGCTGTGCGGACAATGTCGGCAAAAATGCCGCCCGCCGTAACCTGCGCTCCCGCTCCCGGGCCTTTGATAACCATCGGGAGTTTTGAATAACGTTCTGTGGTAATAACCACAATATTGTCACTGTCAACAAGCGAGCGGAAAGGGCTCCCTTCTGCTTCGCTGCGCAATGAAATTTTCGCTTTGCCTTCTTCGATTACAGCTACATAACGCAGGGCTTTGCCTTGCACAGCTGCTGCGGCGCGGCGTTTTTCAAAATCGGCATCCGATTTTTCAAGCTCCGTAAAAAAGGCTGCGATGTCCTTTGCCTTGAAACATGCCTGCGGAAGAATTGGCTCAATTTTTACATTGGCGAATTCGATGGAGAGCCCGCACTCCCTTGCAAGTATCAGAACTTTCCGCGCCGCGTCCATGGCGTTCAGGTCGTCCCTTGGATCCGGCTCTGTATAGCCCTTTGCTTTTGCTTCCCGGACAAGGGCGGAGAATGATTGCGAACCGTCAAAGTTGTTAAAAATAAAGCTTAATGTTCCGGAAAGAACGGCTTCTATTTTGAGCACTTTGTCCCCGGAAAGGAAAAGATCGCGCAAAGTGGAAATAACAGGCAAACCTGCGCCTACCGTGCACTCATAAAGATACGGTATGCCCCTTTCTCTGGAATATCCTGTTAACCTGCGGTAATAGTCCAGTTTACCGGAATTCGCCTTTTTATTCGGCGTAACGATGGGTATTGAATGATGAAGTATTTTTTCGTACAAGGCGGAAGTCTCTTCGCTGGCAGTGCAGTCGCAAAAACATGAATTTGGAAGATTAAGAGACGCCATCCTTTCGGCAAAAACCGCCGCAATTTTATCCAGGCTTAATTGTTCTGTTCCTTCCACTTTACCGGATTGTGTCAGCATTTTTTTTGCTTTTCTTGGATCAAGCCCGAAAAATTCGCCCTTTGCGCCAGGCTGAGGTTCCTGCGAAAAAATCATTTTATCGTAATTCGCAGCCCCTATCAAATTAATTTTAATCATATTTGCTGCCAGTTTTTCACGGTTATCTGCAATTTGATCCAGCAGCGTTCCTCCTATTAAACCGGTACCGACAAGGAAAAGATTTACCGAACGCTGCTGTGCAAAGAAAAATACATCGTGAATGGCGTTTAACGCTTTGCCTTCGTCCTGCCTGGAAATAACTGCCGAAATATTTGTTTCGGACGACCCTTGCGCGATTGCTATTATATTTATTCCATTACGGCCAAGCGCATGAAAAACTTTTCCTGAAATCCCGGAAGTACTCTTCATTGCACAGCCGACAACAGCAATAATGGAAAGCCCTTTTTCCGCAAATGGTTTATCAATGGAACCTGCGCTTATCTCATTTGCAAATTCTTCTTTTAAAGTTGATTCGGCAAGCTGCGCTTCTTCGGGAAGAACCGCAAAGCAAATTGAGTATTCGCTTGAACTTTGAGTAATCAGCATAACATTGATGCCTTTTCCAGAAAGAGCGCCGAACACTCTCGCGGAAAAACCCGCAACGCCTACCATGCCCGTCCCCTGAATCCTTACCAATGCAGCGTCGCTTATTGAACTAATCCCCCTTATTGGGTAGTTGCCAGCAGCAGCGTTCTTTACAATTAGCGTTCCCGCGCAGGAAGGGTTAAATGTGTTGCGTATTAAAATAGGGATTCCTTTTTCCAAAGCAGGTTTAACCGACGGAGGGAACAGAACCCTTGCTCCAAAATGAGAAATTTCCATTGCTTCGGTATACGAAATCTCTTCTATGCGGAAAGCATTTTTTACAAGTTTTGGATCCGCTGTAAGAATGCCGTCAACATTTGTCCAAATTTCCAGTTTTTTTGCTTTCAGGGCAGATGCAAAAACAGCCGCAGTCAGATCTGAGCCATCGCGCCCGACAGTGGTTGTATACCCTTCCGCAGTTGATCCGATAAAACCCGTTACTACCTGAAGCGGCTTTTTACCGTCAGCAAAAAATGCGCGAATGTTGCCCTCGGTTTCCTTGTAAAGAATATTCGCCCTGCCAAAAAATGCGTCAGTTTTTACCAGAGGCCGCGCATCAAAAAAAGCGGCTTTTATTTTATTCTCTGACAAAATGTGCGCAAGCATGGCTGCCGAAAGCCTTTCGCCAAAACTCATTACCAAGTCCAGGCTGCGGTTTGATAATTCTCCAAGCAGGCTAATGCCATCCAGTATTTTCGACAGTTCGACAATTATTGTCATTAAGTCTTTTTGCGCAATTTTACGATTTTCGTTTTTTATAAACCGTGCAGTGCAGCTTTTATGCATTTCGGTAATAGCCTGCATTTGTTCCTGGTATGGCTTTCCTGCGGCAGCCTGGCGGGCCATGCCAATAAGCGTGTCTGTAACTCCGGAAAACGCCGAAACTACGACTGCAGGGACATTCCCGTTGTGCGCCTTGTCTTTGAGTATTTCTACAATATTGCCAATCCCCTCAGGATTGCCAACCGATTTTCCGCCAAATTTTAGTACTATCATAAGAATCTCCAATAATTTACAATAATTCCTCAAATTCTACTTTATTTTTTTTTTTTATTATAGTACTATATTTTGAGGTTCTTGTAGGAGTATTGAATAATAACATGGTGATCTTTATTGTCTTTGCTGGTTCTGTTGTTCTTTCAACCGGGGCTGTAGCTCTAATGCTGAAACTTTCTCACAAGAAAGCATGGTACGATCATGTAAATGAGCGTAAAATACACACAGGGGAAATTCCCCGTCTTGGCGGGATTGGTTTTGCATCGGTTTTTATTATTGTTGCTGCGGCAGTAAGCATAATTTTTGGATCTTTTGAAGCTATCGTTTATTTCTGGCCATGCCTGGTAGCAATGATGATTACTCTTGTCTCCGGCGCTTTTGATGATTTTAAGCCCATCAAAGCCCGTTACAAATTGTTGCTGCAGTTTGTTGCCGCTCTTTGCATAATTATTCCAGGGTTTATTTTCAGGCATTTACACTATTTTGATAATGGAATATTGGCAAATTTGGGCTGGTTAAGTTATCCTATTACTATTTTATGGATAGTCGGGCTTACCAATGCAATTAATCTTATAGACGGGGTTGACGGTCTTGCCGGCGGCTTGTCTGCAATTATAGCCTTTTTTATCGGGTTAATTTTCTTCTTTTCAGTTGAAACATCAAAGGCTGTTTTGCTTTGCGCCAGCCTTTTCGGAGTGCTGATAGGGTTCCTCTTTTTTAACGCGCCTTTTCCAAGAGCCAAAATCTTTATGGGCGACTGCGGCAGCCAGTTTCTTGGCTTATCTTTGGCGCTTCTTCCCCTGGTTGGGGAAAACTACGGCCCAAAAGCCCTTCCCCTGCTTTATGCTGCGGCTCTTTTTTCCATTCCCATTTTTGATACCACAGCCGCAGTTTGGCGCAGGCTTCGGGATCGTAAACATATCTACGACCCGGATAAATCCCACATACACCATAAGTTGATAAATCTTGGGCTGAATGCCAAGGGGGTTAGCCTTACACTTTACAGCTTACAGATTGTTATTGGAGTCTTAACCTTTATTGCAATCAATTTGGATGGTATTACCTCTTTATTGGTTCTTGGATCCGCCTACCTTACTTCTTTAGCCTTTTTTGCAGCAATTCATTTTCTTAACCGCTCAATTGTGATCAAGGGTGAAAGCAAAATGAATTTGACGCCTAATTAGAATCTGTTCTATAACGCAGGCACTGTAATTATGATAAAAAATAATTTAGAAAACCGCCATTATTTTGACTGGGCTGCTTCGGTGCCGTATAGCGCGTCGCCCGGCGAAGCTTCGCCAGGCGACACATCGCCAAGCTGCCCTCTTTTTGGGAACCCGTCCTCCATGCACAGCGAAGGCCGCGCTGCAAAAACAGCCCTTGAAGAGGCAAGAAACCGTTGCGCAGAAGTTTTGCAGGTTCCGCCTGATACTTTGTATTTTACTTCCGGAGGCACGGAGTCTAATTGTATTGCCCTTTTTTCCAATCTTCTGCGCAAAGGAGCAGGCAGGGCCATCTCTTCGATGGGGGAACATTCATCGATAAGGGAGGGGATGGAAACGCTTGAAAGGCTGGGAAGGCCAACCGGCAGTATTGCAATTGATGCTGCCGGCAGAGTAACGCCTTCGTCTTTTGCAAAGGCGCTGGAAAAATACGGCGATACCCGCTTTGCCGCAGTTATGTCGGTAAATAACGAAACCGGCAGCATAACAGATATGGTTTCCCTTAGGGATGTTATTCGCTGCCGCAAAGACAAGCCGCCTGTTCATTTACACTGCGACATTGTGCAGGCTGTTGGAAAAATTCCGGTTGACATTCCGCAGTGGGAAATTGACTCTGCCTCAATAAGCGCGCACAAAATTGGCGGGCCTCGCGGCATAGGGCTTTTGTACCTGCGCCGCCCGATTGACGTAATCTGCACCGGCGGCGGGCAGGAAAAAAAAATAAGGGGCGGCACAGAAAATATCCAGGGAGCGGCGGCGCTTGCGGAATGCCTGGAAAAACATGCCCGTAACGCTGCCGTACCGGGTAACGGCGAACGTTATGCGCAAACTGTTCAGGCTGAATATGCAAAAGCCAAATCAAGGTGGAAAAAGCTGATAACATCCCTTTCTGCCATTGAGCGTTTTAAAATTATTCCGGAAGAGCGTTCCGCAGATAATGATAGATTCTCCCCCTATATTTTACAGGCTGCATTTAAAAACATCCCTGGCGAAGTTATGGCGCGCGCTCTTGACGATCTTGGTTTTGCGGTTTCCACAGGCTCCGCCTGTTCTTCTTCCTCGCCTGAACGCCCTGTTCTTGAGGCAATGGAAATCGAAGCAAACCTCCGTATCGAAGGCATACGTATCTCTCAGGGGTGGTCAACTACAGATGAAGAAATAGATCTTCTTATACAGGCAATTTTGGAGGTTTTAAAATTTCTTTGAATATATGGCTTTTAAAACCCGCCGAACTTACATTGAAAGGCGGAAACCGCAAAAACTTTGAGCAGGTGCTAAAGCGAAACTTGCTTAAGGCGCTGTCTGCCGCTGGTATTGGCAGCGCGGCAAAAATTACAACTACCGATGGGCGTTTTTACCTTCGCTGCCCCGATTCTGATTCTGAAAAAGCCGAAAAAATACTTGCCCGGTTAACAGGAATTTCCGGCTGGGCGAGAGCCAACACCTGCGAAAAATCTGTAGAAGCTGTTTTACGCGCAAGCGTGGAAGAAGGGAAAAAAATCTGCCAAAATGGCGCAAAAACTTTTAAAATTGCAGCGCGGCGGACGGACAAAAGCTTCCCTCTTAACTCATATTCAATATGCTGCGAAGCGGGCAATGCGGTAACAAACGCGATAAGCGATCTTAATGTTGATATTCACAACCCTGACGATGTTATCAGAATTGAGATACGGGAAAAGGCTTATATATATTCAGGCGGTCAAAAAGGGCTGGGCGGGCTTCCTGTGGGAAGCGCCGGAAGAGGGCTTTTGCTTTTGTCCGGAGGGATAGATTCTCCTGTTGCCGGATTTTTAATGGCAGTCCGCGGAATGGGCATAGACGCTATACATTTTCATTCCTACCCATACACATCGCTTGAAGCTAAACAAAAAGTTATCCGCCTTGCAGAAATTACAGGCTCGTATTGCATGGGGATTCGCCTTTATATTTTAAATTTTACCGCTGTGCAAATGCGGATTAAAGAGCGCGCTCCTGAAGCATGGACTACGGTGCTGTTGCGGATGGCAATGATGGAAGCGGCTGAAAAAACGGCTCTTAAAATAAAATGCAAATGCCTTGTTACAGGCGAAAGCCTTTCCCAGGTTGCAAGCCAGACAATTGAAAATTTAAGCTGCACGCAAAGCAGGATTAAGCTGCCTGTGCTGCGCCCTTTGATTGGAATGAACAAGGAAAACATCATAAGGGAATCTGAACGAATCGGCACTTTTGAAATTTCCATTCAGCCGTTCGAAGACTGTTGTACGTTATTCACTCCGCGGCACCCGATGCTGTACGGTGAACCGGCAGAAGCGAACTCGTTATACGAAAGCATGGAACTTGAGCCGTTAATAGACGAATCTTTGCGAAATTACGAGTTGGTTAAATAGTGCCGTACATAAAGTAACCGGCTTTGTTTACAGACACTGAATGTGCCTTACTCCATTGGAGGGAAATAGCCGGTGCTGTCGCGCCCGGATCTTTCCAGTAAATATACTTCAACTTCCAGAGGAAGCCATGCCCTGCCAAAATCTGTGGGCAATTGAGAGCGGAAACTTAGCGCATACGAGCCTGTAGGTGTAGCGGCTATGCTCTTTATCAGAGGGCCAATACCTTGAGGGTCATAAAGGCGCGCAATTGAGCCGCCTGTTTCTCTGCATAAATATTCGATTTCGCTCTCGATGCCTGATTCAAATGCCGCATTGTTCCCGCCTACGATTATTGCGTTGAATACAATGCCGTTATTTGCAAGATAAGCTGCCTGCTCGGAAAGGCCGTACTGTTCAAATGCAAGCTCGCCAATGCTGCCGCTTCCAATGTAAACAACCGACCGTTTTGGAGCGGCGGATAAAAGATCCGTCGCGGCAAGCCGCAGCCCTTGATCAAAACGCCAATTGGCAGTGTATGAACTTAAGTTCCCCCTTGCGGCGTTTTCCAGCGAAGTTTCATGGCGTTCCCTTATGGGCTGCGAAGAAGCCGAGACAAGCGAGAGAACTTTTGAGTTCCCCATTCCTCCAAGCGTGCGGTTTATATCACGCGCCGCCTGAGCCAGGTCGTCTCTTAGGTTAGCGGTTTTTTCCGAACGTTCTATAAGTATGGAAATATCAGCGCCTGAATATCTGTAACCAGGAGCCATAAAAGTTAAATCGTTTACGACCCTTCCGCCTTCGCTAAGTAAAAAATTGTTGCTGTCCAGCCCCATTATTGGGCGGCGCATTCTGTCTTCTACCGTTAGTTCAACCGTAACTACCGGGAAATTGTTCGATGAAATTCTCTTTATCTGTACAAAAAGACCGGAGGCAAGATCGTCAAAACGGGTCATTAGCGAAACTTCTCCGGCGGCAAAATTTGCCGTAACAATATTGCCGTTACTGTCCATATCCGCGCCTGTTATGCGCACTTTTTCGCCGCCGGCAAGCCCAAGTTCGCGGACAATTGCGGAGGCGGTATCAATTAAAAGTATCCTGTTTGTATCGGCGGCAAGCAGCCTTCCGTCGGAGAGGAAGCGAAGGCTTTCGGGGCCTTTCAGGCCTTCTGCGGCAAGGCGCCCCAAATAGCTGCCGTTGGGGTCAAACATATAAATAGACTTTGAAACAGAATCTGCGGCGTAGATTTTGCCGTTGCGGGCGGCAATGCCTGTTGGCGACAAAAAGCCCGGAAAAAGCGGCGACTTTTGCCCGAATGAAAGTATGAATACGCCGTCGGGATCGAATTTGCAAATGCGCCGGTTGCCATAATCTGCAACGTAGAGATACCCGTTTTCATCTACAGCCAAATGCTGAGGCCCTACAAGCATACCGTCTTTAATGCCTTTGGAACCTATGTACGACAGCCAATCTCCCCGGCTGTTAAGAATGCTTACCCTGCCGCCCCGATATTCAGAAAGGTACATCCGCCCGTCTGGACCGCGCACCAAATCATATGGACGGTCAAAGCCGTTTAAAGGACCTCTTTTACGATCTCTTATTATTCCGTTTACATCGATTCTTACTATTTCGTTGCTGCCGTATGCAACAACCCAAATAGAACCATCGT
>Ga0123356_10008212_pt1 | contig 10389 bp, 13 predicted proteins | sample TergutEmb28metaG_2_FD_92546 | JGI IMG/M metagenome (GOLD analysis project Ga0123356, IMG submission 92546) | Embiratermes neotenicus P3 segment gut microbial communities from Petit-Saut dam, French Guiana - Emb289 P3 | ecosystem: Host-associated > Arthropoda: Insects > Digestive system > Gut ... | reverse complement strand
TGTGTTTAATCGGCTTTTGGTTGTCTTGGTTGAATGACTTTTGGTAAAGTAAGGAAATATCCGGCGCAGAATCCTGAGAGCATTCCTGATAGCGATTTTGCTATAAAACGGCCCGTAATATTCCGCCCGATCGTCGGCCGGTTGGCGCGTGAACGACACAAATGGCACGTCGTCCTTCATATTTATGCGCACGAAAACTCGGCTTTTGTCGTCGCGCAGATCGATGTTATAGCGCGGCATGTAGCGTTTGACCATTTCGCTCTCGAGAAACAGTGCATCGAGCTCGCTCTCGGTCGTAATCCAATCAACGTCGGCGATCTCGGCCACCAGAGCGCGTGTTTTGACATCGGGATGCTCGCGATTAAAGTACGACCGCACGCGATTTTTGAGCACCGCCGCCTTGCCGACGTAAATAATCTCGCCATCAGCGTTTTTATGGAAATAAACGCCGGGCGAATTCGGCAGGGTTTTCAGTTTGGCGGAAAGTTGCTGGTTCACGCAATTATTTTACCATTGTCTGCGAACAGAAAACATTTTTTGAGCATACAAATCGAGGTTAATCTTACTAGCCGTGGTATCGTGTTCCGTACTCATGACACCAAGTACGCTGTCAGCGGCAGCCTCAGTCGGCAGCCTACCGTCAATCACTAATAATGGGATATCGCAGCACGAGTCAAGTATTGCCCTATCTGCAACTCGAAGTCTTTGTAGGGTTTTTATATCTGAAAAAATTTCCATTCCCGGCTCAGATGTTGCACCTGCACCGCGACTGCTCTGTCTAGCCAAAGAGGTCGCGGGGTCAGCCTCCAAATAAACAATTGCGCTCGGGAGAAGAATTCTTCGATCATCAATTGCTTTGCCTATAGTTTCTACAGATTCCTCAAATACATCTGGTCTATCTTCTATATGTATAGCTCCAGCCAGCACTAGCCAAGTCAGAAATGATCTGTCGAATACTGCGTCATGATCAACATGTCGCCCACGTTCAAACTCTATCGCCCTCGCTAAAGCGCTGGATGCAGTTGAGGGTATAATATAGTCCTTAGCAATTTCTATAGCACCAGTATCATAAACTTCTGGCACATAATTAACTCCGTCTCGCTCTTGCAGCCTTCTGCACAGCGTACTTTTTCCAGCACCAGGTAAACCTTCAAGAAATACCCGTTTGGGACCTGCAGGTTTACTGACATCAACTATTGCACTACTCACACAGGAAGAGTATACCCCCCCCCCTATGCACTTTTGCAAGCAATAGCGTTTTACTTTTTGATTTTACTCTGAGTCATCACTGTTTTCTCCGCCCGTTTCGGTATGAAATTTCGAGTAAATTTGTACTTTTCTTTATTTTTCAGATAGAAATATCCCAGGATCGAGAAGCTGATCGCGCCGACGCAGTTAAAAATCATATCTTTCATCGTGTCATTTAGGCCGATGTCCAAATATCCGCCCTCGATGACCGCCAGCTCGTTCCCGCTTCGATCGTACATGATCGTTTTCGCGATATTTTTTATGACCACAGGACGATTATTTTTGAGCGGATTTAGTTCGACCGTTGATACTGTTTTTACGATCGCGTCCTTTTGCATGTCTGTCAAAGTTATTTTATCGGCTCCGTATTCATAAAATTCCCAGAGCACACCGACCGTCATGCTAAAACAAAAGGCCACGAAAACCGTGTAAAACGGCGACAGGCGGATTTTCTTGCCATTTTTGTTGAGCAAATCGACGAGCGCAAAACCAATCCCGGCACAAATAAATCCATTGATAACATGCAACAGCGTGTCCCAATGCGGCACATTACCGTAGAAATTATAGATCCCGCCCAAAATCGTTCCGGAAAAAATAAACAGGTAGATAGCGATTTCTAGCAAGTTAGGAAATTCTATTTTGAATTTGTCCTGAACCAGTATCGGCAGCATCAGCAGCACCCAATAAAATAGGCAAAGAAAAGCATGGTCGAATTCCCCGGCGATGATTTGGAGCACCACGCAAGCCAAAACCAAGGCTCGGAGCGTTATGTAAACGGTGACGCTAGCTCTTTTGTTGTTCTCTCGGTGTGATTTGACTATTGTGCCGAAACTTCTCATGTTCATGTCCGTTTCTGGTTATAGAGTTTCGCGACCGCGCTTCGCAAGCGTTTATTGAATTGCTCGACCGTTTCGCCAGGTTTCGGTGAGAGTGGTTTTCCGAAATTAATTGTTACTTTGGGTCGGCCGGCTTTCCACATTTTCTTCCCGGGCGGCCAAGCTTCGAACGCGCCGACGATAGCGGCCGGAATTATTGGGATATCGTATTTGATAGCCAGCGCCGCCGCGCCCGGTTTGAATTTCCCCATCGCGCCCGTCCGCGATCTGCTGCCCTCGGGCATAATCATCAACGGGATGTTGTTTTCTAATAATTGGCCGGCCAGGCCTTTGTGGCGATTGGTTTCGCTGCGCTCCACCGGAAAAGTATTCATCAAAATCCGCACTGGTAGCGACCGGAGGCGACTCTTGAACCAAAAATCCGCCGCCGACGCGGTAGAGATTCTGCGCGCCAAGCGCCACGGTAGTTCTTTCATGACGATAACCCCGTCGAGATGCGAAGTGTGATTGGACGCCACGATAAAGGCTCGCTTTTGATCGACCTGATTCAATTCATCGCGACCATGCGCCCGAAGGCTCAATTGGGTCGTTAGAGCCGGTTTTAGAAAAAGCCACCGAGCGACGAATTTGCTCACTCGCATGAAGGGCGACCGATAGCGCCAAGTCGAATGTTTTTCAGTTTGGGTCACGCCTTCCCTCGACTTCCTTGGTGCGACCCGACACTAATTTTCGCGACATCGATCGTGGTAAACATTGGAAATGTCGACAAGTCCAAGCCAGCAAACGCCACCTCACGGTCGGGATATGGACTCGGCGGGATTTTTTGGCGGCGCGCCAGCCACTACGGGCGACCTGTTCCGGTCGACACCACATCCAATCGGGGAGATCTTTTCGTTTGACGCCGCCGCTGGCGTGAAAGTTCGTCCTGGTATTCCCGGGACAGACAGCCGTGGCCGTTACGCCCGTGCCGCGCAGTTCTAGCGCCAAAGCCTCGGTGTAAACCATCACCCAGCGTTTCAGCGCCGAATAATTGCCGTTGTAAAAGAAAGCCGCGGTCGAAGCGATGTTGATGATCATGCCTTCGCCCCGTTTTTTCATGACGCCGGCGGCGGCCTGTGACAGAATCATCACCGCCTCAGCCATGACCTTAAAGGCCGTCCGTTGCCGCTCCAAATTGCCCGTCACCAACGAATCCCGCAGCACGAACCCGGCCGAATTGACTAGGACGCCTATCGGTTTCTTGGCATCGATTATTCGCTTTTCGACTTTTTTGATATCGGCTTCTTTGCCTAGATCCACACTCAATGTTTCGACCGTGACGTCGAATTCGTGGCCCAATTTTTTCGCTATCTCGGCCAGATCTTGATCGCGGCTGGCCAAAATCAAATCCCAACCCTCGGCCGCCAGTTCGCGCGCGAACGCCAGCCCGATGCCGGACGAGCCACCCGTCACAAGTGCGTAATTACTTTTTCCCATAATATATACATTCTATCATAAATGGCGTACAATATTTAACATGAGCGAGAAGAAAGTAACCGCTAGTCGGACTTTGCATTATTATTGGCAGGAGATCAAACAGCAATGGCGTTATAATCTGCCGCTAGTTTTTGTGATCCCAACGGCGGTTTTTCTGAATTCCTATGCGACAGCTTGGATAATATCGGCGGTGATTAATCGGCTAACCGAGGCGCCGGTAGCGTCCGGCCAAGTTTTCACGGTTTTTGGGCCGTATCTGTTTCTCTATATCGGCTCGATTTTCTTAGGGGAAATGATTTTTTGGCGGGTGCTGCTGTGGCTGTGTTGGAAAGGCGAAATTGTCGCGATGGCTAACCTCAGACAGCGCTGTTTCGATAAATTAGCCGAACAATCGATGCATTTTCACAATGAGAAGTTTGGTGGCGCGCTAGTCAATCAGGTTCAACGCTTCGTTGGCGCGTATGAGCGGATGTTGGACGCGATGATTTGGCGCGTGATTCCGCTGATTACGGCACTGACGGCGGCGCTGCTGATCCTTGGCTTTTTGCTGCCGTGGTTCGCTCTGATTTTGGGAATTTGTGTGCTTACTTTTATGACTTTTGCTTGGTTTAGTTTCAAAGGCGTGCGAGATTTGAATGAAAAGGAAGCCGCCGCGTCATCGAAAATGACCGCTCAATTAGCCGACTCAATCACCAATGTTATGACAGTCAAAAGTTTCGCCCGCGAGCCGTTTGAGAAAACTCTATTTGGCCGGCGTAATAGCGCGTGGTTTGGTGCTTCGCGAAGTGTGATGCGAGCAATCATCAAGCGCGATATCGGTTTCGGTGCGATTTTGGTGACCCTGGCGATTGCGACTTTCGTGTTCTTGATTGGTGGCAATGCGTGGCTTGGTGTTGGTATCGGCACACTTTATTTGGCGGTGGCTTATATGACAAACATCTGGGGTCAGTTATGGCAATTTAACGGGATCTTGCGTGATTTTAATCGTGTGTTTGGCGATGCACAGGAAATGACCGCGATTCTTGATGCGCCAATTTTGGTACATGATGCTCCGCGCGCAGCAAAATTGCAAGTTCATGATGGTCAAGTGGAATTTCGAAATGTGTCGTTTCATCATGCCGATGCGCGCGATAACGATGAGGTTTTCAAAGATTTTAATCTAAAGATTCCGGCTGGCCAGAGAGTCGGTTTAATTGGGCATAGCGGTTCCGGTAAAACGACGTTGACGAAATTGCTCCTCAGATTCGCCGACGTACAGAAAGGCGAAATTTTAATCGATGGTCAGGACATCCGCCAAGTTTCACAAAAATCTTTGCGAGCGAATATTGCTTACGTGCCGCAAGAGCCGCTGCTGTTTCACCGCACTATCGCCGAGAATATTTCCTATGGCAAGACTGACGCTAGCCTGGACGAAATCCGCAAAGCCGCCGGGCTAGCTAACGCTCTGGAATTCATCGAGAAATTGCCGAATGGGTTTGATACTGTGACCGGCGAGCGTGGCGTTAAATTGAGTGGTGGCCAGAAACAGCGCGTCGCCATCGCCCGCGCGATTTTAAAGGACGCGCCGATTTTGGTACTAGACGAGGCGACCTCGGCGCTCGACACCGAGAGTGAAAAACTGATCCAGCAGGCTTTGCAACATCTGATGAAAGGACGAACCTCAATTGTGATTGCTCACCGCTTGTCGACTGTGGCGGAGCTAGATCGGATTATAGTGCTCGACGACGGCCGGATTATTGAGGACGACACTCACGCTAATCTCATCGCTCGTGGTGGTAAATACGCTAAATTGTGGAACAAACAAACCGGCCTAGAGCAAGGAGACTAGATTTATGATAGGATATTTGCATGTCCCTACCAATTGATTTAATTTTCGTGCGTCACGGCGAGAGCGCCACAAATGAGCTCTACGACAAAGTTCGCGCCGGTGAATTGCCCGACGGCGACGTAAATTCGCTAGGAGTCACTCACGACTCTGAAATTCTGTTAACCGAAAAAGGCGCAGAAGAAGCCCGGGCGATTGGCGAGTGGCTCAAACAGAACGCCCTCTCCCCATTCGATCGCTACTATTGCTCGCCGTTTTATCGCACCAGACAAACGGCGGCTCTGCTTGGACTCGGCGGCCAGTGGCGCTTAGATGATCGCTTGCGTGAACAAGATTGGGCGGAATTTGCAATCGTTATGAAGGACGAAAATCGGGCGCGGCTCTTTCCGTCTTCCTTTGAAAGATTTTCCAAAAATCCTTGGTATTGGGCGCCACCGAGCGGCGAAAGCAAATCCGGCCAAGTGCGAACGCGACTCGAGAGTTGGTTCGCGACTTTGGCACGAGAAGTACCCGATGGAACAGTTATCGCCGTCACACACGTCGGCGTGATGGCGACCGTGAACTTCCTTCTTGAAAGGATGAATTTTGACGATGGAATCAATATCTATGATTCCCTGCCGAGTGGGGCGATTTTGTGGTATTCGCGGCGCAATCCGACAACGGGCGAGATTTCTGAATCGATTAGTTGGCGACGCATGATTTGTCCGTGGGATGAAAATTTATCGTGGAACAACGGCGAGTGGATCGAGCTAAAACTCGCCGAAAAAGTTTTGAGCGACGAGCAATTGCTCGCGAGTGTCAAAAACCGCGGTGATGATTGATTTGTTTTTGCGAAGCTATTCTGCACTCTCGGCGGGTTTTTCGTTGCCTTCGCCCGGCTCGCTCGGCGCAGTCTCGGCCGGAGTTTCTGGAGTGCTTTCCTCGGTGGCTGCCGCTTCGGCTTCTTTGGCGCGGGCTTCGTCGGCGGCTTTGTCGGCGGCGGCGTTCTTGGCCTCGAGGGCGGCCGGTTCCCAAACGCTAGCGATGACGATTTCCGGGTTGTAGTCGACGATTTCGACACCGGTCGGTAATTTGGCGTCGGCTAGCGTCAATTTGTCTTCCGAGACGGCCAAATTCGTGGCGTCAATTTCGATTTTCTCAGGAAGCTCCGAAACTTTGGCGCGGATTTCGACTTCTTCCAGAGTCGGCAGGATGATCAAACCAGCCTTGGCGGCAGCCGATTCGGCCTCGTTAATCAATACGAGCGGCACCTCGGTCGTGACAACTTCGTCGGCACGCACGGCCTGGAAACTAATGTGAGTGATGTCGGCGCGAGCCGGCGCGTAGTCAATCGATTTGATGAGCGCGGTGCTTTTCTTGCCATCGAGCGACAGCTCCACCGGCGTATGCGTGCCGGCTTCACGAACCACGCGGCGCGCTTCGTTTTGGCTAAATTGGACATTGGTCGGCTCGAACTCACGACCGTAAATCACCGCCGGTACTAGATCATCCCGGCGCAACTTAGCGACCTGCTTGCCCGTCGCTTCACGTTTCTCCACACTCAACAAAGTCTTGTTAGCCATTCGAATCTCCTTTTTCTTCACAACACATTGTACCAGATAAACAGATTGAGTTCAACTTTTCTCCGATCTCTCCGGATTTCCGAAAGTTTTTCTTTGATTAAAATTCAGGAAAGCACGAATGCATGGAGTGTGATTCCTGAATTTTAGAAAGAAAAAGTTTGACGCGAAATTCGGTCGAGTGAGGATGAAAGTTGAACGAAATCGGCGACGTTGGTATAATTGTTCACATGATCCCAGGTATCGAACTAAGTCAATTTTTGCATGATCTCGGGCCGTTGGTTTATTTGCTCGTACCTCTGATAATTTTTAGCGAGACTGGCCTGATGGTTGGCTTTTTCCTGCCGGGCGATTCTATGCTGTTCACGGCTGGCGCTTTGGCTGGTTTGGGCGTCATCGATGTCAATATATATTTGCTCGTGGCTCTGTTATTTATTGCCGCGGTGGCAGGCAATTCGACCGGCTATTTGATCGGCAAACATGCCGGCCGACGTCTGTTTAGAAAAAAAGACAGTCGCCTTTTTAAGAAAGAATATCTCCGCACGGCCGAAGAATTTTACGAAAAACACGGCGGCAAAGCGGTAATTCTAGCGCAATTCATGCCAATCATTCGCACTTTTAATCCGATTGTGACCGGCATTTCCAAAATGCACTATGTGCGTTTTATCACCTTTAACATCGTTGGCGCGATCCTCTGGACGATTGGTATTACCTTAATTGGTTTCTTTTCCTTCAAGGTTTTCGGCCAATTGATCGATCCCGAAAAAATCGACATGTACCTACTGCCGATTATCGTTTTGATCGTCTTGATATCGATCTCGCCGGCGATTGTGCACATTTTGCGCGATCCTGGGAAACGCGCCGCGATTGCTAAGAAAATCAAATCGCTATTTAAGAAGAAGAAAAATCAAGAATCCTGATTCAGTAGTTTGTCCTGCTCGACTTTTTCGACCGCTTTGCTCATGGGCGCATCGACCGCAGCTCGGACTTTTTTGGCATATTTTTTCATAACAACCCCGACGACCGCCAGGGCGATGATGATTATTAGCACCACGCCGATCTGGATCACGGGCAAAGCTACCGCCGAGGCAGTCCCCTCGCCACTACAAGAAATCTCGGTGTAGGCTGAGATACTTCCGCAGATAGCGTCGTCCATGGTGACCATTATATCATTTATAGCCGGGAGGAGGGGTAATTTCTATGCCTAAACTAATTCCGTGATCTGCCAATCCGTACCGGTTCGTGTAATAGTCAACCGAGATTTACCACCCATCAAATCCGACTTATTAATGATAGTTAAGCCAGTAACTGCACGTGCTAACTCTGCTACGTTATGAGCGGAACCCTGGTTTGCATTTAACCGTATCCTATCTACGTTATCAAGAGATGTATTCCCATCACGCGCCGATTGCAATTCGGACGAAATCGGATATAATTTTACATTCTCGAAATATACAACCTCTTGACCATCGGCAAGTAAACGTGCGGCTTCGGTATCCACTATCAACTGACCTAAACAGGTCAACGGTCGGCCTAAAACAATCTCTGCCGCCCGCCATGGAGTATAGAAATCTCCAAGCCCCCCCCTATTTCATCTCTTTTTACAAATACACGCGTAAAGTTGCCATTGGCATCATATTCAGCTTCAGCCTGCGACCGTGGATCAAAGTATCTACGCACCATGCTAGGCTCGTCTGGTTGCCGATATCCATTCGTCAAATCTTGTTGATCTATTTCATGCATACCAAAAATTGACCTGGCAGTTCTATCGCATTCCCCAGCGCCTATCTTTTCTATAAGTTCTCGGACTTCCGGTGTTTCCGTGGTAAGTCCCGGCACATCGCCAGCTAAACTATTAATTGCCCCTATCGCCAAGGCTATTGCTATTTCGCGACGAGGTCGCATTTTTCTTTCGTATTTATGCCGCCTTATTCTTTCAAGTAATTTCATGATCTGCATTGTAGCAGCTTTTTGTTATGATGTCAAACAACTTGTGTTGTAACCCGATTCTTAAACAAAAAGTGTGGTTCGCCGTTACCAACGAACCACTTCTTTTATTTCTTCTCGTCGACCACTTCGCCTTCGACTGGTTCGTCGCTTGGTTTGTCGTCAGAATCGCTGGTTTCTTGACCTTCGCCGGACGTCGGTTCGGACTGTTGGTACAGCTTGGCGCCGATGGCCTGGACGCGCTCGGACAGAGTTTTGTGCGCATCCTCCAATTCTTCATGGTCGTCGGATTTCAATTTTTCTTCCGCCTCTTTGGCCGCCGCTTCGATGGCTTTTTTGTCCTCGTCGGAAATTTTGTCCTTGAATTCGTCGGGCATTTTCTTGGCCTGGTAGACGAGATTTTCGAGCTGGTTGCGGGCATCGATTAGCTCGCGTTTTTTCTTGTCTTCCTCGGCATGAGATTCGGCTTCGGCTTGGGCTTTGGCGATGTCGTCCTTGTTCAAATTACCACTGTTTTGGATAGTGATGGATTGCTCTTTGTCGGTGCCTTTGTCCTTGGCCGTGACATTCAGGATGCCGTTGGCGTCGAGATTAAAAGTCACCTCAATTTGCGGTACACCGCGCGGCGCCGGCGCGATGCCGTCCAGGATGAATTTACCGAGAGATTTATTGTCATTCGCCATTTCGCGCTCGCCCTGGAGGACGTGGATTTCGACTTGCGGTTGGTTGTCGGCCGCCGTCGAGAAAGTTTCCGATTTGCTGGTCGGGATGGTGGTGTTGCGATCGATCAACGGTGTCCGCACGCCGCCCATGGTTTCGATTCCGAGCGTCAACGGCGTGACGTCGAGCAGTAGAACATCCTTGACATCGCCGGCCAAGACGCTGCCTTGGATGGCGGCGCCGATGGCCACGACTTCGTCCGGATTGACGCCCTGCATCGGATCCTTGCCAAAGATTTTCTTGACGCGCTCGACGACCGCTGGCATGCGGGTCATACCGCCGACCAACACGACTTCGTTGATGTCACTGGCTTTTAGTTTGGCGTCTTTGAGTGCCTTCTCGCACGGGCCGGCCAAACGATCGAGCAGATCGGCCACCAATTCCTCGAGCTTGGCGCGGGTTAATTTGTACTCGAAATGTTTCGGCCCGTCGGCATCGGCCGTGATGAACGGCAAATTAATCTCGTATTCGGCCGTCGTGCTGAGCTCTTTTTTGGCTTTTTCGGCTTCGTCCTTGAGGCGCTGCATGGCGGCTTTGTCGCCTTTGAGGTCGATGCCGGTGTCGCTCTTGAACACATCGAGAAAATGATTGACCACTTGGTTGTCAAAATCTTCGCCGCCGAGGTGCGTGTCGCCGTGAGTCGATTTGACCTCGAACACGCCGTCGCCCAGTTCCAGAATGGAAATGTCAAAGGTGCCGCCACCGAGGACAAAGACAGCGCTGTTCTCTTCTTTTTACTTCTCCAGGCTATAAGCCAAAGCCGCCGCCGTGGGCGCGT
>Ga0123356_10008211_pt1 | contig 10389 bp, 9 predicted proteins | sample TergutEmb28metaG_2_FD_92546 | JGI IMG/M metagenome (GOLD analysis project Ga0123356, IMG submission 92546) | Embiratermes neotenicus P3 segment gut microbial communities from Petit-Saut dam, French Guiana - Emb289 P3 | ecosystem: Host-associated > Arthropoda: Insects > Digestive system > Gut ... | reverse complement strand
TGAAACGAGGACACTTGTCATCATCGCAAGTGAACCGAATGCGGAGCTGACCATGTCACTCATGACATCGCCGTCATAGTTTTTACATGCCCAAATGAAACCACCTTTGGAGCGGACAACACGTGCAACCGCATCGTCGATCAAGGTATAAAAGTATTCGATTCCAAGCTTATCAAACTGCTCCCGGTAACCTTCAAACTCTTCGTCAAAAACTGCTTTAAAATGTCCGTCATAAACTTTTGAAATCGTATCCTTGGTTGAAAACCATAGGTCTTGCCTTGTATCGACGGCATATTCAAAACAGGAACGGGCAAAGCTGCGAATGCTTGAATCCATATTATGCTGCCCCAGCCAGACTGCGGGACCATCGGTTTTATGCACCGACAATACTTTCTCCGCACCACTTTCACCCTTAAAAATAAGTACACATTCTCCCGGCTCATCGGTTTTGATTTCGGCAGCTTTGTAGACATCTCCGTACGCATGCCTGGCGATAGTAATAGGTTTTTCCCATGTTCTGACAGTAGGTTTTATACAATCGATCGTAATAGGCGCTCTGAAAACCGTACCGTCCAGAATCGAACGGATCGTTGCATTCGGAGACTTCCACATTTCCGTAAGTTGAGGATATTCTTCCATTCTTTGCTTATTCGGTGTAATTGTTGCGCACTTAACAGCGACACCGTATTTTTGCGTGGCTAAAGCCGAATCGATAGTGACTCGGTCCTCTGTTTCATTGCGATATAATAATCCAAGGTCATAATATTCGGTTTTTAGATCAACATACGGTAAAATAAGTTTATCTTTTATAACCTGCCATAACACACGTGTCATTTCATCCCCGTCCATTTCGACAAGGGGTGTAGTCATCTTAATTTTTTGCATAAGCTATCCTTTAGTATTCATTTATTTCGATAATTCCAATTTTAATTTGATCAATTCTTCTATTGCGGGATTAAAGTTAAATTCTTCCACATAAGCTGCAAGTTTTTCCGCCCCCGGTATGGAATTGATCTTTTCAAGCAGATACATACATTCCGGGTTGCTGTTGATCAACATAGGTTCCAATTCGGACAAAATTTCCATAGCTTTATCGATTTTGGTAACTTTTCCGGTTTTTTCTTTATTGGATTCACTCAGGAGCGGCAGCAATGCATCGAGGATCGCATCCAATTCGGTTTTAAGCTGTGTCATTTGCTCCCCGGTAGCCGGGCCCGGGTATCCTTCTTCACTAAGGCTTTTTTCTACAATCGCTGCTGCGCTTTGAAGCGAACTCTCTTCGATTTGACCCGCATTACTTTTTAGTGTGTGCACCAATCTGTGTGCCAATTTAATGTCACCGGCTTCGATTGCCTGTTCGATTTTATCGTATGTGTTTTTATTTTTCTTTACGAAGTATATTTGTAATTGTTTCATCGATACGGCATCATCCTCTGCTTGCCGGTTTGCGTCCACACGGGAAACACCGGTCACGGGAAGATGCCTGATCAAACATTTCCAAAGTTCCTGCGATGTAAACGGTTTACCGAGGTAGTCGGGTATCCCGCTGGATTTATAGATATCCAAATCATTGGACATGATGTTGGCGGTCAGTGCTATGATAGGTGTTTTGACACCCATTTCCGTAATTATCGCTGAAGCTTCCAGTCCGTCCATCACGGGCATATGTATATCCATAAAAATCAAATCAAATGGTTTGGCATTGTTTTGTATGCGATATTTGACCCTATCGACACCTTCTTTGCCGTCGAGTGCAACAACCACTGTCAAACCTACCCGCTCCAGATGTTTGCAGATAACTTGCTGATTTAAAGCATTATCTTCACAAACCAGTATTTCGCCTGCAAAATGAGGTTTTATCAGGTCTTTATAACTTGATGCGACTTCCGGCATATCGGAGGCATCGACCAAATCAAAAGACAGATCAAAACTAAATCTGGTGCCTTTTCCGGGAGTGCTTTCCACGGAAAGGATTCCACCCATCAATTCGATGATGTTTTTGGATATAGTAAGTCCCAAACCGGTTCCGCCGAATTTACGTGCGATACTGTCGTCGGCTTGTTTAAACGGGTCGAAGATTTTTGCGATCTGCAACTCGTCCATACCAATACCCGTGTCTTTTACTTCAAAGCGAACCGTTGCCCGGTTTTCGGTGCTGTGTATTTTTGATGCAAGCAGCTTGACCATACCTTTGTTTGTGAACTTGACTGCGTTGGATAATAAATTAATAAACACCTGACGTAATCTGACAGGGTCACCTAAAACATTTTTGCCTTCAAACGATTCGGCATCGCAGATCAAAGCGATTCCTTTTTCATCAAACCTCAATTGCATGACCGACCTGCATTGCGAAAGTACATCCTTCAAATCAAAGGGGATTTCTTCAAGAACCATGTTCTCCGCTTCAATTTTTGCGTTATCCAATATATCGTTTACGATATTGAGCAGCCATTTTGCGTTATCCGCAATATTGATAAAATATTGTCTGGTATTGTCGGGAATATCATCATCCAGTGCAAGTTCGGAAAACCCTATGATACTGTTCATGGGTGTTCTTATTTCATGGCTCATGTTTGCCAAAAAGAGGGATTTGCTTTTATTGGCGGTTTCCGCTATATCGCGGGCCTGGCGCAGGCTCTCTTGCGTTTGTATCATTATACTCAACAAAAAGTTCATATTATTTATCAGTCTGTGCCAGCCGCCGTCAAACCTGTTGATATCTATGCTCATTGATAGATCGCCTTGTCCGAGTGATGCCGAAAGGTTAATGATTTCTTCGTTAACGGAACTGATAACAGACTGGGCACGCTTGAAATTTAATGCAAGCAAACCGATCTCGTCATTTGTTTTTATATCGGGAATATAATAATCCACTTCCCCGGAAGCGATTTTATTTGAAACGTTGCTTAGTAATGTCAATGGTTTTGATATATATCGATCGGTAAGCAAGATGGTTATTACAATAAAAATCAACACAAAAGTAGTAACAATAATAATAATATTGTTACGAATCGAATTTAGTTCGGAAATAATATCGTTTAAAGGTAAATCAAACCCCACTATTGCTATTACATTACCCGCATTGCCGACGATTGGAGCATACCCGGAAATGAACGAACCGAAATCGGGTACTTCATATGGTTCACTGTATGTGTGCGTTCCGATGGTATGTGAAATTATAGCCGCTTCGTTCCATGCGTTAAGAGGGTAAAGAAAACCTAATTCTTCAACATAATCCCCCTGTGCATTTTGAGCATAAATAATAAAGAAATGAGGATCCCGCATCGCCATCACATATGAATACGCGATATGAGGCATTCTTGCGCCCGTTTCTTTTATCGTCGCTTTAATGTATTCGTAATACTCGTTTTCTTCTTCGGTATCAAGAAGTATTTGGATCGATGCCGGATCGAAGGCAGATGCAAGTGATGAAGCCATCATTTGTGCCGCTGCACCTCTGGCTTGATAAATGTCCGTCACAACACGCCGGTAAATAAACACCCCAACGAAAACGGAGCATATTGTCACCATTAATATTATCATCAGTGTTAATTTGTAACTGATTTTAAATAATCTTGCGTCTGTTTTCATTTAATAGTGCCTTAATAATGTAAATGTCAGATTACAATCATCATAATCGACACGGGCTTCATCGCATGACATACCGACAAGCATTAGTTCGGAGAAATCTTCCGACTCTCCTATCAATTCCCAGTATTCATGCTCAACTTCTCTTTGCCGGGGAGCATTGAGTCTTTGTCTCAGATGCTCAAGCTGCTCTTCGGTCAAATATACGGGATATGCATGGATCACATACATTATCGCATCAACGCCTTCGGAAATTCTTGTGTCATACTCGGTTGCACCGTGATGGTGGCAATACGTGAGCAAGTCACTTGATATTTTTAAAGCAATTTCCAGATTATTCTTCATGATCTTTTCGCATCCTTTCAGATACCGTTATAACGGGGACAAGGAACATCGCTACTATTCCCGCCGCAAAGCCGTTATTGTATAGGTTGAGACCTCCGTTTAAATCGCCGACAAACATTGCGACGCTAACATGTAATAATCCCGCGAAAAACCCCCAGACCCATCCGAACTGCCCCGCTATCGGTGCCAGAGCCGTCGAAAACAGTATTGCCGCAATATTGGACGGTGACGTCAGCGGCCAGATATTGAGAAACGCGGAAGTAATTGCTCCAAGCATTACGGGAGTAACATTTAAGATATGCTTGCCGAAGCTTGCAAAACCTACCATTGTGAATATGCTTGCGATCACGATACCGCTGATTTGGGCTCCGAGTAAAAGTACAACAGTTGTCGCAAATGCACAGAGAAAACCCATATTTATATAGATACTGTATTTATACAGGAAGTAGAAATCGGTTATAAGCCGCCCGGAGTGCTTATGGAATTTTAGGAAATCTTTAAAATTTATGCGCGCGTTTTCGATAAGTTTTTTTTCATCCCCAACAAATAATCCGCATAAAATCATTGCCGCGGAAAAAGAATAGAGCATTATCGCCAGGACTACGTTATTGCCGCTGCTTGTAAATGTGGCGGGGATGATGCCGTGTCCCATGCTTTGAGCGGTCGTCGCAACTATTGTAGCGATAAGACCTCCGGCAAAACCCATACTGTACAGGTCGTATCCGCTGTGAGCACGTACCATATGTGAAGATATCGGGGGGAACACAAAACCGACAACGAATCCGATGAGGGTCCCGAGTAATATTTCGATTGGCATGCTCAGCGCTCCGAAGAAGCTCATTTCGCTGACTACCGGAGACAATGTCGCTACCAGCAGAGATGCGAGCGTATAGTTGGAAAATGGTTCTTTTTTATATCTTGCATAGAGCCAGACACCGATCGTGAGCGGTATCATGTTAAAAACGTTTTTTCCGAAAAATGAGAAACCGGCAGTGAGCCAAAGTGCCATAATTATTGCGCCGCTGGGTTTTATACGTGAACTTATAAGCATTACAAGACTGCAAAGTCCGACTATCGCAACATTTACAAAAGCAGCGCCGATTCCGCCTATGGCAAAATAATCTGTAACAAGAATTGAACGTGATGAAATAATTCGGATAAATCCGTTGTAGATAGTAACGGGGTCGTCAAGCGCGAATGCGATCGCTATGAAAGTCAGGTTGACGATAAGCATGAGAACATAAGGGAGCGGCGGCATACGCTGACGAATCGTTTTTCCCATAATTCACCCCCAAATCATGTTTACTGCCTGAATTATATCAAGTAACGGTATATCAAGTCAAGGCAAGTAATTATGTTATGTTTGACTAGTTAGTACAATTTGACTATAATGTTTTTATGGTTTAACGGATTGATTGTATAAAACTTATACATCCTGCTGACTGGAGAAGTAACGTATATGTGGAGAAAACGGGGTGTTTCACCGCCATACAACAAAAATACGCAGTGCAGTGAGGTCAAAAGACTTCCTGTTCCTGCCGAAGTCCATATCCCGATGAAGATGCATTCGGGTAAACCGGCCGTTCCCGTTGTTTCCGTTGGTGACTATGTGAAAATGGGGCAGCTTATCGGTGAAATGGGCGGGACCGTATCGTCTCCGATACACGCTTCCGTTTCCGGCACCGTTAAAAGTATAAACGATAAAAATTTTATCACGGGGCAAAATGCGATTTCAATAACGATCGCTTCCGACGGATTGCAAACCCTTTACCCGCTCAGCAAACCGTCTGTACGCAGCCTGCAGGAGTTTTATGATGCTGTCAGAGATTCCGGAGCCGTCGGATTGGGTGGCGCCGGTTATCCCGCGGCACCAAAGCTTGCGATAAAAAATCTTGACGAGCTTGAATACATCCTGATAAACGGTGCCGAATGTGAACCGTATGTAACTGCCGATACCAACACCATGGTAGCGGATGCCAAGCATGTATATGTCGGAGTGAAGCTTCTTTTGGAGTTTATGGCGCCGAAGAAAATATGCATATGTATAGAAGATAATAAAACCAAAGCTATAGAAGTTATGCGGGAAACATTTGCACATGACGATAATGTTGAAATATGTGTACTGCCGACATTGTACCCGCAGGGAGAACGTAAGGTTCTGGTAAAAAATATAACCGGCAGGATCGTTCCCGAAGGAGCGCGGCTTGCCGATGTTGGTGTTATAGTTACAAACGTTACTACCGTAGCTGTTTTTGCGAGATATGTCGCAACCGGCCTTCCTTTGATAAAAAAAGTCGTTACGGTCGACGGTCCGGCCGTAAAATCACCTGCCAACGTTCTTGCTCCGATCGGGACACCAATCAGAGAATTATTTGATTTTTGCGGCGGGTTTATCGATGAAGGCCCCCGTAAGATCCTTGCGGGCGGTCCTATGATGGGTACAGCGCTGCCAACCATTGATATACCGGTAATAAAAACTACGAATTGCCTGATCGCATGTTCCGAGGAATCTTCATTCGCGCCAAAAGAAACCGCATGTATAAAATGCGGCAGGTGTTTATCGGTATGTCCAATGCATCTGATGCCGCCAAACATCGAAACCGCATATGAATTAAACCGTTTTGATGTATTAAAGCATTACAAAATCAATATGTGCGTAGAATGCGGCTGCTGCGCATACGTTTGCCCCGCAAAAAGACATCTGGTACAAATAATGCAATTATCCAAAGAAAAGTTATGGTTACACGAACAGGAAAATAAAGTGTGAGGATTACTATACAATGAACAAATTGACCGTATCGGTTTCACCTCATATACGTCAAAAAATCACAACAGGCAACATAATGCTTGATGTGCTGATAGCTCTTGTTCCCGCGTTTATAGCTTCAATCATTATTTTCGGTGCACGTGCAGCTTTGGTCACGTGTGTTTGTATTGTGTCTTGTGTGGTGTTTGAATGGGGTTTTGAAAAAATAACAAAACGCGAAAACACGATAGGTGATTATTCGGCGTGTATCACGGGTGTTCTACTGGCGTTTAATCTGCCGGTCACGATCCCGTTATGGCAGGCTGTTTTTGGCAGTGCAGTTGCGATCATTCTCGTAAAACAATTGTTTGGCGGTTTGGGCAAAAACTTCGCAAATCCCGCAATAACGGCGCGTATTGTTATGTTCCTCGCTTTTTCCGTGTCAATGACAAACTGGGTCTCTCCAAATGAAGGAACATCGCTTTGGGTCTATCCGATAGACGGTGTAGCGGGCGCAACACCTCTTGCGCTTATCAAAAACGAAAATTTTGACGCATTGCCGGGTTTATGGAACATGTTCCTTGGCGTTCGCGGCGGGTGCCTTGGTGAAACCAGCAACCTTGCTCTGCTTCTTGGCGGATTGTATCTTGTTATCCGCAGAGTGATCACATGGCATGCTCCGGTTGCGTTTATTGTTGTAGTGTTCGGCTTCTCGGCACTGCTTGGCCAGGACCCGATGTATCATCTGTTTGCGGGCGGATTATTCCTTGGTGCGATCTTTATGGCAACAGATTATGTCACAACACCGCAGACAAATATGGGCCGCCTTGTATTCGGCATTGGTGCCGGAGTATTTACGGTAATATTCCGCGTCTACAGCAGCTACCCCGAAGGCGTTTCTTTCGCGATACTACTAATGAATATACTCACACCATACATAAATAAATTTACAGAAACCAAACCGCTGGGAGCAAAATAAATCATGAAAAAAACATATGTGATGCCGTTACTTGTTTTGACCGTAATATGCCTTGTTGTGTCTTCGGCACTTGCTTTTATGGACAGTGTAACACGTCCGCAAATCGAAGCGGGCGCTGCGGAACGCACACAGGCAGCGATGGTCGAACAAATACCCGACGCCACCGGATTTGAACATATCGATTTAAGTTATGTCGACGGGCTTCCTTCGTCGATCAGAGATATTTACAAAACAACAAATGGTATCGGTTACGTATTGATTGCGGCAGTAAACGGATTTAGCGGTGATATAACGGTCATCTGCGGTGTTGATACGGAGGGAAAAATTATTTCGTCCTCAACGCTTTCCCACACGGAAACCAAAGGTATCGGAACGATAATTGAGATGGATTCGTTTTTGGATAAATTTAAAGGTTTAAGCAGCAGCAATCTTGACAGTGTAGACACGGTCACAGGCGCAACGATTTCAACCCGCGCTTACATCAGAGCGATCGACGATATTCTGGAAGCGTTTCGTATAGTAAATTCGCAGGTTAATTAGGGTGATTCAATGAAAAAGCTTGACATCTTCAAAAGGGGAATAATCAAAGAAAATCCGGTGCTTGTACTGGTGCTTGGTTTATGTCCGGCGCTTGCCGTATCAACGCAGGCGGAAAATGCGCTGGGGATGGGTATTGCCACGACCTTTGTGCTCCTTGGTTCAAACATCGTTATTTCATTGCTCCGTAATATCATACCCGGCAGAACACGCATTCCGTGTTATATAGTACTCATAGCAAGCTTTACCGTACTGGTAAAAATGGTGATCGAAGCATATGCATATTCCCTTTATCAGTCTTTGGGTATCTTTTTACCGCTTATAGCGGTCAACTGTATTATTTTCGCACGTGCCGAAATGTTTGCAAACAGGAATAATACGATGGATTCCATACTGGATGCTTTTGGTTCGGGTATCGGGTTTACACTGGCGCTTTTGGCGATAGCTTCAATACGTGAAATATTCGGAAGCGGCAGCTTTTTTGGATTTGCGTTACCGTGGCTTGCCGACAACAATATTATGATATTTACACTGGCACCGGGCGGATTTATTGTTTTCGCCTGCCTGCTCGCTTTGGTAAATAAGCTTTCAAAGAATAAGAGTATCAGAAATGAACCGGGCTGCAAAGGCTGTCCGTCTGCGGCGGCATGCAACCGGCTAAACACCGAAAACTAATGTCACGAGGGAAGAAATATGGATTTTAGAGCTTTAGTTGTAATAATGATGAGCGCGGTCCTTGTCAATAACTATGTACTGCGTCAGTTTCTTGGTGTTTGTCCGTTTCTTGGTGTCTCCAAGGATTTAAAAAGTTCGGTCGGTATGGGTCTTGCAGTCATGTTTGTTATGGTAATGGCGGCATCCGTTACATGGCCGATACAAATCTTTTTGCTAAACACAAACAATCTTGAGTTCATGCAGACCGTTGTTTTTATTTTGGTGATAGCAACACTTGTACAGTTGGTCGAGGTAGTGCTTAAAAGGTACATCCCTGCGTTGTTTGCGTCACTTGGTGTATATCTGCCGCTGATGACGACCAATTGTGCAGTACTTGCCGTTACGATATCAAACATCAACAAAGGTTACACATATATCGAAGCATTGGTGAGCGCACTTGGAGCAGGAGTGGGTTTCTTCGTCGCGATGGTGATTTTTACCGGTGTACGCGCACAAATAGCATCAGCAGACCCTCCCGAAGCTTTTAAAGGTGTACCGATCACACTTATTTCGGCAGCAATTCTGTCACTTGCTTTTTTCGGCTTTGAAGGGGTCATAGAAAATTTATTTAGGTAACGGGGAATAATGAATACAATTTTGATAGCTATAATTTCATTATCGATCATAGGTTTTCTTTGTTCTGCTTTGATCACCTTCGCTTCAAAAGTGATGTTTGTCAAAGTGGATGAACGTGTGGAGAAAATCCGTAACTGCCTGCCGGGTGCCAATTGCGGTGCGTGCGGTTTCAGCGGTTGTGACGGGTATGCCGTTGCGCTTGTTGAGGATGGTCTGGCAACCAACCTTTGTCCTCCGGGCGGGGTCTCTACGCTCGAACAAATCAATGAGATCCTCGGAGTGACAGGAGGAGAAGGACTTGCAAAACAAACGGCTGTTGTCCATTGCCTTGGTGACATTGAAAGCGCGCAGTCAAAAATGGTGTATATAGGAGTTGACAGTTGCTTTGCGGCCAGGCAGTTATTTGGCGGACAAAGAGCATGTACATACGGGTGTGTCGGTTTGGGTGACTGCGTTAAAGTGTGTCCGGTCGATGCGATATGTATGGAAGACGGACTTGCAAGAATCGATCCGCGAAAATGCAGTGGATGTAATCTTTGTGTAAAGACGTGCACGGCAAATGTTATATCTATGCACTCTGCTCCCGTAAATGTTGCCGTAATGTGTAAAAACACCGAAAAAGGTGCAAAACTAAAAGGAAAATGCTCAAAAGGGTGTATAGGCTGTATGAAATGCGTCAAGGAATGCCCCGAAGAAGCCATTACCGTCAACGATTTTCTGGCGATAATCGATTACAATAAATGCACAAGCTGCAGAAAGTGCGTCGAAGTATGCATCGCAAAATGTATCGTCTAGTTATATCGATCATCTTAATATTTGTTTGCGGTTGCTCGGCAAGACAGGTGGGACACGGGGACGGTTCCTCTGTCTTGTTTAATGATACCCGTTTATTGATGGATACTTA
>Ga0123356_10008210_pt1 | contig 10389 bp, 7 predicted proteins | sample TergutEmb28metaG_2_FD_92546 | JGI IMG/M metagenome (GOLD analysis project Ga0123356, IMG submission 92546) | Embiratermes neotenicus P3 segment gut microbial communities from Petit-Saut dam, French Guiana - Emb289 P3 | ecosystem: Host-associated > Arthropoda: Insects > Digestive system > Gut ... | reverse complement strand
GGATTCCTTGTCGGGAATTATGACCGGGAGTCTGTTGACACATGTATTTCGATCATTGACTCTCTTGGTGAGTTATATGAGAATGTATCAGCTTTTGTCGAAAACCATATTATAGATCAGCCGCACAGAGGGCTTGAAGCTGCTTTGAATGCTGTCCTTGCAACGGAAAAACTGAGCAAGGTCTATATGGCGGGAGATATGGAAAAGACTGCTGTCCTGCTTACATATGAACTGATACCGATACATGTATTTCTGAAAAACGAACTGAATTTCTGGTTTGCGATATATCCGGACACTGATAAAATGCATGAGCAACGGGATGAGATGCTGAAAAATTTAAGAGAGTATGCTCTTTCTCATAAAGAAACTATGGAAATGGAGTACATGTACGATGTCTCCATAACGGTGCTTTGTTACAACAAGGTTTATTTGACGAAGATAGCACTGGAAAGTCTATTGAAATACACAGATTTTGATAAGAACCGGGTGGAATTGATCCTGATCAACAACGGCTCTAATGATAACGGGGAGACATCCGCTTTTTTAGGAGAGATCAATGATGAAAGAATAAAAACCGTAGATTTAAAGTACCCGCTTGGGTATAACGGTTATTCACTCGGACCGATTGCCGCGCAGGGTCGGTACTTTGTCGAGTTTCACACAGATGTCATCGCGACCGAAAACTGGCTGGAGAACCTGCTTGCTTGTATCTGTTCTGATCCAAGCATCGGAGCGGTTGTAGCTGCTTGTAATGAATCCTCAAACAATCAATCTGTAAAGGTCAGCTACTGCGATCCAATGACGGACGACACGGAAATGCAGGATTTTGCACGGGGATTCAATAAATCAGATCCCAAGAAGTGGGAGCAAAGGGTCAGATTGATGCCAACGAGCGGCTATGTCACCCCGACCGTTATTTACAGGCAATTATTGCGTGATCCCTGGTTATATTATGGTTGGTTTACCGATGATGATATGGCGACTTTTCTGCGCCGCAGCGGATTCAAACAGATATTAGCAAGAGATACATTTCTGCATCATTTCGGTTCACAAACCTCATCAATGAATCTTGATGCAAATAATAACGTTGAAAAAATGCGACGCCGATATTTTGAGAAATGGGGTATTGATGCTTGGTATGGTATAAAACTCAATACTTTAACACTGGATTGTCTTTTTAGCATGAATATCCGCGGATCTGAGTCTTATTTATTTATTGATCCGCTTTTTGGATCAAATCCAATGTGTATCATAAACGGATATGTTAGTTACGGAAGAGAAATCGGAGAAACCGCAGCTATAGTTAGTAACCCGTGCTTTTTCGAAGACGCAGAGTATCACTACGACACCGTCTTTAATGGTAATTTGAATGAATCCCTAGCAATGCTTGAGAGCCGGTTTGATTTTATTTTATTCCAGGCGGATATCACCGAATATGTCAACAAGGATTTCCCGGAAATGCTCCGGGCTTTGCATAAGGTTTGTAAACCTGACGCAAAGATAATATTTATGTTGAGAAATCCTTCTTATTATGAAAATCTCAATGTACTGGCAAACTGTGCATTTGACATTGACTCTTATCAGCCGTGGACCGGACTGCATTTCATTGATCCGGGATATGTGAAATCGGTTGCGGAGGAGAAAGGCTTTCAATGCTCCATGAAAGGTATACAAGGCAAGAGCATTGAAGAGCATAAACAATATGTAAATTATTTGCAAGTATTAGCGCATGATCGTAAAAAAGCTGATGATATGCTTTTTACAAGATTTATATATACATTAAGTCCGGCTCTACCGAATAAAGAGCATATAGAAGAAACACTGATAGAAACAGCAAATGTTAAAGTAGAGAAAGTGGCTATTGTGGGTACACATCAATACGGCGAAGCACTCATGCGCAGGATAGTCAACTCTCCCGATAAGCATAGATTTAAATTAATGTGCTTCTGTGATTCTACCGGGCAATACAGTGAAAAAGCACTTCATAGTTTTGATAATGTTAAGGCCAATCAGTTGGCACAAATGCACCGGAACGGTAAGATCGATAAAATAATCGTAGCATATTCCGGTCATGCTATTGAACTGCCGACATCAAAAGTGTTCAGACAGTTGCGTGATGCCGGGGTAACAGAAGGTGTGTATACTGTGCCACCATGGTTTTACGACGGTGCTTATGATTATGTGCAATACTCACTTGCACCATTTGACCGGGGAGATGAAATACCTTTAAATGCCGCTCTGATAAAAGCCGATATGAGCAAGGATGTAATGGATTTTGTCATGCCGGTGTCGAATCTTCACTGCAACAGCAGTTGCAGATCATGCGTCACAGCTTCGCCGCTTGCGGAACCGGAGTTTACAACTCTTTCATCATATAAAAAAGATATTGAGAGATTAAAAGAGCTGTACTGGCATGTCAGCCGCTTCAGGATCACAGGCGGAGAGTCCCTGTTGCATCCGGATATATCGGATATAGTGGAAATCACACGGGAGGCATTTCCGGCTACAGGATTGGCGATCCAATCAAACGGATTACTGATCCTGAAAAATGACGGATCCTTGGATGATTTATTCAAAGTTATGAAAAAGAACCGCTGCGGATTTCAAATATCCACATATATACCGGTCTATGAACGACGCGATGAACTTGACGCGATATTACGAAGCCATGGTATCCAGTGGCATTGGGGACAGATATCAGGCAAGCCGATAGAAGAGTTCAACATATGCCGTATGCTTTCACCTGTAAATGATATGGAACAGCAACATAGGAGTTGCCGGGGAAATAAACATTGCCATACATTACTTGATGGATATATCTATCCCTGTTTCATGCCTGTTTCTGCAAAAGTGCTGGAGAAGTATTTTGATGTAGAGTTTGAAGATTTGGCGGAAAAAATAGATGAAATGCGGGTAAACATCCATGATACAGAGCTTGATGGATATGAACTGGTCAAACTTCTCACCGCGCCGTCGCCGATTTGCGAGTATTGTTGTTTTGAGAAAGAGCAGAATGTGAGATGGGAGCAGTGCTCACGTAAGAATGCAAAGCTTGAAGATTTTGTTTTAATGCAAGAAGGGGTTTAGTGATTTGAATGAAACGAATCAATATAATGACATCCTGCGATAATAACATTGTGCGGTATATCTTGCCTCAGCTTGTCAGTCTTGAGGAGAACATGTCCGGATATGATTTACATTACTATCTGGTCCATTGCCGCATCGATCCGGGAAATGTAAAAATGCTGGAGGAGTTTACTCATAACAGGACCGGGATAACTTTTCATGAGATAAAACTGGACGATGTCTCACTTTACGAAGCTGTTGCACGCGGTGGCGGACCGTGGCCTTGTGAGGCATATTTTACACTGAGAGTGCAGGATTATATGCCGGATGATGTCGACAGGGTGTGGTATCTGGACACAGGTGACATTGTGATCTGCGGTGATGCCGGCCCGTATTATTTTGCCGATTTTGAGGGCAACTCGTTGATCGTGACCCCGATGAGTTATAAAAAAGACCCGGAATCAGGCAAAGAAAGTCTTTATACAAGGGATGATATCCTGACTCTGGCAGACGGGCCTATGTTCAACTCCGGCTCATATATAATCGATGTTGAGAAATTCCGCAGGGAGGGATATGAAAGCGAAGATTATCTGTATCTTTCAGAAGCCTTAAAACCACACGCAAAGCACGATCTGTTTGTGTACTTAGGGGATCAGGGATTTCTGGCAACAGCGTTTGTGGAGGATATGCTGCTGTACGGTTATCCGGAAATAATGGACGTCGGATATATGCCTTATAATTACATTACATCATTCTACGGACTGCATAAGCGTGACCCGATATGTGATCCTGTTGTGCTTCATTATGATACAAAAGTAAAACCATGGGTCGCCCGCTTTACCGGAGAAGTTATTGATTCGATAATTGATAAACCTGACTTTATCACCAATAATCTGGTAGCACCGATACCGCAAATATTATACATGTCCGCACAGCACGCCAGACATTGTGAGACCTGGTGGAAATACGCAAAAGACACCCCTATATATGACGAAGCAAATATAAGGGCGACGATAACTGCCGAAAGCTGGCTTATGCACTACTTTCCTGTATGTAAAAAGTATAATGATCTTACAAAACTAGTTACATCAGCAGGTGAAACAGCCGGGCGGCTCGAATCGATGACCGATTCCGGTGAGAGGAAGTAAGCAGGAAGGTATAATGAGTAAACTAAACATATTGGTATCGACCGACCGCAACTATATACCACTATTAAGAACGATGCTGCACTCTTTGTTTGATAATAATAAAGATTGTATGATTTATATTCATGTGCTCCATTCATCATTAGATGAAAACGACATATCAGAAATTGAAAAAACAGTAACGAGCTATGGTGGTGTATTGCTGGCATATCATATATCTGCTGACCATGATAGTGAGACGATGGTAAAAAAGACGAGATTACCAAAAGAAACATATTACAGACTGATATGCATGGATTACCTTCCAAAAAACGTGAAGAAAGTGCTTTATCTGGACTGTGATATTATCGTAAACGGTTCACTCAAAGAACTTTATGATACGGATTTGACGGGACTTATGTTTGCTGCAGCAGAGGATATCACAGAGGTAGCCGGAGCAAAATTCAATCTTCCTGTCCCGCAGCGGATCACAGCAGGTAACTATATGCCGGATACATGCAAGTACGTAAATGCAGGCGTTTTACTGATGAATCTGGAATTTTTAAGAAAAGTAATAACAACAGATGAGATAGTTACAATGATCGATGAACTCGGAGATTTATTGGTATGGCATGATCAAGACTTCATCAACTATGTCTTTCATAAGTATATTCTGTACATTGACTATAAGTTGTATAACTACTTTCCGGTTTACTGGGACTGGGATGAGCTGAGACCCTGTGAACCGGTTATTATTCATTATGCCGGCGGTTTCAAACCATGGTTGGAAAATTACCTGGATTTATGCAAACCGTATGTCCAGGCAAATAATAACAGAACCGAACTGTTTGTAAAGCAGACGAAGGAACTATATGAAAAATACGCTGCTATTGAGTAGATCGGGAGGAATGAAATGCACGAAGTACAAAAGCAAAGGTTGCAACTGCTGTCAATAATGGATGAGATGATATCAGCACTGGAAGACGATTCCGGTCTTCCGGACGAATGTTTTTCTGATTTTATGGACGGTCTGCGGTCTCTTTTGCTACCTGAGGAAAATATACTTTTTGATCTAATAAAGAACATTCAAACAGGTGATCAATATAACTTTATAGATGATCTCAGAAAACAATTTGATAAATTTTACGATGCGCAATTTAAAGCAGCCGGGGATTCTGTGACTTTAAGTACAAACTACAGGAACGGTGTTTACGGATGTGACCGTGAGTTTATGGGATATATAGATCTTATCAATAATAATACTGTTGAAATACTGCGGGCATCTGTTTATGAAAAACTGGAAAAATTATATACAGAAAACCGCAGCTACTATGATTTGATTACAAGAGATTCCTATGGCTGGTATATGGGAGATAACTGGCTTGACGGCATTAACGGAGCAAATAATTCACTTATCATAAACCGGATGGAAACATTGAAGAACAACGTCGATCGTCTGGAATGGTTATACGAGAATCTTGTAGATTCTCTTTCAAGAGTGAGTCTTAATGCTCTTATAAAATACTGGCTAACATGGGATTTTACCGATTGGAAGAAAATAGCAAGGTATTATTGTGATGTGGTCGACAGTAATATATTTTCCTTTTATGATGATGAAGTTTTTGTTGACTGCGGAGGATTCACGGGAGATACTGTCGCGCAGTATATAAACACGATCAACAGAAAGTATAAGCGTATTTACGTATATGATATATCATCTACACACGTTTCTGTTATCAAACAGAATCTAGCTGTACTGCCGGATATAGTTGTTAAACACAAAGGAGTGGGTGATGTTAATACAGAAATGACAATGTACGGTTCGGATCAACTGTTTACAGGTAACAGGCTGGTTTCAAGCAATGTACCACTCGAAGCTGTGGAAAAAGTTGAAGTCGTAAGGTTGGACGAAGATATAACAGAACCAGTCACATTCATAAAAATAGATGTTGAAGGATATGATAAGGAAGCATTAAGAGGTGCAAGTGGGTTAATAAAAAAATACCATCCAAAACTAAGTGTGGATGCATATCATCAGTTAGCGGATATAGTAGATATACCATGGCTGATACGGGAATTAGACAGCAGTTATAATCTATATTTAAGACTCCCATTAATATACGATGACCACCTCAGGTTTCCATTTCCTGCATTCATGGCAACATGAAAATATTCTCCCCGTTTTTCTATAAATATTTTTTTGTCGGCGTTTAAATCGTGAGAACCGTCATATGGCGGTACAACGAAACGTGCGATATTTCTTTTCATTATTGACACAAGCAATAAAACAAAATGATCTTACATAATCTGATGTAAATTAGAAGATATAAGCAGATTTAAGTTTATAATATTCAACTTATATGGTAAAATCATTTTTATTCTGTAAATAATAACAAAGGGTGTAACTAATCAATGAAAAGAATAAATATAATGACATCCTGCGATAACAACCTTGTAAAATACCTGCTTCCGCAGATAGTAAGCATTGAAAAAAACTTAAGTGAGTACGATGTGCATTTTTATCTGGCACATAGTCGTATAGAAAAAGACAGTTTGCAAATGCTTGAAAGCTTCATCAAAGAAAACACCGGCATCACTTTTCATGAGGCGAAGGTTGAGAATACTTCATTTTACGAAAAATTTGTAGTTGATGGCGGAAGACAATGGCCGCACGAGGCTTATATTACTTTACGTTTGCAAGATTATCTGCCGCAAGATGTGGACAGGATCCTATATATTGACGCGGGAGATGTGATCATTGACGGAGATATCGCTCCATATTATTTTGATGATTTTGAAGGAAATTCTTTGATCGCAACCGCATTAAGTTTTAAAGCAAACCCGGTAACAAATGAGCAGGAGCTGTATACATCAGAAGATATACTGGAACTGGCACATAAATGCCTGTTTAACTCAGGTTCATATGTTATTAACGTAGAAAAATTCCGCAGCGAAGGTTATACAGAAAATGACTATTTGTACCTTCAGAACGCTTTAAAGGAAAACGCAAAACCGGGAGAGATAGCGTACTTTGGTGATCAGGGGTTCCTTGCTGCAGCATTTGTGGGAGATGTAAAAATCTTTGGTTATCCGGACAATAAAGATCCTTCATATATGCCGTATAACTTCAGGTCTTCTTTCTGGCAATGGTATAAACGCGAGCCTGATTATAAACCGGTCGTTTTGCATTATGCGATCATATCAAAACCGTGGATAGTACGTTTTGATGATGAAGTTATTGAAACCATAATAGATAAACCGGATTTTGTGAGTAAGGTGCTTGTAGTACCGATGCCAACAATTGCATGTATGACACCGCAGCATTTAAGGCTTGGAGAAGTTTGGTGGGATTATGCCAAAGAGACTCCGATTTATGAAGATGCAGATATAAGAGCGAGGATAACTGCTGAAAATTGGGTCAAATATTATCTTCCGTTATGTGAACAGTATAATAATCTGTATTCAAATTATGTTGTTCTGAAGCAGAAATCGTAACTTACATTTTACTCAATTATTTTGAAAGTGTGTGAAGGGTATGCCTAAAGCGACAGGTATTAAGAAAGTAGCAAGTAATAAAAAAGCATATCATGAATATTATATCCTTGAGAAGTTCGAAGCCGGTATCGAACTTTTCGGAACAGAAGTCAAATCCATCAGGCAGGGAAACGTCAACCTGAAGGAATCGTTCTGCATGGTAAAAGACGGTGAGCTTTTTGCACGCGGTATGCATGTCAGCCCTTATGAAAAAGGCAATATATTCAACCGCGATCCGGTGAGACCAAAACGCCTGCTTATGCACAAACGCGAGATAAAGCGTTTACATGACCGCATCAAGCAAGACGGACTGGCATTGATCCCATTATCGGTGTATTTTAAGGACTCACGAGTTAAACTGGAGCTTGGTTTAGCGCGAGGTAAGAAGTTGCATGATAAACGCAGCAGTGAGTCTGAGAGAACGTCGAATAGAGATATAGACAGGAAGATGAAAGAGATAAGAGAGTAGTAGGCAATAATCTTTTATATTAGGAAAACCCGGACATCAACTCCGGGTTTCATATATCTGTTGCTTTATTTTATCAATGATCTCAAGAGCATAACATGCGTCTTCGCCTGTGACACGCGGTTTGCTGCCTGTCTTTATACATTTTGCAAAATCGATCAGTTCAGCTCTCAAGGGTTCGACCATTTGAATAAAAACTTTTTCAATTATATTTTCCTGTCTGTAAGTTGGACTATATCCTGTGTCCAGCTTACAATTAGTTCTGCGGGTTATTGTAACAGTCCTATGAAGCAAGTCCATGCGAATGAAAGAATTTCGAGTGTGGATATCGATATCTCTGACTTTATCCTCGGTTACGCGGCTTGCTTCAAGTGTAGCCAGAACACCATCGTTAAACTCGATCAGCGCATGAGCATAGTCGACAAAGTATTCATTATAGGCGGTTCTTCCGTTTGCATGAAGACGTTTTATACCTGATCTGTTCAAACAGTTTATAACAATATCCAAGTCGTGTATCAATAGATCCTGTACAACATCAACATCGTTGATCCGTTCGTCTCTGGGAGAAAACCGTCTTATGTTTACAGCTATGACCTCCTCGTGCTCCAACAGTTTCTCCACTTCCAGTATAACGGGGTTGAAGCGTTCCACATGTCCGACGGCAAGCACAGACTGTGTCTCTTTGAAAGCATTGCAGATTTCAACAGCCTCTTTCGAATCAACACCCAAAGGTTTTTCTACCAGCGTATGAAGACCCGTTTTAGCTGCTTCTAAAGCCAGCTTATGATGAGTTGAGGATGGCGATGCAATAATAACAGCTTCAACTGAGGAAAACAGTTCGTTGACCGTAGAGAAAAACTTAAAACTATAATGTTCTGCTGCGGAAGTTTTTACCGGATCATTATCATACACACCGATCAAGTTAAAATCGTTGATTTCTGATACGAGTCTGACATGATTCTTACCCATATTACCAAATCCGATAATGCCTGTTTTTATTTGACTCATTAATTTTATCCTCCGGGTTTCGTTTTTAATTTACTAATTAATGATTCGATGAAAATGAGAATGGTACGCAGAAAGTTATTATCATTGTAATTTGTGAATAACAATCGTATTTCGCTTGATAAGAAATCGGCTTTTATTACTCCATTAGGATTTTTTACGGAGTTTATTTCTCCGGACATTTGCTCCGGAAGCAAACAATATTCAAGAGAAAATTGACGTATTTTTTCAGTGGAAATGTCTAACCCTTCTGTAACAATATCTTTGTAAATTACCTCATAATGAAACGGCACTTCACCTTCAACCGATAAAACTCTCATTTGCCAGCATATTATTTTACTTAAAGCATGTGCTTTGCTGCGGATAGGAAAGTGTGCAAAACGTATTATAGGATGGTAAATACGAGGAGGCTCGGAGGTGAGACCAATATCATCACGAAAATAAAGATAATGTTTTCCGGATGATAGTATCGCACCCCATTTCTCTATAAGCTCCCGGCTCAGAATCGTTTTATGAAAAACTTCTAAAGACGGGTTGCGATATTCTTTAAAATAATCCGGTAAAAAAATATCGGATTCAACAGGATCTGTACTGTAAACACCTGTACGCCAATAAAATAGATAATGGACGTTTTTATCCAGTTTTTCAAGCTCTATGCGAGGATTGGTGCCGTTTTCACAAAAAATAAATTCATCTGCATCTATTGGCACAACCCAATCAGCTTTATATTTTTTAAAAATATACAAGCATCGATTGTGCTGAGCAACAAGCTCGTCAATATCAAAATCATTTAGTATTTGAGCTTCCTTATGTAAATGTATCAATTCGAGTGCTAAACCTTCGTTTATTAATTTCTGTATGATTTCTACAGTTCTGTCGCTGCTATTGTCATCCCAAATTACTATTGCATCAAGAAATAATAAATTCCACCGGCAAAATGACTCAATGATATCTGCTTCATCTTTCACCCTGCAATAACCGCAAATTCTCATACAATCCCTCTTTTCCCGCAATTCGTTCTAAACTTATCCTCTGGTTTTAGCTTTTAAAGAACTCTTTGATCATTAAAACAACATATTCTTTTTCAACACTTTTAAGTTCAGGGAATATCGGCAGACAAAGCGTTTCTTTAGCCAGCATTTCAGATACAGGTAAATCACCGGGTTTGTATCCTAAAAACTCATATGCTTTTTG